>Ga0065711_1037469_pt1 | contig 19802 bp, 4 predicted proteins | sample Hoacrofraction12_FD_59098 | JGI IMG/M metagenome (GOLD analysis project Ga0065711, IMG submission 59098) | Hoatzin crop microbial communities from Cojedes, Venezuela - Epithelial fraction 12 v2 (version 2) | ecosystem: Host-associated > Birds > Digestive system > Esophagus > Crop | place... | reverse complement strand
TTTTTTTTTTTTCTGCTTCCGCCCCCCCCCCCCCCACTGGCCTGCTGGGAGATGGGTTGCCCACGGTAGGTGCGTGTGGTGTAGACCTCTGTGTCACCCTTCTCATGAAGAGCAACTTTCAAATCAGTTCAGTGCTAATGTTGGAAAAAAGCTTATGGCCTGCAGTAGTGTCCCATTCAGAATGCTGTGTGTGATGCTGGAGCATCTTTATGTTTGGGAATTCAAGAAAATTGAGGTATGAAAACTGGAATTTTGAACATGGGTCTGGAAAAGTTTACAGTGAGTGGTAGCATCTGGCAGTGTATTGCATACCACCTCCTCCCCACCTTCCAGCACAACCTTAACCCATCTCTAAGAGCTTGAAGGTTTATTTTGTTTTTTCTTTCTCTGGCTTTGCTCATAATGCTAGGCAGGACAGTTTTTCACGGGTCCACTGCTCCCTGAGAATTCAAGAGAAAAGATCGTTGCTAGCTTGGGCTTTTTGCTTGAGAAATGTGCAAAGTTTAGGAGAAGGGATCCCTTAAATACAGTTAAAGAGTAAGAAGAGTTGTGAGTTGCAGTGTTGGGTATTTTGCGTTGTGTATGGGGAGGGTGTGGGGCTGGTGATCTGGGTGAAGCTGGATGAATAGGTCAAACAGCTAGCTTCTGCATCTCTGTTGAGATGCATGAGGAGGGGTGACAATGCGATGACATAATCGCTGACCCCAGATTGTTCTCAGCGATAAATCCTCTGGCTGCAGTCTCCACTGTTCCTCAGCATGTGCCATTCGCGTTTAAGGGCTTTTCAGATCATCCCCATCACCATCTGCTGCACAATGGAGACAAAACAGTTGTGCTGTGTGTGGAGCCAGCTGACTCCCAGAGTGGAGGTCTGCAGAATACATCTCCTCCCTACGAATGCGTTTGTCTGGTTGGGCCCGGTGACATCCTGTGCGCTAGTCGCTAGGTTGTCCTTACCGACAAAAAATGATACGAGGTCATGACTAATTTACAGGGACATATGCGCTTTCTGAGCAGGTCAAATACTGCATACTATATGTGTGTTATGCTCGTGTACCAGAAATGCCGCACATTCTAATGTCTCTCTAATGAGACAACGGGAAGCATAGTCCATATGTAAAACATCTTGTCAGCATGAATATATTGGTAACATTTGTCCTGCATGGGCAATGAGAAGCAATGGGATTTCTTAACTGGAAGTATTCACTAGGTGTCAGTGCATGATCACACCGAACTGATGTTCTCCCCGAGAAGTTCTTTGATGGTTGTGGTACCTGCCTTATGAACGGGGATTTTAAAGAAAATTCCTACTTCTGTCTCCAGAATGTAGTGTGGATTAAATTTAAGTATAACTAATGATTAAAATTAATTAATTCAGTCTTGTTTTTAGGAGCAGTCTGAAAAGAAAACTGATTTAAAAAAACCCAACACATTTTGTGCTCAATAAAGGTAATTTAAAGACTTGGAATAGCCCCTGTGTTGATCATTATCCGGCTTTCTTGTCCATAGCTGGTATGTTACTGATCAGACGCTCTAAGTGATACTGCTGCTGATCCTGGATGCAACGCAAAATTCCTATTAAGATGAGGAAAAATTACAGTTTCATAGAGATACATTATCTGTAACATGCACACATTCACTTCATTATTTGCAAAACTATTGTTTTCCTTAAGCGATGTAAAAGATCAAGCCTGTAAATGTCAGTCAAAGTGGAGAAAACCCTCATGAATATAGCTAAGAAAATCTTCTTGTTCTCTTGCCATATTGTGTCACTAGAATGAAATATGATGTTTATTACAATATTTTGTATTACTTGCATCTCAATATTAGATTTTTTTTTTAAAGCAGATTTAAATTCATAATATTTAGCCTAGTTTTAATGATGGATGATTAGGGAATGTATCTTTTCAATCTGTATAGAGCAATCAGCATTCATCTAGAATTTTAAATTGTTACAAAATGTTTTTTTCTGTCTTGTATGTGAAGAACTGTACATTAGTAGGTTAAAATAGCAAAAATAGTAATTTACGTGATAAATGCAAATATTTTATATGGCTTTTCTATATCTTCCCATTCCTACTGAACTTTTCCTGTTATATGTTAATCCAAAGCACTTAGTGAACAGTAAAAACATTTAGATGTTACCCTTTTATATCTAATCTATTTACAAGTGAGGCCTTTTTTAGCGCAGTTTGCTGGTACCCTAGAGGGAAGTGTTAATACTCATGCTGATAGATAAGAAAAGTTAGTCTGGTTACAAAGGCACATTATTTCACTTATGCTTAACACTGTATTGCTACATATTCAGTATGCAGCAGAAATACTGATGTGATTGTTTGATGGCCGACCTTTAGTATTTTCCCTATTGTAGCTGTGGTGCCTTCTTTGTTTATTCATACCACTTAACGGTCAGATAGGAACTATCTGATCATCAGACAAAGGCGTATTTCTTCCACCCCAGTGTCCCTCGAGTTACAACATGCAGTGACATTTAAGTACTGCATCTCTCACCATGGGAAGCAGCTACCTGCCTGGCCAGATTTTAAGACAAATTCTGATCGAGCTTGTATAAGAAGGTCCATAAGAGGTACGGTAGGAAGACTATAGAGATTAAAATAGACCGTTGTCTAACGTACACCTCTCTCTTACACAGGCATACTGAATATAAACACCTATAACAAGTTGTAAATCTAGGAGAGCTTGAGTGACTTCTCATTGCATATGACTATCTGTGTCTCTGAACATTGAATAAAAGCCCATTCTCCAGCTTCAATTGCTCATTAACTTCACCAGAATTATTATCTATTCACAGTGATGCAGAAGAGAGCAGATTCTGTCACTGTCTTAAAAATTGTTCCAAACTAAGGCTTAACAATTTATATAAAAGAAATGCTGATTTTCATTTTTAATAACAGCTTCAGGATTCTTCCAGGACCTCTCTTCAGAAGTTGATCTGTCTGAAAAGAGATCTCTCTGACCAGTGGCAAAATAATTATCTTCTGTTGTTTGACATGTCTTGAGAAATTTGTTTAAAATAATTCTTGTTGCTTGCTTTCTGTGGTCCTGCTTTTCATTGCCAGCCGTGACATTCTGTTGGTATGGTTCCTTTGAAGTTCATGATTCTGCTAAGCATTTTCTTGCTGGCCTACTGCTGTGCTGAAGGTGATTAAAAAGGCACTTGTAACTCAGGAAATCAATTTGATGGTTCTCTGCATCTACAACTTTTAAAGTAGCACATAGTGTGGTTTTAGCATAGAAAATAGAGCTTGTGTCTGTGCAAAATATGCGAAGAGAAATTCAGTCGTCCTTCATTTCACTGGAGTTTCCACCTTGATGAAATGGACATACAAACACAGTAGGATGTCGGAATTTCTGAGCCGCTTTAGAGTATAGGCAGCTGTATGTACTGAGAATCCAAAGTGCTGATCCCTCTTCTGTGGGGGGACTCTTAAAGTAATAGGATTTTCTCTTTTACCAATGATAGACGTGTACTTGTTTATTGTAGTTGAGAGCGCTTCCTAAGAAAGTGAGAGACTTGGTTACTGTTCTTTCCTCAGCCTGAAAGTGTTCAAATCCACCCCTGCATCTTCCAGAAATGTGCTATAATTGACAAGCTATAAAATAATTTGGAGAAGATGGTGCTAAGCAGGGGTCTGTCTTTCCTTTTGGGTGATACTGGACAAAAAGGGGTATAGCACTCTAACCTAATACTGGGTCATTTGGTTCTGTGGCGGGATACCTGCGCTTTCTTGTTCACAAGATTGCTTTGGAAATAGAGTCTAGGCTCCTGTTTCTTCCCAAGGGAGTGTTCTCTTCTAGAACTCTTTTGCAAATCTGTATGTGAAGGCACAGGTGGATTGTTTGCAGAACACTGTTCCCTTTGGTGTGGCTAAAGTTCACATCACTTGGGAAACAAGTACATTTTAATTTATCAGCAAAACTATGCATTGATATTTTGAACGCCACCTTAGCTATAACAGAGCAAAAAGGTAAATAATGACATTTTTTGTTGCAGGGAGCATGACAAATCAGCCACCCACTGAATTTCTGAAAAGACAACTGATCTTTCCGATAATTTCTGTAGGATTTTTTCCCTCCCCTTTTTTTAACAGCTCTGGTGCTTACAAGCTTTATATTTGTTTACTTTTCATTCAATAGCTTAATATAATGCTGTACTGATCATCTGTTAAGGTTAAAGATATTTACTGTTTGTTGCATGTACAATGGTGAATTTTACCTTGAAGAGTCAACTAGGATTTTTTAAAAAATACATACTGGAAAAAACATAAATGAAACAGCAGTAGTATCGAAGGGCTGGTAAGTACTGGTTAGTTACATGTCCTTATGGACTGGACACGATTTCCTCAGATGTTCTCTTTCCCATTCTGTTCTGATGAGCTGTGCTTCGGCAGCACTGGGGAAAAACAGTGAAGATGATCAAGAGCAACAGTGCACAGCCTTTCTTAAAAGCATACATGGGGTAAAGGAGGAGCTCCTTCAAAGACTTCTGGAATTACATTTTGCCCAAGTGTATTTAAAAATGTAGTGCTTGTATTGGTAGAAATGTAAAGCAATGTTTTTTTTTAACCAGATACTAGTTTATTAAAAAGTGTATGTTTTATGCTTGCATAAGGTACTCGAGGACCAGATTCACCATTGGTCCCTTCTCTTTGACCACTGGTTGGCATATGGATATGCAGAAAATCCAGGGTGACTTTCAGATGTGAGTGTAAACTCGTGAGCTCTCTAGTAATGTGTGTGGACTGAGTGTGGGCAGTGTCCCAGTATTGGCTGTGCCCGAGCAGAAGGCTGCTTTTAAGTGAATGCGGCCGATGGGGGAGGCTGAGGACAGGGTAGCTGTAGAGTCGTGTATGAAGCTAGGCTGGGTGGAGAGAGCAGAAAGTTCTAGGGAAGAACACAGGAGGGCTAGGACACTGTGCAGATGGCTGAAATCAGGATTGTAGCACACAGGGCAAAATTTATCAAATATAAATTAAGTTAATTTTTAATTTTGGTCTTTGAAAAGTGAGAGATGCCCACAATCCTAACTTGGGGTCAGCATCAAACGTTTGGAGGAAATGTATTTTGTTATTATCCCTATTCTTAATGTTTTTCCACCTTTCCTGTCTGGATTAGATGTTTGTAACTAACTGCAGTATAGCTGTTTACGCTTAAAAAAGTCAACTTCACATGTTTATGGTTTTGGACTTTCTATTATGTTGTAGTACTCTCTGCAGTGAAGATTTCTGAAAGAACTACTAAAGACTATCAAAAAAGGAAAAATATTTTTGATATCTGTTTGTTATTTAATAAACTTCCAAGAATGTTTGAACACACCCACAAGTACATATGATCTCTCAAATCAAATTTGAAGCATTTTCTCTAAATGCAGGTTCAGTAACAACATCCGTGGGAATCAATTCCCATGAGCATTCCACTTAAACCATGCTTGCTTTTCAGTAGGAACTTTGATCCCATGACAGAAATATAGGTAATAGAGACTGAGGTTGTAGTTCCTTCATCAGTAAAATACCTTATTCATGGTCCTAAAAGGTGGGGGTGGGGGATGTATCTATTACTTTCCACATGTGGTCTTTGCTATTTATTAAAGTAATTATTAATAAAAGAAATAAACTCTGCAGGCAACCTGGGAAGCGTGGAAGCATTTTTTTCTTTCAGGCATCTTTATGCGTAGTTGCCAGCTAGGTCAGAACTGGCTTGACTCAAAATCAGCTTAAAGGTTTCAGCAAGTCAGTGCATTAGTAGAGGAAGAAGGAATATAAATAAAAGAAGAAACTCGTCTAACCTGCAAATTAAGCAGAAAGAAAAAGAACCCTGTTAATCTTTACTCGGCTGTGGTGACGAAGTAAGATCTCATAAGGCGCCTGTCATAGCAATGAAAAGTGGTATTCCTCCCTGACCTAGCTGTCACTCTGTGTCTGTGTTCCTTCCAAAAGGGGTGGTACCTCATCTTTTTTCTTACCATCCTGTGCCAGCATTATTCTCCTCACTGGAGCAGATATGGCTGAAAACCAAGAATTTTTTTTTACAGCTAATAAAAGCTGGGTTAGTAAACTTGTTCAGGTTTGATTAATTTTGCCTTTCAGTCATGAAGTCTAGATTATGGTTTAAAAGAAACTTGTTTTTAAAGTCTGATGTTTTAGGCTTGTGTACTGTTATTTATTTACGAGAAGTTGATTCCTGATTTTGGGAAGAACTTACCTGACTTTGTTGTTGGTATGTAAATAATTAGGATTAGAAATAATTTCCATGCTAGAAAGCTGCTTTGTAAGATAGTCACAGATGAATTAATGGAAATCCACATACACTCTTGTGCAGAAGTTCTTTGCTTACCTTTTCTCTCATTTGTGTCATTTAATATACGACTTTTGATTTCACCGAAGGCAGATGACTACTCTTGAGTTGATTCAAGGACTATAAGTGGATGTTGGTAAGTGGGTGGGAGTCTGAGGAAGTTGAAATTTATGTAACTTGCATTTCTGAGAGGTGAAAATTAGTCTGCTTTGAATACGTTCTCAATTTTGCCCTGAGATTTGTTCCCTCCTGGTACTATTTTCATGGAGGTTTCTGGTGGTTTTTTACACAAGCTATTTTTTTTTTTAAGAGGAAAGGAGAATTTGTTTTTATTTTGCTTGGGTTTTTTATCAAGGAATAAAGAAAAACTTGCCTGTTGTAACAGAGGTGCTGCAGTACTGTTTCTCTTCAAACTAAGGAAGGAACTAACGTGCTCTGCTTTCAGCCTTTTTTTTTTTAGTCCTTTGTTTTTCTTTTTTTCCTCTCACCATCTTAGAATAGTTTTTACAGCTCCTTGATTAGATGATTTCTCCGAAAGTAACATGTACTGAAGTGTCAGATCCACTGACCAGTATGTTCACTTTTTAGCATCCTTGTGTGCCATATAAAAAGTGCTTGGTTTGTTACTGTTTTAAACTGGAACAAACTCTGTTCAGCACAGCTGCTTCAGAGACAGCAGGGTCTTCTAGGTTTTATTAAAGAGTAAAAATGTATGAATGCTGTGGTAAAGTAATCCTATTCTTCTTTCCTGAAGCAGTTTTAAGTTTCAAACTATAGGGTGATGTGTTTTCATTGTGCATCGCCCATAATTATCCACCTTCTCCAACCTGAACAGTCATCCCTTCAGGCTTCATTAAATGCAGTCAGTAGGGCATTGAAGCCGATATAGCTTGTTGTATGGCTTCTGCATTTTAATACATTGCTGTTTCTGACTGCGGAGCTCTGGTTTGTTTAGAGACTCATGGAAAATATCACACACGTTCTGTTTGATAGCTTCTTGCTGTTTAAACCTCGGACTACTGGAATCCTACGTGCCTTGAGAGGTTTCTAAGGCTAGTAGATGATGGCATCTGTCCACCGCTTGTGAGAAAGAAAGCTCGATTCTCCATTTGTTTTCAGTCATAAATCATACATAATTTCCTTGCAATGACAGCAGCTTCAAATTAAGGAAAGCTTGGCGTGGATTTCATAATAAAACTTCAGTGGGTTCCAGTTCTTTTGACCCCGCCGGATTTTTCCAGTCTGCAGCCCTGAGTGCACACCAGTAAGTCATCCATAGTTCATTCGTCACTTTCTGCTTTTGTTCCTCTATTTGTGTTTACTCTGCGTGGAGACCATGCTGGCACATTTCTTAATGACACTGGCTACTGAGTTGCCACATGGAATTGGCAGTGGCTGTGAAATTCAGATAGTCTTGTTGCTGCCTTACAAGGTTGGTCCATCCGTCTTCAAGGATCTTTCCACAGACATGTAGGATGCTGAGAAAAAAGGTGTTACAATGTCTCTCTGCATTCAGGAGATCTAGTAGATCTAATGTGTGGCATGTGACATATCTTCCTTGGATCTTGCTAGCAGGATGGTGACTAAGATCCTTATTTCTAGACTACATGTGAGAAATTTGTTCTGACGTCCTAGTCACAATCTTTCAGGACAGTGATTATCCTGTAGAAGATCTGACTTCTTCCAGCGTTAATAGGTGAGCTGATAGCTCGCTTGCTCCTGAGCCAGACAGTAGCCACTATTTTTCTTAGGCAAATGCCTGATCTTGCGGCCAGTAGCCTGGTGAACAAACTGTTCACAGTCTCAGATGTTTGCCAGTAGCTTTCTCTAAGTATCAAACTCCACTCATGTCTTCCTCAAGCAGTATGTTAGAGCAGATCTCATGCTTGATAGAAGAGATCTACAGTCGCTGATTTCTAATGAAGGACTATGTGATCAACTACTACAAAGTTACACAACCTGCGGATAGCTACTGGGAGTCACACAGGGTGTGAATGCCCGTGTGGGTTGTCCAGTGGAGATCAAGAAAGATGTTACTTACCAGTAATGGGGTTCTTTGAGATATGTAAATCCACAAGTACCTTTTGCCCACAGCCATTGTTTCCCTTTCCTTCTCTCCTACCTGCAAAGATTTGCAGTTCAGAAGAAACTAAAATGGTGTGGAGGGTACTACCCAGTATCCTAAACACGAGAGCAGGCGGGAAATCAGCACATCCTATACTAGAAGGCAGAAAGAAAAAAGTGGTCTAGTTTTGAAGTGAACATACATGTGAATCATAGGGAACTACAGAGAGGAAAGTGATCTGAAAAACAGCTGCAAATGTTTTTTTATTTTACAAAACAAGAGTAAAAAAAGCGTAAGGCTTAAAGAGGAAGATAAGTGGACTACTGATACAGTGTACCAAGGGAGGGGAGTGGAACAATTAGCTCTGCTAAAGGAAGAAGCTGAAAGCAGATACCATGGGGAGGGTCATGTTTAGTTTTAGCAGTCTGTGTTATGAAATACAAGAGATTTGTTTGAGGTTCTAATTATTTCCTAAGCTGTGTCAATTCATCTTTACAATCAAGGTTGTCTAAAGTGTTAAGATAAACAATGGTTTTATTTGTTTTTTCCAGCATCCCTGAGTGTGGAAGTGTGTATGGTTTAATCCTCATCGTAAATAACTTGTACTATATGAGTGTCATTTTGCTTGTCTCCAGTGGGTCTGCACAGCACCTTTCAACTTTGTGTCCACCATAGCTTATCATTAACCCTGGAGCGGGAAGTTAAAATCTTGACTGATAAGCCTGGATGTTACAAAGAACTGTGAGTTGCAAATGAAACCTGAACCGGGTGTCATGAATTGTTTGTGATGAACCAAACCATGTCAGTACCTGCCTTCAGCCCTGATGCCATACTTATATAGATTTAGTCAAAGGACACTGGCAGTCTTGCAGTTTTATTTCAGCTTAGCTTTATTCTCGTAATTTACTCAGTCAGTACTGTTCTATGGTAAGGCAGAGTGGATTACTGAGATGTAATTTATACATACTTTCTAAACTTTCTCTCTGAAGCTTTTGTCAGGAAGGAAGTGATCCTGTAGCATATTATCCTTCCATAAAGGGATTGCCAAAAGAAGCTGGTTTCTTTGTATAGTTGGAGAAAATGGAAGCAAGTATTTTAGTAGCAACAGACATAATCAGGGAAAGGAGAAGTGAAGAAAGTCATTGCAGGAATCTGTTTCCTGATGAAGCCTTCCTTTTATCCAATGCAGTAGCTCTGGAGAAAAAAATTAAAGTGTATGTTGTGAGGAGTATTAAGTATAGAGAACGTAGAAAAAAGCTGAAATAGCCGAATGAGTATAAGCACACCCGCTGATCACGTGAGTCACAGAAGGGGCTAGGTACAAAGCAGGATTCAAAGAGGACCCAATTTCCCTTTCTCCATCTCTGTATATGTGTGATTAATTAGTCTAATAATAATAGCACTTCGGAGCACTATTGTTAAGACTTTGCAGGTGCTGGCTCCGGAAAGGGACAGTCCAGGCGCCGTGCCGGGGCAGCCAGGGCAGCCGGCGGCTGGGGAAGGGCAGGTGAGCCCCAAGCCGAGGGCGGCCCAACAGCGCTGGGCAGGCCAGGCCTGGGCACGGGCCGGCCTTGGGCCCCAGCAGCAGAGGGGAATGTCATACGTTTACAATGCATTTATCAAGTACATGACTTCAGTTAATTTTTGATGGACAAAGAGGGGCAAATTTCACCAGGGCTGTCAGCGTGTTATGTAGAACTCTGATGAAACTGGCAGTGCACAGGCACCGCTCTGTGGGGCAGGCCTGTGTGTGTGGCGCTTGGGGAGTGCGGGGAAACATCGGCCTGCTGAGTGAGAATCGTTTTTTGTAGCAAGGCTATTTGTGTTTTATTTTAGAAACGCTGACTGTATTGGAGTTGCTTCGTTCTGGAACCATTTTAGAGGTGTTGGGTTTTTTGTTGTTAATAACCTCCTTATTTCATAGTAGATTTTGCAAGACATTCCGATTTCCTTGTTTGTACTGCCCATTTCTCTGTCATTAGTTATTCTAAGAGTGCTTCAGGGCTGGAACAGTGTTGCATCTTGCATCTGTATTGAAAAGGTTTTTATGAAATCCAGGTATGAGACTACAATTCTGTATGTCTGTGCGTCTCCCTCAGTAGTCAGACTGGTTGAGAGATGAAGCCTTGGTGCTCAACTCCCAAGTTTCATTCTGCAGATAAAAAAGAAAATAAAGTTGAAGATGCCTTCCAGCCAGTCACTTACAAGGGCACAACGTCCGTTTAAATTTTCGTCAGTGTTTGCCACAGTTTCTTTCCACTAAAGAAAATTGTATTGGTCTGGATTTGAAATTTAATAGTTATTTTAGTTTTTTAATGCTTGCAGGCATAGATTTCCATTTTTCTAGGCATCTAGGAAGAGGTTTTATGTTAAGCTGAGTAATTTGGTTAAAATACACCTACTTTACTTGTTAAGACAGAATCTGAACGTTGTGCACAGGATCCACTGGTAGTTTGTTACAATAAGACTGACAGCTAATTTTTTTCAGAAACTAAAACAGCTATTACTTTATAGTGAAAGTATGCTAATTGGTGTAGTCTTGCTGTGGTTAAAGATCAATAATTCAGTGAAGAGGATAGATGCTCTTATTTAAAGGAAGTCACAGTTAATTTTATTGGAAACCCATAGCTGAAGATTGAAATTTGTAAATACGAATGTATGTCAGCTTCTGCTGCATAACATGTTTGTTTAGGGGGAAATCCTGGACTACAAATGCTTTGATGTGGCTGTAAACATTACCTTACCTAAGACTGAAGACGCATTCTTGATTTTGATTTTAAATTTAATTAAACTGTCATAAAATAAAACTGATGCTGTTGTCTTTAGCTGAGCTGGTAGCTGATTTATATGGATATGTAGAAAATAAAAATCCCCTGATCTTGGGAGACATTTTTTCAACTAGCTTTACGAGGCTACAAATAGACCTAATAGTATATTTGAGGCACACAAATTGAAAATTGTTCAGCCAGTCATCTTTTGCATTTGAATTCTTACTTTGGTAGAAAGTTTTATGCAGACAAAGTTCATGAAACATATTGAATTTTGGCTAGAGTATTATAAATAAAGTAAAATAAATGCATATGCACCGTTTATACAGGTAGAGCTTTATATACATAGAATTTCAAGAAAAAGTACTAGTAATTATTCTCTTTCATGTGTTTTATAAATACTGCTTCAAATAGAAAGAAAATGTATTTAGTAGGGAATTACTTTCACCCATCTATGAAGTAGTCTAATTTGCTTTGAGATTTCAGATTCTTGCTTTCCATAAAAGCACCACTGTTATTCTGGTAATCACAAAATTTCCTAAATACATAGCAGTATTCTTCACTGAAGATCGTGATAGCTGAGTCAGTCTCAAAGAATGTATACAGGCAATAACGATGTTCCTACAGCTGTTTGCTTGTTTTTTCCTTAGCTGAAAGGAGCTGAAAGGGAGAATTGCTATTCACTAGTGAAGGCGAAGGTTATTAATACAGAGACTTATTTTCTTCTTGTCTTTAAATTTTGTCATTACCTTCCAGTACAGAGCGCCCTGACTGATTACTAAGTTGCTCATTAAAGCTGTTTTTTAGATGTGCTTTTTTGCTTTGTTTTCTTCTTGCTGTTTTCCCATTTTGCTAGCATGCAGATGGGGGTGGGGAGTGGGAAATGAGGGAGAGAGCATGTTCCAGAGGATGCCAGGATGACTTCAGTTATTGGATGACTGCTGTCTGATGGATGGAAAAAGGGGGAGTAAACCTTTCCGTCTGTGCTGACGGAGCTGAAACAGAGAAAACCGATTTACAGGTAAGGGTGAAAAAAATTCCTGTTCTGAATAGCTATTCTTGATCCTTGCCACAACATTTTGTGGGTGTAAAGAATGCATGTGCAAGCAAGCAACTTATTGTTTGTTCCTCGTTAATGACTTTGAAGCAGCTTTTCAGGTTATTGTTTCTCCTGCCTAGCAGGTCTCAACCGATGTGAGATCCACAGTGAAATCATAGGCATGCCTGTGATGCTATCTGACAACTTTCTCATGTGACAGTATAGGCATCGCATCTCATTGATGCTGAAATTGTTCAGTAAGCTGTAGGAAGAGGGGTCTTTTGTGTGATGGAAATACATGCTGTTGGAAATACAGTGTATGCTAGCAGCAGGAAAACTGGAAGATCTGAAAATGTTTTCTTTGAGTTTGTATAGGCAAAGGACTTACCGTTTTAGCAGCAGTTCATTTGTATGTGTTTTGTTTAGTGTTGAACATGCAGTAAGAATGACTCTTCAGAGCAATTCTTAGAGTTTTTGTGGATTTTTGCATTATTTTCAGGTTTGGAATGAATGTGGTTTGTAATTCAGCCATAAAATTATCTTTGTCATAAAGAAAAGACGTGATGCATGTAATGAAATTTTGTCTACAAGACAGATAAATCTTGTAGTACCTACAGCAGTTACATACCATTTTTAATAAACTGTTGAAATAGCTTGTACAAAACCTGTTCTGACAAGTTTATGTGTTATCAGCAGCTGTTAGTTCACAGATGCTGGGGATGGCAAGCAGCAAAGAACTTGCTTGGTGCAGAAAATAATTTGTTTATCAAGCCACATTATTTGAGGATATTGGACTACAGGCAGAAGTCCTGGCACCTCTGAATGAATTTGAGATTTTGCTATTGGCCTCACTGGGACAAACATTTCAACGTGTCAGCTCTTTATTGACTAATTTCTACATTTTACGTGTAGCAAATAATTGTTATACTCCAGGACCCTGTTTTGCTGCTATGAATCTGAAATCTTCATTGAAATAAATGAATTGTGATTCTAAATTGTTGCCAATGTGTAGGTGTGGGGCTTTTTGGTTTTGTTTGTTTTTTTTTAAAGCAATCAGACATTTGCATGACTTCTCATTAGTGATGGACATAACACTGGTGGGAACCAGTTTGCTTTAGATAACTATGTTTGATGTATTTTATCTCTTGAGTATCTGCACTTGCTCCCTTTAGATGATTAAGTAACCACTACGTATTTCTAATGTGACCTTTTTTCTGGAATTTCTTGAGGTTAATTATAATATATTATTAAGAAATACCTAATCTATAAGCAATTATCAGTATGTACATTTTATGGAAGAGGTTCCTTTTAAAAATAATATTAAAGCAGTTGTTAATTCTTGTGACAGTTGTCCATGTCTTTTGAATGTTGTATTCTAAATTAATCCATTGATAGAAAAACTGGGGTTATTTTGCGAACAAATAATTTTTAATTAGTTAATTGTTCATCTTTAGACTGCATTGAAAATATAATAATGGGATTATTTATTTGTCACAGTCCATTTATATAGTGTTGAAATAAAGGAAAAGATTAGAAGCTTTCTGCTTGATTTGATAGTATATAGTAATAAAATATATTTATAAAGCTAAAATACTGGAATTTAATTATAATTGATTTCAGAGATTAAAATCAGTAAATGCACGCATCCATTTTTGTGGTATTCACAGAGAGTGAATGCCCTTAGGGCAGACCCAGAGTTATTAAAAAGTGATGATATTAAAGAAAAACTGGACAAAGTCAATAAAACTCTTACTGAGTCCTAATGATGACTGGAAGAAGCTTTATCATCTGTCCACGTATTTATACACCTTACCAGCTGTAAGCATCTGGTGTCCCTTTTTTGTTAGCTGTTTCTTCAGAGAATGAAGCCTGATATGTTTGCTAAACAAACAATCAAAAAAAAATAGTAACTTACAGCAAATGTCAGCAATTTACAAATTATTTTAGAAGACTGACGAACTGTGTCTTTTTTTATACTGGTATGTGAACACTGCTAAATAACACTGCCTGAAAAATGGATGAGTTGCATCCTAATGTTTGTGATTTGTGGGGAATGGATATGTGTCTGAAAATATAAGCACAACTGTTAAATTACAATCTCAAATCTATGTATTCCAGTCACTTTTCCTCCTCAGATGAAAAATCTGACTCAAAGCAGCTTCAGTAACAGAGAGGAACTGATGAAAACAGAGCTGTAGTTCCACATGTATTTAAATTATTCTGTCTCCTTGGAAACGCTGCTGCTGCAGATGGATTTGGCTTTTGGTGGCTAAAAATATCTACCGCTTAATAATGACAGCATGAAAGATACTGAATAAAACTACTGTGTTGTCACTAGTTTTAAAGTTCCCAAATGATTCAGGTATTCAGTGTGAACTAGAGATTTGCATTTTCTGTCCAGTATTCCCTGTCAGCTGCTGCCAGCGCTCACCAGCTCGCTGGCAATGAGATAAGCTCATGAGCCTTGGTTGCAGACCCTGCTGACGAGGGAGCATGTGAGTGGGAGGTAGGACAGCCAAAGAGTTTGAAAGCAGGTAGAAAGTTAGAAAAAAAGTTCATGGTGGTGGTGCAGGTATGTGTTGTGTAATATTTGAGGATATGGGCTTATTCCCAGTGAAGTCAATGGTAGGAAAAGTGTGCTTAAGCCCTGCCTTTGTAAGTTAACAATTTGTAAATAAAGTATGGTCTTTTCTTTATTGCAGAATCCTTAATGAACAGTTCTGCATCAGTTGTATGTGTAGGTGATTGAAATCCAAACTATTTTAAGTCAAATATTAAATTACCTTAAACAAAAACCAAAACCTAACTTATTAAAGAACTTGTAAGCAAGACATAGCATTGCATTAGGTAACACTACTAAGAAATTTCATCCTTTAAAGAATTAATTCTCTTCAATTAAGAAAGTGTAGCCGCTACTTTTTTTTTTTTCCAATCCAGTTCTGTATTATTTATTTATTCCACATATTACAACTTCTTTTGTTGTTGGCTGGTATTCAGTATATATGAAAAATACTTATTTTTTTGATCTCTCCATTTCAATTGGATGGCTTCCTGCTTCTGCCCAGAAGACAGAACAAATGACAGACATTTCCTCAGTGCTGCATGGTGGGCTAAATATACTTCTTTTATTCTTTTATTTTGTTGTTGTATATGTCATTTGTTGTAGCAAAGATCAAAATTGTGGATTAATTTTCCTGTATTGAATGAGGCATTTTTCCTGTTCTACAGTGTCTCAAAGGCAACATTAAAATATTACAAAGTGTTGTTACACGTATAAATAATGAATCTTCTGCAGATACATACTAAAATCCATTTTTAGCTGACAACACAAATACCAAAGGTCATTTAAAAAAAAAGTTGAATACTTGGGTTTGATTAATTGAAATGAGTAAGAGGAAAGGATCTGGTATCTTTCATTCTATAAGAGGCTATTAACATATTAATAAGGCAGATTATTGAACGGATTATAGTAACTTTTCTGTGAGGACAATAAAATTTAATCAGAGCAGGCCGCCTTATTGAGAATAATTTGTTTTGTATTAAGATGAACAAACCTGTGTTGCTTTAGACCCCTTTTCTATAGTATGTAGTTTAAGATTCCATGGAGAAGATAAGTAAATCTAAACATTATTTGGGGATGTAAAGGTGTAATAAGTTGCTGGAAGCGGCAGTTAAGTTGTGCCAATTTGACATGAATCCCTTGATTTTTGGATACGGAAGCAGAAGTTGTCATCTGCTGAAAATAGTAGGTAGAAAGTTTGTTGCACATGGCCTGTCATTATGTCTAGGTTGTCGAAGACAGTCATGATAACACGGAGAAAGTACTGCTTTTTTCTTTTGTATTTTTTTTTAAACAAGTTACAGGCAGATGAGCTGAGGTTTCTGCCAGGCTAGGTTTTCCCAGCAATTTTCAGCATGATTTGTTTGTGCCTGAAGAGAGTTCTGTGCTGTATAGCTAGTATCAGACCACGTAGGTGAAGACAAACTATCTTACCACATTTGTCACTCTCCAAAGAAACCCCCAAACTATACATTCATCTTGTTTCTAAACTCTTTATCTCCTAAAATCAGACATTTTAAATCTTGTCATGTGTAGGTAGTACCATTGTTGTCAATGACAAAGGCAAGGTATGAAGGATTTGGTGCTTTGCTATCTAAAATTTGCGTGTACACTCCCCTGGCCACCTGCAGACAGACGCACAGGCCCCTCCATACAGAAACTGTTAAGGTGGAAGGCTTTACTCCTGTCTTGTCGGATAGAAGTGGAAGACCTAGTTCAGAGTTACTTTTGCAAGCATGTTCCAGTACGTTTTTGTGCCACAAGTTCCCATTGTACTTCGGGGAGTTCAGATGTTCTGGTTTGGGGGTGGGATTTTGTATGTTTTTTGATGGTTTTGTTTGTTTGTTGGAACTCTGTTAAACACTAGAGATTTCAGAGGAGAGAATGACTAACCCTGTGTCAAGATGCAGAGATCATGGGGCAGAAGGGGAAAGCGGTTGAATTCATGCCCTCTCTGATGGCAATGGTGAATGAGCAGCCACGCTGTGTGTTAAATAGCATGCAACAGGGAGCTACGCAGCAAGTATCAGGGCTGTAGAGGTGTGAAGGCCCCTTTGGCATATACCAGTCTTGACCATGCTGTACTTTGGCAGGAGCATACTGAGCTATACGAGATAGCCTACCGTGTTGTGCAGTCCCTCTGCAGGCAGTATGCAAGATTGATGTTCATGAAAGAACAGTGTGGAAGATCAGTACCTGAGATAGTATGAAGACAGGCCACAGTGTGCCAATTAGTATTACTACCTAGGCTAATTTTGGCAAAATTTATATTAAAGACCACTCATTTCCAGCACTCTGTAAGTTGATGGTATTTCCAATCTCCACTACAGAGCTGGACCCTACTGCCATTCTTGTAGCTGGGAGCAGCATAATGCAGAGCTGCTGTACCAAAACCATGCTGAAAACACTACTGCCAGGCTCAGAACCTCACTCCAGTCGCTGGGGAGGGGCTAAGCAAGCCTAATATCCTCTGTCCTTTTGCAAGAGGCGCAGGAAGGACGTGTTTTTTGTATGCTGTCTCCCACAAAGCAGATGGGCCAGTTCTTCCCATCACCTGCATGCTCACTCTTCTCAAAAAGGCTGTGTATCCATGGAAGTCAGTAGGACTGGGGGTAGTGTATTTCTGTTTTCACATTTCATCTTTTTGGAGAGCTGTGACATCTCCTGGGCAGAACTCTGCTGCAAGCAGTCTGGCAATAAAGTCTAAAAATTAACAAGTCTATTCTGTGAGCCCACATACAAACTTAAAAATTTCTTTCGCGATACACATACTTCTGTAATAGAGGCCAATGACATGGAACTATATTTTTTTTTCTTCAAACAGAAGCAAGAGAAATTCTTCCACAGAGATTTTGGCTGAAGAGATTTTAGTTGATGAAATTTCATCATCAGAGCTTAAAATCTAGAAGAGAAGTGGCCAATACCAGGTCTTCAGCAGTGTTGCCTGAAGACTTTGGAAAGACTTCACGACAGGCCCAGCTAAAAGTGTTCTAGGTGACTTAGAGGTTAGGCATTACGGACCTGAGTTTGTGACCCAGCTTCAGCATGGCTGTCTCCTGAATCTCCTGTTTGTCTCCAGGACTTGGTGTCATTTATGCATCTTTCACTCTTGTAGAAGCAGTTCTTGCTGCAGCAAGCTTAGAAAATTGTTGTAAATGAAGCACAAGATCAAACTAAACAGCTTGTGTGGGCAAATCTCATCTTTACAGGAAAGCCCTCTCACTGAATGCTTCCGAATGCCCTGCGAACAAGTTACGCCTTTGTCACTGGAGGTCTGAATGCTAAGCTCCTGGATGCGTGGTTGAATTGTCATTGCCTCTTACTCATCTCATTTTGCTCACTGGGGAGCGTGCTGAGAGAAGTCTTAGGAGAACTAGCCTAGAATTTTCTTCTGTTGGCTGAATTATGTGACCATTTCATTTAGCTGCTGACATCAGTTGACATAGCTAAGAACTGAACTGGGGCATCAGAAGGCCATTTCACTGCTGCTGTATGCGGGAGTTTTGTATTTGGACTATGGAGGGGGGGATATTTACATGCTTGGTGTGTGTAGGACCTCATGAGATGCTTCTGGAGGAGTAAGGGAGCCAGATCTGCCGCCATTACATCTGTGCTGAGTGGAAACAGGAGGTGAGCATATGCCAACATCCTCTGTGCATTCTAAATTCATTGCCAGTGGAGCTAGTTGGTGTGTGTTAGAGTGTACAACAATGTGTAGGCAGTCTAGAAGATTGGTGGATTAGTACTGAAGTGTGAAATCAGGAGTGGTGTAAAGTGATGGTATAGCAGCCCTGCAAAGAGCAGGATTTGGCTGGCAATGCCAGAGTAGATTCTCCAAGTTGAATTGCGCAGCCTTATCTTGCAGGATTTACTTAGTGCTGTGGATTTAGCAAGACTGAAGCAAACAAGCAGAGAAAGACTTTTCGTAGTTTATGGTTGTGTTAATTGACCACTGCTGTAAGCACAAATTTGTGAGTAAGATTGTGCTAATGGTGTTCCCCGTGCGTATATGCAGCAGTCCCTTTAGTGGAATTAGCTCACAATGTGTTTTTAATTTTTACAGATTGTAGTTGTGAAAATATCAGAGCCTACCTCTGGCAACTGTTACTTGTGATTAGAGCTGCCAAATACAGCAAAACATGTATTGCAAACATTAATTTGAATTCTGAACAGCTGTTTGATTCATGTTCGTGTACCTCTGTTGTTCACTGTTTGCAAGCATTCATGCAAATGGATTTTTGTCTGCATTAATGCAGTCCTGTACATGAATAGTCATTTTCACAAGGAAATGATATTCTTTGTGTGAGTGATGTTGTCACTGTGGATGCTTTTGGTTTTGACTCTTCCCACTTCTCCCCCACCCATTTAAAACTGTCAGTTACACAAAGAGCAAAATAATTAAGTGCAATGTGTGGAACCAAGCAAACACCTTGATTAGTCCGTGACCATTCTGCTGCTGACATTTATTCAGCAGGTAAGAAAGATGTCTTTAAAAAAAAAATCAAGCTTTGTTTGCAAGCTAAGAAAAAGGCCTAAATTCAAAAAGAATATTAATCATAACAAATAATCCAAATATCTCTGCTTGTGAGCATCAATATTCATGATTTAACTGTGAAATTTTTTGCCAAGTCTCCCTAGCATATTGTAGTACACGCTGACTGGCCAGTGGGTGGGAGTTGTTCGTGAGGAGTACTTTGCAGTAATGCTTTATGTGTAACATCTGTTTTCTGCATCCTCCTGTTCAGTTTGCAGTCATTTGCATAGAAGTGTTTTCTGTTTGGAAGGGAATCTGTATTGCTACTACAGACTTTGCTTAAATTTTTCTGTACTTGCAGTTGATACATTTGAGACAAGGCAAAATGCAGTGTGACTCACAGGTCAAATTTTTGTTTGATGCCTGCCTTTCTATTTTTAGTTTTGTTCTTATTTTCAGATAAGAATTTTTATCCAGGTAGATTTTATCATGGTATGTGATCAGCTCCCAAGAAGGCATTAATACAGAATAAGGTTTCATAAATGAATGAAAGAAGCAATTAATTCGTTTCCCCCCCCCCC
>Ga0065711_1037468_pt1 | contig 19802 bp, 19 predicted proteins | sample Hoacrofraction12_FD_59098 | JGI IMG/M metagenome (GOLD analysis project Ga0065711, IMG submission 59098) | Hoatzin crop microbial communities from Cojedes, Venezuela - Epithelial fraction 12 v2 (version 2) | ecosystem: Host-associated > Birds > Digestive system > Esophagus > Crop | place... | reverse complement strand
CCTCAGCCTGTATTGATAGCGGGGATTACCCCGACCCAGGTGTAGGACCTTGCACTTGGCCTTGTTGAACCTCATGAGGTTCACACAGGCCCACCTCTCCAGCTTGTCCAGGTCCCTCTGGATAGCATCTCGTCCTTCTGGTGTATCAAGGACAAGGACTTTCTGTCGGTGATAAACTGTTTTTCAGAACAACTTAATTGGAGTTACTGGGCTGAACTTTGAAGAGCTTGCAGGAGAAAACTCTAACAGTTTATCCCCCAATTAACACTCCCAAATATGTTTTCCAAAATCCAGATTTTAAGAACTTCGCTACTTTATAGATTAACTCTTTTCTTCCATCCAGCTTCTCTTACTGCTTGAGTAAGAAAAAGAAAGCAAAGGTTACTCTTTGGACTAGTGATATGTCTTTAAGACAAAGAGGGAAAGAGAAAGACCTGCATCTTGGTTAAAATATACTTGTCATCTGAAGTTGTCTCTCTGCAACTCTTGTGAGTCTACCACAAATCAGCCCAGTTAAAATATCACACTATACATCTTGCTGCTTGCTGCTGCCACGACATTTTGATTTTAGGAAGAATAATGTCAACCCATGTCAGCTGGGTTTGCTTAGTAATTTCTTTTTTCCTTTTTCGTCTATGTGTCTCTCACTTTCCCAGCATCTTGCTGATGGAAACTCTTATACTTTCGCCTTTTCCCCTAATATTTCCTGTAAGTCTCTTTTTAATGACAGTTGATGTCGCAAAATAAATGAGAGAAGGATATACTGTAAATACTACATTTCAGTTCAAATCTTGTGCCTGGGAAGAGCTAAGACCATTTCATATGAGAAGTGAAAGTGTCCCAGTCCCACAGCTGGAGTGAACGTTGATGAGACACAGAGCTTTTAGCAATTGCTGGTGTAAGACAAGGTCCAGTCCCTAGGCATTTTCCTGGATGATTAGGGTAGCATTGCAAGTCAAAGACACCCCTCCATCGTTACCTCTCCAGTTTGCTTCCTTCATCTAAAACTAATCTGTACTACCCACAGCATGGGTTTTTTGTGAAAAGGATTGAGCAGAGGCAGGGTGGGGATCCTGCTATGGCAGGGTGTGGTTTTTCTGTAGTTGAAAAGACTCATCCCTCCATTGTATTTACAGGAAAAGAAAATAAATCTTTTGAGCATGTCCTCATGCTAACCCATTTGCTGCACACAGATAAGAATGAAATCCAAACTCCCCTCCTCCCCTATGCTTCATCTAATTTACTGTAAACCTCTAGATCTGCCATGTACTCTAACACTGAGATATTGTGGTTTGGGAAGAGAATCCTCCAGGAAGCAAAATCTTTACAAAATCATGGGTAAATACAGATCAAGGTATTAAAACAGATTTTAAAATGGGCATCCGAAATAGGTAATAGTAGAAATCTATTTAGCTCCTAGGCATTATTGAAGGCCAAGAAGATAAAAACCCAAAACCAAACCCCACAGTAAGTTTTATTCTAACACTAAACAATCCTTGTTAGGAACATGGAAAGCTGTATTATGTTCAAAGCTGCTCCTCTCTCTCGACTTTGACACAGGACTCATGCCCAGACCTTTCTGTTCCTGACTTTTCCCCAGCTTTCTGCTGTAGATGCCGAGGACAAGACTGGAGAGCCAAACAGCAGAGGGGAGGGGGCAACGAGTGTGTGCTGGGGCTGAGCTGCAAGGCAGTGTTAAAGCTGCAGTCCAGGTTCATCCTCTGGCAAAGGGAGATGCCTAAGGAATAAACGGGATGTACAAGAGCTCGGGGGGAGTCAAGCACCGCCCCCCGTCCTAACTTCCAATAATTTTTTTCAATTTTTTAGTGTGAACCATAATTAACAAGCTGATCCCAGTTTGTCCATGGACTATACCTTCAAAGCCCCTTCTTCCAGCTCCACCAGACTTCCTCCTCCTCACATGTCACCCCAGATGACCCAAGGGGAGGAATCACATTGTCTGTGCCAGCTGGGGCAAGGAGGAGCAGAGGAATCCTCCACAGGCGATAGGACTTTTTGTGCGGGCTCCACTGAAGGGCTGGGGCACACCAGGAGACCTGCGTGGCAGGCTGCATCCCTGCACAGCACTGCTCAGATTTGAAAAGGCAGTGTGATTTCTGGACTCCTGTGTGACTTGTCCTCCAGAAAACCTTTTCTCTCATGGCGGCCCAAACTCCACAGATTTAGAGAGAAACAGAAACCAGATAAATATGGAAAGAACGGTATGATTCTTGCTCTACAAAAACTGTAAGCAGACAGTTCTCCTGGTCTGTCACAAAGCTACCACAGCACAGGGGGTTAACAGAGCTCCTTGATGACAATTTTTCCTGTCTTTAGGCTTGTTATTTTAGGGTACCAAAAATAGTTTCAATCCTAAAAATAGGTTTTAAAGTGTTCTTAGCTTATCCTTAATACTTAAAAAGTTTTATTTTTGAGTGTGTGTTTGTTTGTTTTTTAATGGATGAGGAAACCAAAGAGAATGATACAGTCCAGCTGTTTTCTTAAAAAGGTAGAAGAAGTATGGGTAAAGCTCTTCTATGTACTATGTCATGGTAGGTGTATCAACACGGCTATGGAATAAAGTGGATAGATATGACCATTTTTGACACGGCATTTAAAAAAAGGTGTATCATGATTTTCCTCCTAATTTTTTATTTTTTTAGAAATTAAAATGATGCCTTTTTTGTATGCTCCCCCTCCTTTTTCCTTTCCAAAATGAATTATTTTGATCAAAATATACTTTCCCCATGAAAAAAATTCCTTTGTTCAAAAAGGCATTCTTGCTTTTGTTAAAAAAATGTTTCACAAACATCCGCAGAACAGTTCCAGTCAAGAATTTGGTTTCACTCTTACAGTTAATGCTACCGCATTATTTCCCCCCCCACGTAATGAGTACAACCATTAACATCGTGGTTATGGTATACGAAGATACAGTTTCATACTGTTTCATAAAACAGCATTCCTTACCAGAACGTTACTACCCAGAATATTAAAAATTAAGGCAAGGTAAGGTAGAAATAGCCAGGTAAATGCTACAGAGCCAGAAAACAAAGCTGGGAGGACTTTTTCTTCTTGAGGCACTGTGCAGATGGAGGACAGGCAACGTGCCTGGCAGAAATGAATTGGTCACCTTTCTTAAAGTGTGGGAGGAAGCTTATGCAAAGGTATACAGCCAAAAGAGGGACGAGAAGATGGAAGGGGTTGTGCTGGGGAACAAACACGCCTGAAAGCTTTTAGCAGCGCCGCCTGACTTGCAAACTCAGCAGCTCACTGTGTAGCTCATCTACAGTTCATTTAATAGCACTGATGTATACATTCGTGACAGCCCCTGGAATACAACTCTTTTTCTGCTCTGCTGTCCTGTTCAGCCACTGGATGGACATGTTTGCATAAAAACTTCAAAATACAGCATTGAAAACATGCAGTATTTACCAGGAACTGTCAGGTCTCTATCTCCTACAGCCATTTTGCTTCCTCACATATACATATATTTACATCATTTTCAAAACACGCATTATTAAGCTGACTGTTATGGCTCCTCTGGAGTGGTTACCGTCTATTATGTAAACATATCACTGCTACAATTTATAACACTCCTGTTATTTAACCAATAGAATGTGTAACTGTTCCAAGTGAGCCATTACCGTCTACCACGTAAAGTAAATCCATCTTCAGCTGCTTTTGCAAGCATGAGTTATAACGACACTTAACATTTCAATAGTGCCATACACGTTGGAAGATCTCAGTGTGCCTTATAAACATTAATGACTGAATTTAGATTTAAAAGCAGTCCCTTGTGGCAAGAATTAGAACTAAGCCAATAATAATTCACAACCAGGTCCCAATTCAGGAAGAAGCTTAATAGCAGGCACCGACTTCAATGTGTCTGCTTATGTGTCAGCAGCTTCACACGTGCCCAGGTTCCTAGGTGACTACGAATCTGCATGCTCCACGGCATTCATTTTTCATCTCTTTCTGTTTGCAGAACATGATCAGCTTACAATCTGAACACAGGAGGTCTCTCTGCAAACCTGTCTTAATTCTGCAAGACATTTGGTTTGAATTTCATACACACACACACTCACCCCCCTCCAGCCACACAGTAAGTTCATTCTTTTCAGGTTCCTTGTATTTTGTGCTAACTCTTCCCAGAAGAGCGTTTCACCCGTTAGTCACCCCACCACATGGTATCCTTAGAAGCACCGGGGGGAGGCAGACAATAAAGTCAAGCAGATCTTTCCCCAGATGGGCAGCAAGGACACAGCTCTGCAATGGGACATTTCTGCTTGCTGGAGATTTGGAGTGTTGAAAGCTGTTAACAGAGAGAGCAGCTGCAGGTGTCCAGACCAGAATGTTAAAAACTCACACGTGTCCACTGCAGGACAGTGACATGGTAGGGAATATTAAACAAAAATCACCTCTGGATACCGAGTTTTGTCATTGAAATCCAAGCTTTGGGATTTCTTAGATATGCCATGACTAAATGGTATTGCCCTAACTTATTTTCTTATGACAGCTCATCTAGGAATAAGTGAAATGGAAACTAAATTTCATATTAACTTCATTATAAATGTAGATAAAAAAGTCTAACTGTCCTCTGAATTTCACTGCCTGCTGGAACACTAAAAGCAATGGAGTTACAGCAGCACAAATAAGATGAAACCCACATATTTTTATCTGATTTAACTGAAAAGTCCAAAACTCTCGATAAAATCTATTAATAAATACAGTCCCTATTATAAATAGCAAAAAAATCATTTAAAAGGGCTCGTAAAAGACATCAGTTTTTTTAAGGGTACTGTTGATTTATATCTATGCACGCTCCTGTAACTGTGAGCTGAGGTAGTATGACCTATGCATGATAGCATTCCTCCACAAGAGACGGCATAGTGAAGCAAGTCTAGTCTTTGCCCTTTAAGAAATGGAAGAAGTATTTAAGCGTATTTAAGCTCTAAAAATTATCCAGGTTGCTAGTGATGAGTTATACTGGATTATATTTTGTTCTGACAACCTGTATCTAAACTCCATCAAAAGCAAGTAAATGTTCTCTACAGCGTATATGCTGCACAACTACTCTAAGTAGCAGATTCTGTACAAATCTACTTCTGATCACTGACAAATTTTAGAACTGAAACTGTGGTACCAAAAGTACCAGGAGCAAATTCCTTCACAATTTGGAGCACAGATAAATCAGACGATTTACTGTGTTCCCAAAGGTGGCAGACCACTGAAAGCCTCCATGAACAACATTTCAGGTTCGTGTGCGTATATATGTGCCATCTTAGATGGTACGTGGAAGCCAGGTTGCACTGGTTGGAGAACTGGCAGATGTGCCTAAACCAGTGTCTTGCGACAGCTGACATTCTGTGGGCTGGCAAACCGACTGCAGGGGAAAGCAACGTGTAGCAGGAAAACAACTCATAGGAAGGTTACAGTTAACCTCCCCCATCTACTTTATCATATCTTCTGTTATTTACTGCTGCTTACAGCTTCCCATTCACCCTGCAATGATACGGGAAAATGCAACATCTGGAAAAGTGTTGGAAGTCACTCCCTTAGCACTTAATGAACCTGGTTCTTGCCTGGCAGCTGATTGACCTTGCTGCACCTCCATTTCAATCCATGGTGCTTAGTTATGACTAACACTTGCATAACTAAGCTGAGCATCATTTCCACAGCCTCTCACACCTGATACTTAATTCTCTGCAGTGACTGAGCAGAGACTTCTGTACAAGTAGCACTCCTTTAATTAGAAGCTGAATTCTGGGCTCCATGAAGGTAATGACAAAATGCTCACTGCTTCTGATTTTTTTTCTGGCTTTTCAAGGATATCTAAGCAATTTAGAATGGACAAGTGCACAGTCTTACAGTACAGAGAGATGCTGACGTGACAGATGAAGATGAATGATATACTCATAAAAATAGAGAACTTTGAATATCCCTTTTTCTGTAGATTTAATTTAAGTCAGATCCTTCAGTATTGTATGGATGTGGTTTATATTAAAGAGTTTGAGAACAATCCCTAAGCAGTGAATTGAACACTTTATCATTCAAAAATGTAGTACAAAAGTGAGTTAAAAAATACAAGATACAAAAGACCTGGGAAAAAAATTAATGGTCATGCTCTCATAGCTCCTAATGATAAATGATGTCTCACATGCGGATTGAAAATCTCTTGCCTTTTGCTTATGATGAGTTTTTCCATTTTAGATTACTGAAATAGAAAAAGAGGCCTTGAAATATTTCTAATTACAGGGAAATTCTGAACTGAAAAATGTATCTTGGTTCTTTACGTGCCTCTTACTGCTTTTCTGAGAGACACATAAAATGCCAATTTGAAATCCAGCAGATGTGGACGGATTCCAACTATCTCTGGACAGCAGAGGTTTGTATGCAGCTGGGCCCTGAGTATTAACAAACACGATTATTTGAAACTTAAATGTATCTGTCCTTTGTACTAACTCTCTGAGTGTAACAGAAGTCATAAGAAGGGTTTACATTTGATCTTTCAGCATGAAAGGTACTGTGGGACTAGGCAAAGGAGCCTCCTCCCTCAGCACAGGTTGTGGGAATGACCCCATTCCATCTCTTCTCTCAGCTCCCACTGTAATGGCACTCCTCTAAAATGGGAACAAAAGACACAGGCAGAGTAGGGAATGCTAAAATTGTATTTTCTTTCTCACGGCCCATTAACAAAACATACTTTACAGAGGTCTCAATTTACAGTGGGAGCCAGGCAGACCTAGAAGCACAAAAATACAGGAAAATCAAAGAGGTCATTTAAAATGTCTCCCTCTTTCCCCGGTCTCTGCACTAACCACAGTGACTGAAATCAAAGATGATGGTTTCTGCCACTGCCAGTGAAGATTTTGAAGTTAGAATTTCTCAACTTTTTCATTAGCCTTCTTTGAGCAGTAGTTTGATCAGTTGACTTCCAAGAGTCCCTTCCCAATTAGTTTTCTCTATGTTCCTATGATGATTATGTAATAATAGAGCTACCAGTGAAAAGAATTGAGTGACATCAGCTTATTGGAGCTTTTAATCCATCTCCTACTTAGGCAGCTAACTTAATGCATTTCAGGAAACAAAGGGGAAGTAAAGTTCAAATGATAAGATGCAAATCAGAATGACCTTCAAATAACCAGCTTCCAGAAAATTGACCCCCTCTTACATCTGTTCCCATCATAGTGAAGGGATTTACAGAGTCTATTTGCCTTCCTTTTGCAATTGTAAAATTTCAGACTTAATACTAAGGCATCCCTGAGTGGTGCCTTCTCATTCCATGCTTTCCCAAATGCCTTTCAGGCCACACAGCAGTTTAACTGCTTCTTTTAGTGATATAGTTTTGCAACCTTGCTTCCCAGATCTGTTCCCCTATTCAGAAACCGTTCGTGTTTCTGGATGAGAAACTTCAAGGGCATGTCACATACACTGATGATACCTCACTGTGCTTTCCACACCTATTACAGGCACCATAAGATTTGCCTCTTGACTACATGTAATTGGCTTTTGATATGCACCTGGAAAAACTGTGGCTGGCATTATTTCCATCCATTTAGTTGAGGGCCTGGAATTAGGAGCATATTCCCCACCTATGCTCAGTGAATGGCCTTCTGGAAGTCCTTAGCTACCTCCGCAGACAGACGCACACAGAAACTTAGGTGCAAAGTGTCAGACAGTAAAGAAGCTGCAAGTTTAGACTTGATTATCCATTTGAAGAAAATGCAACGGAGCTAATAATTCTGTGTTACTACTCAGATCCTTGCAACTAGGTTTATCTGCATGTTTCACAGGATCAGAGTGCTTGAAATTTAACACGACTAGTATTGAGCATGTTGGGGGATAAAATTCTTCTTCCATTTTTGTTGCTGCGCAACTACTGGTGCAACAAACATTAGTTTATTTACCAGAATTTGAATTTCTTATTCCTACTAATCATACTTTGTGAGTATAAGGTGCAATTGTTTGTACTGAACCATGCACACATTAGCCTACTAGCCTTGCTCACTTAAGCACACTGTTGAATGTTTCTGCCAAGACATCGGCTTTATCAGTATCCATTAAATCGACATGCTTTGGATTTGTTGTCTGTAGTCTTGGCTTGAAAGCATAGGCTGAACTTCTATCAGCTCCGTCTCTTTTCACATCAAAACCATTAGAGTGAATAGGGTGGCATAAGGTAATCACTGAAGATGAGATTTGGCCCCAAACTGATAAATGGTCCAATTACTCTCTCAAGCTGTGTAGTATTTCTGTATGACAGTTTTCTTCTTGGGTGAATGGAGGTGACTGTAAAGAGAAGTGGCTTCCTGGAAAAATCTAAAGAAAAGGCCAAAGTCTAATGACTTCATATCTGTAGAAGTGGCTCCAGGTAGATTTATTCTTAAAAGCATAAATTTAATTGTTGCAGTTGCAGCCATTTCTAAGGAAAAGAGAAATACAAAGATAGAGTAGAATAACCAATGAGAAATGGCACTTTTATTTTGGGGAAAAATATCTGTTTCAAATAGCTAAATTAAGGTTTACCCAGAAATTACTTCTGTGGGCTTTGAGGCTCCTAGAAAGTGGTGAGATGCCTGTGAGATGCAGAGTAGGCTCTAGTATCAGTACGGAAATGAGTCACTCCCCAGTTCTGCTAAAGGCAGAAGGATCTTTTGATGGGATCTGCAAGACTGCATTTTTCTCCAATAAAGGTTGTTACTGCACATTGACTAGTAACATTTTTGCAGAGTGCTATGGCTAAGCAGCAATGTTATCTGCATTGGAGAGAACGCCCCATACAGGGAGTCTATACAGGGGGTCTCCGTACAGTCTGAAGAGCCACTGCTCTCCAGCTCAGTTTAGCATCAGGCCACACCATGGTAAATATTTATGGGAACTTAAAGACCCCCCCCCCTCAAAGTGGGCTGTTCTGGTCATATTTCCCTGGCCTTGAAAAGGAAGTGTATCTATATATAATTTTCTTTATAGAGTAGAACTGTAAATAAGGGTCTGATTCTGCCAAATAGAAGCCTCACTGTGCCTCACTGGTTCCATCAGTACAGAGAATGCTCATGGTCTTCTAGGCTTTAAATTAAACATAAATTGCTTCAGCCATATTGCCTTTACCACTAGGATCCTCAGGATTAAACTATCCAAACCTCCTTGTGGAACAACAATCCCCACTTTCCCCTCTGTGTGAGAGTTACCGCAGACACGAGACTGTATAGCCACTGAGTCTGGCTCTGCTTTACAGCATGTCTCCTAGAATGCCGCATGGGCTGTATAAAGTGTTGATTACCATACCTCTAGGGCCCTCTGCAACATGGGGATAAATGCTTTGCATTAAATTTCTGCCAAACGTAGAGAACTCTTTACAGATTGTACCATATCACTGCAGCTTTTTTAAAAAAAAAAAAAAAAGTGACAAGAAAAGAGGCATCATCCTGCAGGGATTCTGCCAAATGATTCTATACCCACTTTTTTTCCTTTAGTGCCTGTGCAAAAAAGAGGTCAAGTAATAGGAAGGGGGAACGGAGGAAAATCTAGGGTTTCGCTTTGGGAAATAGGGCTCATCTCACCTAGCTTCAGCTATCTTGAAGAAAGGTAATCCAAGACAGCCACACCTCTAAAGAGAGGTGGGTTGAATTACTCTCAGGAGCTGCCTGCCTCTGTTCCTCTGTCTCCAGACAGAACTAAGATAATTCATGTAGATTAAGGGGCAAACCTTAAGATGGCTGAAGTTAAGAAGTAATTAATATGACCCATATATTGAAGCTTACTTCTTGCATGAAAGAAAAAATGTAAATTCCAGTGAGTGACAAGCCCTATTTTCCTTTTAATGGATACAGTTGCAAGCCAATTTTATACCCATTGTTTCTAATCTGGGATTTTAAAGATGAATTCTTGCTTCCTTGCTTGCCTAATAGATTTTGCTCTTATTTACAAACTGATAAGTCTCCTGCTCAGTCCCAATATTTTGTAAACATAAAGGCATTATTATGGATATGAATAGACACTGGAGAACAAACCTTCAGACTGGAAAGTAAATGAAGCGCTGCAAGGCTGAGGGAATATGGCCTGGCAACTGAAACAGCGAGAAAGAGAGGAAGGCAATCTTAAAGATGCCTGCTGATAAATGCTTTTGTAGCCATGTTAAGTGATCATATTCACCGTGGAGTCAGATTAGTGCAAGCATAAGTCTAGGAAGAATGCCAAACAAAATTATTTCAGTTTGGGGAACTGTTTCTCGTGCAGAATACTAAAAATTCAAAGTACCCCTCCCCAGTTTTCTGTTTTCTATTTCTCTGGCATTTTTACAGAAAGCATTACAATACTATAGTGGTGGTGGTTTTGTAGCCGTGATGGCTTAGCAATATTAATTAGTGTGAGCCTGCTTGTTGCTTCTCCCTCAGACCAGAGGAAAGGTTTGCGTATGTCAAGACTTGTCTGTATTCTTCAAGTGTTTCAGCTGGTCTAATGCAAACTACGGCCTCTCCCTTCAAGCTTGTAGTTGCTTCAAAGAGAACATGCAGACACCTTTAGTGTCAGAGGTGACTGAACAAGACCAGAATCAATGCTTCCCTGCAACAAAGGCCTAGCAAGAACTGAATGCATGTTTCAATCTCGCAAGCAAAAAGGCAGGAGCAGTGCTGGGGAAACACAACAGCAAGCACGGAATGTGAAGAGGACTTTGGGAATAACACTCAACACCTGCAGCCTCCCTGGCAGGCAGATATTCAGTGCTCTGCAAAAATGAAAGTGCAGAGGAAAAGATTTGACAGCAGAGTGAAAGAGGCAGTTCTCCTTCCATGGAACCAAAAAGCTAGTCTTTAGAAAACAGCGTATTGGATGTCATTTTAGTCTCACCAGGATCATTTCCCAAGATTGAGAAAGGAAAGAAACTGTGGGTGATCAGCTAATCAACATCTCCCTGCTAACAAGTACTGTTGAAGAGCTATAGCATCACTCAGTGATAAACAGATAATTTCAGATTTATTAAAAAGCTCTAATTATTCTAAGTCATTTATGGAAGGAAAAGGTGACATCAGGATGTTTGGGAGGGGGTGGCAGAGATGAGATTTCAAAAATGTGCTGCTTTTTCCCCAAATTCTTTAATTTCTGAGAGCGACGATAGCTCTTAATAAAAGTAAGAGTTGAAAAATCCCAATGTGAGAACAGCACAACATGTGAGCAAGGTTTGGTAGTACAGATGACTGCATCCAAAACTCACACCTCTTATGATTTGCAGGCACCTCTGCATCCATACCTTCATTACAACCAGAGCTTATTGTGACATTGGCTGTCAAGGCACTAGCACTCTGCTGTTCCCAGATAAAAATAAAATGACATCACAGAAAATGGACACTTCAGATTGCCTCCAACTATCCTATCCAGCTCCCATCATTCCTAATGCTGCAATGCTGTGGCCTCTAGCAAGGATGTTCCTGAGAATATCACATTAAAAGTTGACATTTCTTGACTGCAGGAAATTCGAGACTTTTTTCTTCCTTTTTTTGAATAAAAAAAATAGAAATTTGAAGAGTTTCCCATGAAAGAGAAAAGTTCCCAAATATTTTGCTTCCAAATATGTAAAATAACTGATTTAAAAAAAAAAAATGTTGAAGAAAGCGAAAAAGGAGACCATCACAGGGTAACAAGAGAGAGTCAGAAACGGCAAAGCCCCAAGAGTCCATTGGTGAGGCAGCAGACGGAGTGCAGGAATCAGCTTCCCAGCTCACTGGCAAAGGTGTCCAGAGTAGGGTTTTTACACCGAGCAGGCTTTTTAGTTGCTTTATTCAAGTCCTGCTTTCCACACAAGCCACCATCAAAAACATAAAACAACGTCTCAACCATTCTTTCTCCCAGATATGGAAGCAGGACTGTTCTGGGCAGAACGAAATGTTGGAGTTTGAGAATTTGTGGTGGTTTTTGGCTTTTTCAAACTTTAAATTTAGGTCAATTAAAGAAAGAAATGTGTTGACCCTTTTTCACTCAAAGTATCTGTAAATTACTTGTATGGATATAAATAGCTATTTTTTAGCAAAGAAAAAGCAGTTTATATCTGGAAAATTTCAACAGTGTCTACACGAAAGGCCTGACAGAGGGCCCCAGCATGAGATCTCAGCTGCATAACAGTGGGCCAAACTCCAAATGGTCCAAAGGCTCCTTAGGCTTCTGGCCTCCAAATGCCTGTGAGAGTTCCTGGCAGGTATAAAAACCCATAGAAGTCCCATGGTGCTGAAGAAGTGACTGTTGCTGGGGTCTACAACCTCCTGCCAGGCAGAGCGCAATGAAGAAAACCTTAGGGTTCGCTGTCAGTTTGCTAAAACTGACAGAGTTCCACAAATCATTCCAGAAGTGATGAGTCACCATTTTCTGACAAAAAAAAAAGATTTGAGTAGAGAACACTGGAGAACATCCAACCCATTCTATTCTTAGGATGGCTAGAAATTCTGTCATACTAGACTTCCTCGCATGCTTTGACCTATGACAAAACACGACCGCAGCTAATGGAACCCAGAGCAGCATGCCTCAGTTGGTCAGGCCTCCAGACACATTTCCCATGAGTGTCTTATTTCAAGGAGGACCACCAGTTTCAAGCTAAAAGCACCTTCAGCACGCAGCACAAATGTGCTATCCCTTTCACTGTGGCTGGCAATAATCCTTGCTCTCAGAAACGGAGTTAAAGAGCAGAGGTAACAGGAAGAACAACTTATATTAAGAGAGCTCATCCGAGTGCAGTTTATTTCTCAGAATGACTGATTTTTTTAAACATCCCTAAATATGTTCTACAGTTGAATTTTGGCAGATGGAGTGGCATGTATCATAATCTTACAGTGAACTGGAAGAAAGTTAACATTACCCTGAAAATCAAGTATATCCCAAAGTGCAAATTTGACAAAGAAGGTTGTTTTCCACCCTTGCTAGTAAGGTGCATAGCCTCACGCAACTGTGTGCTTGCAAAGTGCTGTGCTTATCTGTCCATCCAGGACAGATAATAATATGCTCAACCAAACACAGCAGAATGAGGGCACTCTCAGAAACAGTAAGGTCCTAGCAGTTCCATGAAGGCTGGGTACAATCAGGCTACCAGTGCCTCCTGTGAGGGAAAAAGGCACAGTGCTTGTTAGATACCAGGAAGTCTGCAATATCAAAAGCCCCTCTAAACAGCCCCACCATTGGAAAGGCTTGAGCAAGACCTTGCACCTTAGACTGTCATGTCAATCACCCAAGAAATTCATAGGAAAGTAAGTTTCTTTCCTTCTGATGCCTGTGGAAAAACTGGATTTTTCTAATAGCAGAAAACATGACAATGTTATTAGGAGGTTTGTGTGTTCCCCCCCCCCTTTTTTTAGCACACCCTTCTTGGTCTTTTGCTGCTGCTTCTATAGTACAAGGATTAATGCAATTAGGAGCTTGCCAGTTTTGGGTACTTACAGACTTGGAGTCAATCTGGTTGTGATAGCCTGTGGGAGAAGTTGAAAACAGCTCGCACACACAAGAACTTGAGTATCTTTTAATAACTCTATCAGTCTAACAAGATAACGAACACCTCCAGACAGAGAAGGCTTCACCAGTCATTACAATGCCTAGCTTGCAGTATTTTTGAAGGAAGCTTTGTGAAAACAATAGATGGCAAAACATCTGTAGGATTTTGCGTGAACAGTAATACTGTCACCTGTTTTGACTCTGGTTTTGGTAAAACAAGAAATTATATGAAAAATGAGCATTTTTTCATTTCTTGAAAGACCATTGGTGCAAAGTCCCCTGCATATTTTAGATGAAGGAATGGACTTACTCATATATTGCATGAAGGACAGACAGGGAAACCTGGAACTTCCCGCAGCAAGCGAAAAGAGGCCCAGAGCAGAAATTGAAAAGATCTTTATGATTTAAATAATTTTATCTAATTTGGAGAGCAGAATGTTTGAATTGCTAAATGTTAAGAAAGAAAGTAAACCATTCCAAGATCTTTAAACTAATTATTGATATATAGTGTAAATTCTGCAAGGACTCAGCAGAAGTGTAAATTTGCATTTCCGTAGTCATTCCTGCTGAGATGATCTCAGATGAAACAGTGGGATCCACATATGCAATTTAGTGCAGGAACTAGTCAAGCTTGCTCTAGTGAAATGTGTAGTATATTCAATTATTTTTATGCATCCTTATTTGCCAAATGCTGATGTTGCTTAAAAAAAAATTCTAACCAATTTAGCTTCATTCCTGTCAGGAAATTAGTATGAAATGACAACTGGCTTTTTTTAGGAAGTGTTGTCTTGACTGTTCTGATGTGCTTAGCAGCATGATGCAGTGCAGCGGGTGTTGTTAGGGCCAAAGCAAAGAGAAAAAAGTAACAAAATGGAGACCCTGACCTTCTCCTCTTGTTTAAATCCATCCTTGTTTAGCAGAACTAAATACCTGCCTTGCTGATTCAAGGGCCAATGGGAATCCACCGTGTATCTAGCATTTGTTTACACAACTCTCTTTTGTAATGTCCAAGCGCCTCCGAATTATTCACTTTACAACACACTTGACAGTGAAATATAAATTCTGTCACTGGGGAACAGAACTATACAAGTTTCCGCTTGTGGTTTTCACCAAGGGGTGGGCCCATCACTTTGGCCAAAGGGTCCAGAGTAGCTCCCATTGGCACTGCTCTTGCCTCACCACACACAGCACCAGCCAGTCAATCCACACTGCATACCACTTAATTCAAACCCTGGCTCCACAGCTGTCCCATGCACCTTCATTTTTTCCTCTGTCAAAGGCATTTCTAGCACATGGCTCATGCCATGCACAATATGTGTGTTCTACATGGTAGTTTCGCTCCTTGGACCTTAGTATAGATCACATTTAGTTTCCATGCTGTGTTTAAACTCCTCTAGATGAAGCCACTCCAGATCCCTATAGGTGACCAATATCACAGTCATGAACTCTCCTATCTCATGTGGCATAGCTTGAGGAGCACTGGAATAAAGATCCCATCTGTCCTGCAGGTCCCTTGTGGTCCCTCCTTTGGGTTCAGACATCTTAAAAACTTTTTAAAGGTTCTCTAAGCATTAATCTCTCTATACTATTGCAGGAGGTCATGTGCCAATATGATGCTTTCTGGCATGGCAGTGGATGACCAGACTAGTTGGAGGACCAATACCAGAGGACCCTCCTGCCCAGTGAAATGATCATTGTTCAAACCCTACGTAATTGCTAATTTTGTCCAGAAAGACACCTAGTTATTCCATTCCAGGTGAAATCTCAGGATTGGTCTAGCAAGCAGATGGTGTGTACTCTCAAGGAAATGGGATGCTGAAACAAGGCCAGGAGTCAGTCACACTAGTAAGGGGCAGCGGGGTAAAAGCAGATAAAGCAGTTAGTACTGAGGATCCTGTGCTAGCCATTTTGTGTATTTTCCTTCAGACTTGAGTTAGCCTGATTCCCCAGACTGAATGTTCCCACATTTTAAGTTGTGTCTCTCTAGGTAAAGTGTCCCACCAGCCCAGCTAGGCCCAGTAAGTCTACGCAAGCCAGATATCACCAGAAAAGATCTAAACATTGCAGCATTTACCGCCTTTTGTTTGCATAAGGCAATAAGGGTTTTGCAACAGGTCACCAGGTATAGGTCCATTGCAAAGTTGCTCATCAAATTCAAATTTCAGTCTAACCACTGGATTATCATTTCACCTGGAGAAGGGGGCTTAAAGCTTTATCAGTGTGTAGGTGGCAAATGGAACAAGTGGTTATCTACACACACAGAGCAAAGATAGAAAATATGGTTAGCAATGATATTTTAAGACTTTCTGTGAAATGATCCATTACTAAATATACCTTTTCTTTTGCATACTGTATCTGAAAGGGGGATTATGATCAAAATGTCATTTTTAATTGTATTTTCTACCCTTGACTTTGTAACATTTGGAATAAACTCCAACTCTTTTCCTCTAAAGAAAGAGAGACTGTACTCTTCCCAAGCATATAACATAAGATAAATTATTTACAGCTCCAAGAGAGAAATTTCTTTTTAACTAGTGGTATAATTAGTGAATCCTTAGTGTCTGTTTTTACAGATGTTTAGTACTTTGTAAACTCGTAGAAAACTGATTTTTACATGATTATTTGAATGGTAGCCATGTAAACCTGAGCAAAAATGATCTGCTTTACAAGACAGACAAAAAGGCAGGAGGAAAATGTACACAATCTTTGCCATTACTTAATTTAGGATTTGGTTCATATGGTCCCACATGGAGTTTAGTACACAAATAAAAAGCTGTTTAAGACACTGCTTTTACCAATGCACATGTGAACCACAGAAAGCATGAACAGGAAGAGAAGTATGTGCTGTGTGGCAGCCAGTGTGAACAGAAGGTAAATTCCAGAAAAACCTTTTAAAGAAAATGTGTCACTTTCTGCCATTCAAGTATGTTTATTTCGACTCTAGGAAACTTATAGCTGATGTAATTTTACCAGTTTTTTTTTTAGTAACCTTAAAACCAGAATCCCTAATTTTGGCACTAATTTTACAGTAACTGAACAGAATTAGACAAAAAGAGCAGAATATTTTTATCTTCTGACGTAAGGACAGAAGCTGCAGCTGTTTCAAAGGTACTAAAACTTTCGCATCTCTAATCAAGGGCAGTGGCGTAGGAGATTCAGAACTCAGAAGCTGAAGCAAACATCACCTGCATTTGGACTGCTTATACGAGAATGGAATTCTGTTGTTTTCATCTGCAGTTTGGACTTTTTGATGAAGAAAATTTTAAGGCAGGCTCCTGGCCACCTTGAAGTCATGGCACAGCTGCCTGGACCCTTCCTGCATCAGAACTGCTGGCACATTAGCATCAGATTTTATATTAGGGGGTAAAAGCAGGGAAGGGAACTATGGTCATTACTTCCACTCCTAAAAACATCAAAACTTAGGAAGTTTTGCAAATATCCTAATAATTTATAATGTGCAAAGCAATTAAATAATTTTCTTTAGCACAGACTGCTTTGAGAGGGAACTGGCAATCTTGTAAACCTTTTTATATTGAGACATATGCGACTTTGTTTGGATTTGCTGAAAAAGCCTGACTGAAAAATCACTGAGGTTACTGACACTGTCTCCCCCCCTTTACCAGTGGTAGGAAGTCTGGGGCAATGCAACATTTTAAATTTAAATCTTGACATTTTCTGGAAGAGGGACTATGCCAAGACATTAGGGAGAAAGAAGTGCATACAACAGCAAAAGCAGTCTTTGAGGCAGAGCAGTGAGCCTTTTGTATCTGAAGTTAACCACTTCAATACACGCAACTATCTCCTCCAAGCACAGAGTGTCTGTTTTATGCCATCCTAAATGTCTAAAGAACAGGCACAGCAAAGCAAGCATGGCCTGCAACAAAGAACCAGAAAGAAAGTGGTTTGCAGGGAAGAGAGGAAGCAGTAAATTGACAAGAACCTGGTAGGCCTGACGTGTTAAATTATCAATTCTTTCTAATTTACCAGACATGGACAGAGGTTTGAAGCCACCCTCCAAGTCAGCAGGAGTTTTGCTGTTGAATTCCAGAAGATAAGGAATTCAGAACCTCATCAGATGAATTCTTCTGGTTCTTTAGATGCAAACTTCCATTTTGATGTCTTTGCATTCCATTTCTAGGCAAAGTCTGTTTCAAGTCTAGAAGGTATTGTCAAGGTAGTGGAAAAGCAGTATTGCTACACTAAGGTTATGTATTTTTAAAATTTCCAGATGGAGCAAACAACACCGTCTACTGATTCTAAACATGACACAAAAGAAAACAGTTTTTATTTGTATCGTTATTGTTAATAGTGGCTTGGGAATCTTGAGAGATGGGGATCTATTTACAATTTTATGTCATGCCAAATATTGTTAAGGAAATACTAATGCTTGCTGATTTGCACCTGCAACAGTCTGTATTTTGAAAAAAGACTTTTTTCCTCTGTCCTTCTACCAGCCAAAATGTTCATTGATGAAATTACCATTTATGAGACCATAAAATCAGAGTCAGGATCCAAGTCATAAATTCCTTTGAGGTAGGTAAATATTTCTTCCATTACATAGAAAAGGTAATGAGTTGTGTAAGCAGAGCAATTTTCCCTGAAAGGTACATCATTAGAACTGGAGAATTCTTGTATTTAATTTTGTTCATTTCTCTGCCATGTTGTATTTCAAACTGGAAGTCTTTGAGCATGTACACTAGGACATGTGCAGACAATAAGAGGGTGAATTTTAAAATTTTCTTCTTTTTTTCCCATTTCGATTCATAAACTCAGTGGCTTTTGTGGATTTCTAAAAAGTAAGGCCAAGCAATTGCTTGATGACTACAAAAAAAAACCCAACAAATCAAATCTCAACAGCAACGGAAACTGAATTTTCTCAAGTTCTTGTCTTCAGTGTGTTAAATTTCTTTAGAAAAATATGCACAGCTGTCTTCTACCTTCCCCTCCCCATCTCATTCTAGCTTTGTCCTTTCAGATTTTTGGAATTTATGTGACAGGGAAAGAAAATAATACATGGATGCTTAAGGTCATCTTCATAATTTTGTCATTTGACATCTCCATCTACTTTCTCCTTGTCCTTTCTTAGTTCCTGCAGAACTGATCGAGAACAACTTACTTGGTTATCACCAACATGAACAGAGACACATCATGTTCAGGATCACACCGACTGTCTGTGGTGAAAGCCAGTTTTCTTCTCTAGCATGACACTAAGTCAACCTTATCTCACCACTGACTGCAGAGCTGAATAACTACACAGTTTTGGTAAATCAAAGTGAATAATTAGTTCCTCAAAATTAAATAGGTATTTTCTATTGAAACATAGGCTTGCTAGGTTCTTCCAGGTATGCTCACTTATCTCAGCATCATCAGGTGAAACTTTCTGAAGCTGGTCTATATTCATTTCAAAACTCTCATTTATTTCCCCCATTCTAGTAACAAGAGCATCTAAAAAGGTTTTCTCTGGTAAACTAGACACTAATTGGAGACTGCTCTTTTCCCTAAGGTTTCTTTGTATTCTCCCCTCCCCTTGGCCACGAGAACGCAGCTTTGGTGCCTGGCCATTCTTATGTCTCTTCCATCTGAAAAAAACATCCATTCCAGTATCCCTTTTTAAGATATTTCTGCCCTTTGCTGGCAGTCTGATTCCATTTGGAAATGGAGGAAGGTGACAGATACCATTTACATCAGTAAGTTACGCTTTGGATATTCCACAGCTGACAGTTTTATTTTTGTAATGCTTACAAATTTTTATCTCTGGAAGCTAAAGCCTATTTGAACATGTTAAGCACTTGGTTATTTCCACTGACAAGATCAATTTGGTACCAAATTAGAAACTATCTAACTTTCGGTAGTATGAGCAAAATGAGTGTTAAAGAGACAGAACCTGTATTTGTTGAACTCAGTGAAAAAACTTCTAAACACCAAGTAACATTCCTGAGCTCACTCTTACTCGTACCATCAAACTTTGTGGGTCAGATTTTGAACGTTTTCAACAATGAAAGAGGATCTCAGTAGCCTCTTACAGAATTTTCCGTAATGCATGATTGATGCTAAACTTGTATGTGAAACCACTTAGAAGACTAGCACGGGAGCGGGGCCAAAGACCCAGTAAAAGTTCAGCCATTCTAGGTCTCAGGGTTGTTTCTAAACACCAAGTGAAAAATAGCAGAAGCTACAGTCCCCAGTGGTCTGCTCTAACTCCCAATGCTGGCAACACTATCACTAGGCTAGGCAAGGAGCTTGGTGTGTTCCAGGTCAGAACACCATAAAGAAGCAAGAGCAAAGACAAAAAGTTAATTTAGTCAACCAGAAATGTTTGCAAATGGGGGGGG
>Ga0065711_1006897_pt1 | contig 19803 bp, 6 predicted proteins | sample Hoacrofraction12_FD_59098 | JGI IMG/M metagenome (GOLD analysis project Ga0065711, IMG submission 59098) | Hoatzin crop microbial communities from Cojedes, Venezuela - Epithelial fraction 12 v2 (version 2) | ecosystem: Host-associated > Birds > Digestive system > Esophagus > Crop | place... | reverse complement strand
TGAGCCGTTGACCACTACCCTTTGGCTGCGACCATCCAACCAATTCCTTATCCACCGAACGGTCCACCCATCAAATCCATGGCTCTCCAATTTAGAGAGAAGGATGTTGTGGGGGACCGTGTCAAAGGCTCTTTGGTTCACAGTACCTGATGTGGGGGTTCAAGATTCAAAGACAAGCTGTAATAGAGCAGTGATAGCTGGGGTAAGAGAAAGCTGCAACAGAATTATCTGTTTTCAGACTGATTTGGGCACTCCTATGCATATAAATAACAATTAGATTCAGGCTTTGAAGAATGAGGTAGGAATGGCTATTATATGGCATGGGAGGGAAAACAGAAGAATGGAGTTTACAGGATCAAGTTAATTCTGTAGGAATACTCGTGCTTTATTACCCTTGAATTTTAAAAACCATTCAACTGTACTAGTAACTTCAGATTCAGAGTATTTTTAATACTTTGTCTTGACTATGACTTAGAAGTCAATATCTTCTAAGGCAGTTGGCAGGCTAGTGTATCTTAATGAGTTTCCTTTACTGCTGTTTAATAAGCTCTTTAAAGTAGGTTGCCCTTGGCTCCTAGATAATCTGCTGCTGCTGTGTTTGTTGCTCTGCAAGTAGGCGGCCCAGAGCACTATCCTCAGGATCAGCATTATACAAAAAAATGTGTGCACATCCATACAGAGTAGTCGGCAGTGTTCTCCTCTGTTAGCTGTGGGGAAACAAGGACGGAAGTTGTGATCTCCCTGACATAGTTGAAGGAGTCTGTGATTAGAACTGAGATGCAATTCCTTGCTCCAAGGCCTACATCCAGACCACGAGACCATTTCTTTTACATCTTTCTCTTTAACCTGTCAAACTGAGATACTTCTCACGGTAGTTGTTTTGATAGTAAACAGACACATTAAGATATCACTTTCTATGTGTGAATTCTTACTCAGTGTTTTGTGGTAACAGTGACAACGTCAATATTATAAATAAACAACTTATTTAGTTTTATGTTTGTTAAATAAAAGCTTGTCTTAAAAAAGGCAGCTCTTAAAATTCATTAAATTCCATGAATGAATGTCTCATTAAATACAAAATGTCATTTAAATTGGAAAATTATTATGTCCCACATTGTTACAGCTACTGCTACAAACCAAACATTTTCAACAAACCTTTTCTGCGTGCTCTCATTCTGCAACAATATCTGTTTTTCTCTCACTGCATTGCTCATCACTGACAATTTCTTGCCCCATTCTAGCATACATTGTGGCAGCCAAGGAATATTTAAGGTTGGAATATAGCCTGGAGGTTAATGTTGAAGTGGCCCTTTTTATGTGAGACATGTTTTTTGAAAAAAAGAAAAAGCTAAAGTTTAACTCCCGGCTGTACTAAGTCTGGTTGGGACAGAGTCAGCTTTCTTCATAGGAGCCCTTTTGGTGTTCTGTTTTGGATTTGCTGCTAAAACAATGTCCATAACACCCCAATGTTTTGGCTATTGCTGAACAGCGTGGCACTCTGCTTCCCTCAGTGAGTCTGGTGGGGATGTGCAAGAAGTTGGGAGGAGACACAGCTGGGACAGCTGACCCAAATTGGTGAAAGTGATATTTTCCACATCATGTAACTTCATGCTCAGCAATAAAACCTGGAGGTAGAGGAAGAAGGAGAGGCATTTTGTCTTCCAATGAGGCCGTTGCTCGGACACCGGCTGGGCATTAGTCTGATTGTGGGAGGTGCTGAGTAATTGCTTTTGCATCAATTGATTTTTCTCTTTCTTTCACTTGTTAAATTGTTTTTATCTCAGGCCACGAGTTTTCTCACTTTTGCTCTTCCTATTCTCTTCCCCTGTCCTTCTGGGAGTTGGAGTGAGCAAGCAGCTGTGTGGGTGCTTGGCTGCTGGCTGGAGTCAATCCACCACACCTGCTGACATTTCCTTGGGTTCATGCAGCACGGGCTATTTCAACCCATCAGGATGTTTTGGATGAGAGCAAGTAGAACAGTCTGAAATCTCTGTTATTAGAAACAAATCCTTTGTAGTTAGGCATTGCAGATTTCTTAGAATTTCCAGTGTATGGTAACCAATGACAAATTTGGAGGTACAGCATGAAGATTTAGTGGATTTATAAAATAAAATCTTTCTTTTCTCTGATATATAATTTTGCTTTTCCTCCAAATACTGAGGAGTATGTTCTTTAAATATGGAACATGATTGCTATACTTAAGGTCTTCTACTTCATATGCAGTGAACTCCAGTTCACAAGGCTACGTCTAGCTGAAAAAGAATAGTACTGTGTGAAGAAAAGCAGGTAGTGTTGGTAAAGAGCACTGTTAACCCCCTAATTTAAAAAAATGGTAAAGTAGCTTTAGAATTAGAATTGCAGATATAGGTAAAAAAATGGGTAAGTTGCTCAAACAAAGGTAGTTGTGTCCACAGCCATGCTAATTACATGCCTAAATTGAGATTTCTGTATCTTGGATTATGAAAGCAATTTTGAAGCCCTCAGGAGTATTTTCAAGATAGAAGGACTATGAGTAACATCAGAGATGTCGAATAGTTGCAGCTGCTGACCCCAAAGTCAGTTAAGTGACAACAGCATGAAGTGAAAATAATGTATATGAGAGACTACAAAGTAAGTTAAACACTGTTAAGCACTAAGTATTTTGAGTAGGCTTAGAAAGCACATATAAACATTCCAAACTCAATAAAAATAATCCACACCATTAGTTATTATGCCAATTTATGAATGTATAGTCTAGAAAATATTTATTTTTTAGTATTTTCTTAGAAAATGTTGCTCTTTTTTAGCTCATATTTTACTGATGATAGTGCTGAACCCTCTATAGGAGACCCTAGGCAGGTGTTAATACTAAATGAATGTGGTGCTCTATCGGCACATAGCAAACTCCAGCTACCATGTGTTACTGTGCACAAATTATCAATGCATTCCTTGAATTACATCTCCTCTGTCTTTTATGGCTCTGCTTTTATTGTTCTTTATCCTTAATTTTTAATGTGAAACACTACTTCTAGCTTTTACTAGTGGAGATTTCATGTACACCTTAGTATTTAGCTATTATTTTTCCTGAAGTACTTGGTACTATGCAGTTATGTGATTCTTGGTCCAGTAGAATATGATCTATTTTTTAGCTCATAAATATATCACATTTTCACTGAGTTTTTCCAGCCATCACTGGTTTTTTATTTTCTCTGAAGTTCATTCCTTTAAAATCACTTCTCATTTCTCCTCTGTTTTGCTGACTGCTAGTGGGTGGGTATGCAAGAGACCAGAAAGGCTCACATCATATCCATTACCATCCACTTACTTAAGATCTAAGTGTTGCTAGCAGAGCATAAGATTACTGAGATTTGTCTTTTTTGTCCCTCTGAGGACTGGGGATAAGAGTACAGAACAGCGAAAAACAACCAGAAGAAAGAAATTCCTTCACTGTCGGAAGTAATACATAGCTCAGTAAACATTTGCAAGCAAAAGCATTTCTTGAGGCTCAGTGCATGCCACTGAAGAGTTCAGTCATTTCTTCTGTATTGTTTTTTACACGAGTAATCACAGCAAATTCCGTGTGACTTAGGATCTGAGGTCACAGTTCTTTGCAGCATTGCCAGCTTTATTCAATGAGTGGGATGATTTCTGGCAGTTAAATTTAAACTCAAATGTCAATTAAAGGACACCAGAGGGGTCTGTGCATGAACTGGATCCATATTTTACTGAGGATAAGATGAGTAGGCCTACTTATATTGTGACTATCCAGTCACATACAACTCAGCAAGTGTACTATTTATCAAAAGAAATTTTACTTTACTTGATAGGACATGACAATATACAAAAAAAAGTTATTTTTTCCGGATATATTCAAGGTCACTTTTTCATCTTTTTAATCCATAATCAGAAAGGGTGTGATGCAATTACCAGTTATCAAAAAAACTGATAAATCTGCATAGAGAATTAACCACTTAAAAATAAAATAAATAGACTATTCAGAACATTCCATCCAACATGCTGTGCAAAACACAGATGTCACTGTTGTCATTGAATATAAATCTACCTACTGTATTTCTTTTCATTGTGACAAGCCTATCATTTTTATACCTCAAAAAACAAACAACAAACAAAACCCCTCTTGAGTGCTTCTAAAATTTGAGTGAACTTGTAAAAACAGCATCTGCTTCTTTAAGCAATAGCAAGGTAATTCTATTTAGAAATATTTTTATTGACATCATAATTTTGTAATGAGTGACTGGTTTAAGCTAATTGTCCTGAATTATTTTCAAAGAGATTGGCTTTTGGGGTGGATCTTTTTTTTAAAAAAGATAGCACCTATTTAGCTGTTTCCACTTGAAATACGTTTCACAGTAATAAGCTGGTTCGGAAATGTTGAAATACTATGGTTTAAAAACTGAATCCAACCTTGTCAAGTATGTGTATATTTTCTGTCTCAAATAGTTTGTTTCTCTATTTTTGGAACTTTTCTTAGCATCCAGAAATTTTTCATTCTTTACGCCTAGTGAAGATGGGGAGAGAGAAAGACGGCCATGCATGATAAGGGCCCAGTATCGCTAAAGTTCTTCTCTCCTGCTTATCATAAGATCATACAATTGAGTAGGACTAGGACAGTATCAGGAGATTGACTGGGGAAAGAAAGCTACCAAAATAGCTGACTAGTGTTCAGAGAATCACAGAATCATAGAATGATAGGGGTTGGAAGGGACCTCTGTGGGTCATCTAGTCCAACCCTCCTGCCGAAGCAGGGGTCAGAACTGGTGAGACAGAAGAGTAAGGCAGCCACCTAGAAATGTCAGCGTCCTGTGTGCACCGAAAGACTCTGCAACCCCTTCCCTCTGCTCCTCCCCGGCTCAGAGCTTTAATTGCATGTGTTCAAGGTCATCTTTGATACAGTGCAGCTGTATGGTCTTGGATCAGGCTGCAGAGAAAAGAGCAATATGAGAAAGAGTTGTGAGAAGCCTCATCCTCCTACTTTGCTTGAAAGCCACATTTAAACTGAGGCCTTCACCCTTGCACCTTGCAGAGCTATGTTGCAGGTAAGCCAGGACCTGAATGGCCGGACTTTCTGGCTTGGCGTCAGACACGCTCATCCTTATGGGCTTGTTTGACAGTCACTCAACTGTTGGCTGTTAACATCACCAGACCCACTCTGCTCTTTTTGATCATATACTGGAGGAACCGCAGCCCTTGTGGGTGAAGTCATAGCCCTGTACCTGCCTTGCTGTCAACCTCAGATCACCTTCCCTTGCACAGCAGCCTGCTTTTGCTGCTTCCTGGCCTGAAGAAGCACACATTAGAAATGGATTGTATGAATCATACTTCCATTAACACCTAGAATATAGGAATAAGCTCCTGTAAGATGAGGTAATCACCTTCATCCTATCATACACAGAGAGCATCTTTGTATGCATAAACCTTCGCTTTCTTATCAAGAACTTTGTAGGCCGATTTTTATTCTTTTCATCCTGCAACTAAAGGCAGCAGAAAATAAGCAGACAGGAAATCTTTATACCATTATCTTGAAGATCCAATGAAGAGAAAAGAGGAATTTATTTCTCTGCTTGGGAAAACAAAGGCAGAATCACTAAAAATTTTGGATTTTTTTTCTTGTTCATATGATGGTAAAAGAGGGATTGTAACATAAGGCACATCAAATACCACCATTGGCCTGGTGAGCATAGTGGGAGATAGCATAGAACTCTCAGCTCAAATGCCAGCCGGGCAATCAAGAGCCAAATAGTGAGTAGTGTGAATACTGGTGGAAACTTTAGACTAGATTTTGATCAGCCAGTAGTACTAATAGAATATTCAGAGAACTGTTTTTTCAATTCTTTTTCTAAGGCAAGGTAGCCCATCAGTTCAGGTAGATCATCATATATTCTCTCCTCTCATTTTATATTTTTACCATTTTAGTGTATTAATTATAAATAAAAAAGTATTTTTCCAGTTTTATTGTGCTAAATATGAGCACAGAATAAAAACATACAGGATTTTTGTGAACTATTGCTGGATGTTTAGGACTGATTTTACTGTGGAAAGATTATTTAATCTTAAAAGCTGAGGTCTTACTTTTGTATTAGTGTTGCACTGATGCAACAAGAATGTCTTATAGTAAATGCCATGGGCTACAGTTTATACTGGGAAAATGGCAAATCTCAGGCAAATGAACCTAATCATAACTTACATTACTAAGGAAAAATAACATTTCAAGTTTTCTGTCTGTAAATATTAACTTAATTCCAATAATCAGTTAAGTGTATTAGACACATTGAAGAATATAGTTACATCCACGGAGGAGGGGTAAAAGATGCCTTTTCGGGTTCATAAGACCTTAGCTGAATCCATTAATGATGCCAGGATGAGTGCCACGAGTAAGAAAAACAGATGTTTGCAGAAATAGGTGCTTATAGACCAGTATCTGCAAGACTCCTTTAAATTACCTTTTTTCTTAATATAATTTTGAAATTCATGTTGATAGAATGGAATTTTTTAGTCAAAAGTTATGGAGAACCTGGTATTCAAGCAGATGTCAGCAGTGTTCATCAGCAGAAACTCAATAATGACAAGTTTCAAGGTTGTTTTCATATCAAGTTTAAGGTTCCCTTTACTGAAATTTGCAGGTATAAAAGCACTACTTTTACTTACCAGACATATTGGACATGGACTTCATACCCTCCATACTTGGGTCATTACCATCTTTGTTTCACCAATATTTCTGCAGCAACATGAGATTCTATCTCAATGATGAGGTCTTTTCTTGTCAAATATCACTGGGATCAAGTCTGTCACTATTCCTGCCAACACAGTGATGTAGGCAGTAGGTACAAGATTGACATGAAAATAATATACAGCTCTACTTGCCCACCGCCACTTCATGCATATTCTTTGACCCCACCGTGTTCCAATGTTCAGAGAAAACAGAACATGTAGCTGAAGCTCAGCACAAGCAAGTCAAGGCTAATGCTGTGGGCAAAGTATAAAGTCTCTGTAGGATTTGTAACTATATTTTTGTCTACTTCATCAGATTTAAGCCTACAGTTCAAGATGTTTTTATTAACATGTTTACGTATGTTTTGCAGGCAGACCAAAGTTTGCTTTGCTCTACTATGAGCCTGGATGGCTTAGCACAGCACAGTGTTGAAGAAAATACACCTTGCTTTCCATGTGAGCTTACTGGGTTAAAAATGAGAAATGAGCTGGAGCTAATGTGGAGGTGTGGCTTCTGCTAACAACAGGCTCACATCTGGCTAGAGCACTGTGGGTGGACTAAGCTCTGGTGTGTCTGCAAAAGATGCCCCATATGTAAATAAATAGATATTGTTTCTTTGTCCAGTTGTGAAGGAAATTCTGTCCATTACAGGCAAATGTTGATCAGACTTCAGTTATTGGTCTCCTTTCTCCAGATCCCATTAACGCATTTGTTGCATGAAATTGTCAGTAGCCAGGAAGGTCCGTATCAGGGAGCAGAAAGAGCAGGCTGCTCTGCTAGGGCAGGGGGACCAGAAGCTGAGCATGATAACAAGGCAGGCAGAGGTCTCACTGACAAGGGTCCCACAGCACCCAAACAAAGTGAGCAGACTGGGTCTGGTGAGACTAATCAGTTGCAGCCAAGAGTCCGAATCACTTGTGAAGTTCTTGGTGATGAGACAGGTCCAAGGTCAAGCTGGGAAGCTGAATCAGCAAGTCAGGGTCATGATCAGGTCCAAAGACAGTGACCTGAATCAGACACAGGGTCAGTGTCTCCAGCCAGTCTGCAGACCTCAGAGGTCAAGCCAGAGAGTCAGACCACAGGTCAGGGTTAGGTTTGGGTTAATGGGGTACCTGGCTAGGTGTAGGCATAAGCATGGCCCCACTGCAGTGTAGCTTCAGCAGGAACCAAGAGTAAGAGCCTGAGCTAAAAAGCAGATGGCCCTGCTGAGGCTTCTTAGAAGTCTTTTGGGGAGACCCTCAGCAAAGGCTCCATCCAGTTGTTTCTTCATAACATCTTTTATAAACAAGCTGGCCTTGAGTGCAGAAAGATGAATTTCTCAAAGGCGAGGCATGCACTTAGGACCCTAACAGTCCAATTTGTATGAGACACTACAAATCATCTTCAAAGTAATACGCAGTTTTCTACATTTTTTTTATTAATCCCATATTTTAAGATAACAGGCTTGCAATAATAACTTGGGCCTCAAATGAGCAAGATCTCACTTTAAGATCTACATGGAGACCATAGCTAACGAGTAAAGCTCACTTCTGCAGAAGTTTTCTCAAAAGCTTTACAAGACTGTGAAAATAAAAGTTATATTTTATTCTCGGTTGTTATTTCTTTAGAAAAGGCATTTTTAAGGAATTATTCTTTTGGTCTTCCTTTTGTAATAGAGGTATAATTAATCTGCCAACCTGCAGAGGAGAAAAAAACTACTCTCCGCATTTTTTGTTAATTTAAAAATTTCTTGTTGCACTTTTTTTTTCTCATTTTCTGGTTGTCTTTAGAATTGTCCCTCTGCCTTCTGTCTCTTCTTGATGGGTATATACTTATGTACTTTAATTTAATTACATAATTAATGTATGCATTTGGGCCTCCCAAGCAAATTTGTGCTGATATACTTACTTAAAGTGTTGGTATTGCATCAGATACCAATGCCCTCAAAACAGACTGATGGTCCATCTGGTTCAGTATCCAGTTTCCTGTAATGGCTAGTAACAGATGCTTGACAGGACATTGCAAGAAACCCCACACAGCCCAACTTTGATACATTAATTCATTACGGTATTATTTTCTGAGTTAAAGGTGGACTTTGTAGAGTTAATATGCTTTTATTTTTAAAAAGGTGTCTTACCACACAACAGTGATTATTTTTTATTCAAATATGTCTTCAGTCCTTTCAAACATGATCAGTCCTTTTATGAATCATACTAAATGATCTCAGTCATCACAAAAGTCACAAAACAGAACTGATTTATCCAGTCAAAATTTAATATGTAAATATTCAATCTTCTGGATTTCCATTTGTTCACATCATTAGTGGATCGAATACCCGTTTATGGCATAATTTTTAGAAAGAATAATCATACAAACTGTCAGAGAACACACTCAAGATAAAACAAACAAATTTGTGCAAATTAAATAATAACCAACATCTGGAGCACCTAGAAATTATTGAAATCAAAGATCTGTTATTCAGAAAATATTTGAAATATCATTCCTGTATATACAGCCAGTGATAGCACTGATATCACTGGAATATGTAGATGAGTCATTTTCTACATTATAGTTTTTAAATACTGCTAAATTATCACGTTCTTGTCATTGTGTTAACAATACAAGTAAGCAGCTAGTATTGCATATAATATTCCAGTTGCCTTATAATTGCTGTTAAGTAGAGATTTTTCTTTCTTTTCATATCCCTGTGCTATACATAAACCTCCAGGTCAGTGCATCTGCAGTAGTGCATTGTAAATGCCAAGTAATGTGAATGCTGAACAGATGGTTTTGTGCAGATCATTGCTATTTCTCGCCCCTGTCTGCAGCTCTGTTTCAAAGCAAGAAGAGCTGAGACCAATCTCTTTTACTGGCATTTCTTTTGGTTTTGTGATTATATTAGAGTTAGAGCTTTTAATTATTTTGTGGGACTTGAAGGGTTTCACGTAATGGAAAGTTCCCAAAAGTAGGTCAGGTATCACATGTGTTGACAGCTTAAAAGAGGGCACAAAGATGAGTCACAATAGATGTTCAGGAAATTAAGCTGAAAGCAGCCACAGAGTGTGTAGTTTTCTTGACACTCTAAAACACAGAGACTTTAGAAAAAAAGATCTTTTAGTACTGATGCTTGCCAGTCTTGCTTAATCTAACACTATACAAACAACAGAATATGTTTACAATTATACAAAATATGTATTTTAAGTTGAAATAGAACCCTACTATTTAAGGTAAATTTGCACCATATATTGTCTTGCAAATTAATACCCCTTTATGTTAAACTATAATAAACATCTTAAAATACATGAAGATTTAAACTCAGGCAGTCAAAACTTGCTATAAGGTTGATTTAAAGGTGCCTGCAGAAACTTAATTCTTCACCATCGTTTCCCTTGCATGCCATTGCCATACTTTGCTTGATTAAAGCATCACAAACACTGGTTTTCACAGGACCCTTGTCACATTCCCTGCAGAGGATGGACAATACTTTCTTAATGAGCATTTCTTCAGAGTTTTGTTTTCTGCTCATTGTTCAATGTGTGGTCCTATGCCTCTTTTACTGTGCGTTATTCAAACTTTACTTAGAAGACAGAATTCTTTAACGTCTTTTCTGTGGCATTCATTACTACGCTGTTTGGCTGTTTCATGCAACAGTTAATTTATATTCATTTGGTCCTTATGACAATGAGGATGAACTCATTTTACAGGCAGACAGTAAAGGAAAATGTATCTTTTAAACTAAGCGTCCCAACTCTGAGAAACCCATCTTGAATTCTCACATATAGAATAATTTATACGTTTATAGCACAACTACCTTGATTGCTACATGTGAGTGCTTACCATTCAAGCAAATCAGACCTCCAGGAAGGAAGCTGAATCTCTAATTTCAGTACCCCTGCAAAGTCCTATGTTACTTAAGCTGTTGAAGCAACTTAAATACTGTCATACTCTATAAGGACTGACAGCATGCAAGACACAGTTAACATGTGAATTTCATCAACATTTCATAGTAGAGGAATATTGGATTTCATTGCACACTCTGAAAATGGTATTTGCTTTGTATTTCTGCTCGTATCATCCATACCTTATTCCTTCCCTGCTGTTCAGTTCCTAGGCCATTATATTATGCTGTTATAATGGTATTATATACTATACTGTACTATATTCTATTATTCTTTCTTCTCTGTTTTTGTTCATTGTCTGGATAGTAGAATTCTCAGCTGTCTTTATAGTTTCTAACCTCAGTCTCCTTATTTAGTCACTTTCACTTGCTTTAGATGCATTAAGCCTCTTTAGCACTAGTTCCCCAGGTTTCTTATCAAGTACTTTTTCTGACCTGTATCTCTACATCTATCTCATCCATGTAGTTTAGGTAGTTCACTGACGCACCAATAAAATAATGTCTATAATGTACCAGTCCTCCATTAAGCAATAAGTAACAGCAACAGCAGCAAAAGTTCTACAATGTGTTCCCAAAATGGTGCATGTTCAGTGAACATCAATTTTAAAATATTAGAAATTTAGTACTAATAACATTCCAGCCAACATGCAAGTTTATTTAGGTCTTATATAACGATGTCATATCTGGGCAGATTTTTGCAAGGGCAGCAGAAGGTCCATTACTCAACAAATGCCATTGCCTAAATGAGGAGATCTAAAATACAACAGCTACATATAACAGCTGTGGATTTTTCATTAACCTTTTTCTTACAAGTTCTACTGTTCTGGCTAAGACTTAAAAATGAAACAAAACAAAATATCCCAAGGCAAACAAGATTCATGTAAAATTTTAGCTCAAATACACACAGTTTCAGAATGATTAGGCATGGAGAAATGGTATTATAATGTGAAGTTTCAGGGAGTTTAATCAATAGGCAAGTCTGCCACTTAGAATTCGACGTTACAGGAATTTATAGAAAATTATAATATACCTGAAATCTGTACAATAATTGAAAAACCCAGAAACTAAACAAAAAGATAACTGATATGACCATAAATAAAGACTAGGAATAAAAGAAATAAAGAAATAAATTACTGGTTTGTGTTTTGAAGGTAAAATAAACCAGGAACATGAACACTAAATTCTACACACAGTGGAAGGTAGAAAGCCAGAAAAGCCATTGTTCTCTGAAAAGAAAAACAGAATAATTCAATAATTTTGCTTGGAAGGGACATCTGGAAGTTGTCATGTCAACCCCATGTTCCAGGCATGGTCTGCTTTGGGTAAAGTATTCTGATGTTTGAGCATCTCACCAAGATGAACAACACATTTGTCTCATACTCTACTCATCAATCAAGTACTGCATATCCCCTGTCACATTTTTGGCCATCCATTGGACTCATTTCAGTATGCCACTGCATTTCTTGTACTGGAGAACCCAAAACTGGACAAGTATTCCAGGCGCAGTTGCGTAAGTGCTGAATAGAGAGATCAGATCCTTGGACAGCTTCCTTCTGGTACTACGAATTTGTCTGATTTGCTTCAATGTCCCTAGCTACTTCCTTCTCTGCTGTGGACAAGGCATTGCTCCTGCAGACTCTGCCAATAAACTTAGTGACTTGTGAGGGCTAAGAGCAGACTTCAAAAATTAACTAGAAAATTCTACTGTAATAATCTTTTATGATTACTGTTTGAATAAATATATTTTTAACATGAAATTAGAATTATTTTACAGAGAAACCACAGATCATGTATTACATTGAATAGAAAAATCACCTACAACTTTATGTTTGTGCACTGTAAGTCAGCAGGTAGGGTGTTGGTTCTTTTCTATCTGCTGTTACAGCATAAAAGAATAAGTATAAACAGTCATTTCTTCTCTCTGTACTATATTTATATGCATTTATATGCACTTATTCATTATAATTGTCAAGGATTTTAAAACACTAAATAATCCTTGCATACCTACATGATAAAATACTGCAATCTTCCTATTTCTGTCAAAAATTGATAAGTGTGCTTTGTCTTACTCCATGCAACCTCTATTTAAAACATGATTCTAACAGGAGATTATACAAGCAAAGTAAATTTTCTTTCTAACTGCTTCTTGCAACATGAAAAATGAAAGATGCTCTTCTGATACTGTGGTTTGATTCCGCTTTTAGATTTGATACTAGTTTTATAGAGTGAAAATGAAATTCGTCATTTGAAAAGTAATTACAGTCTGTCACCCGCTGACCCAACTACAAAAACGTTGGTAGACAGATATTGAGGTCATGGCACTAGTCATTCTGAGCAATACTTCCAAGAAAGCCATTTTTTTGGCTGATAGAATCTACAACCTAACAGGTGGGTGGCAGGCAGTTAGTGTGACAGCGTTGACTGTCATTTTATTTTCCATCATTACTTTAGTTGGAATAAAAATGTTTTCTTAACAGTTTAGCTATCAGAAAATATTTTGGAGGCTGATTCTAAGCTGTGTTAAAATAGGTTTGTATGCTCCCTTTTACATAGTTCTGAAAATAATCACTTAATTCCTCCAACTTGTATTTAACTCCATTGTCAAATTGCCATTACTGCTCGCTAGTCCGTAGTTCCAAATAGAGACTTTGAAGATATTTTCAGGATATTTAAAGTTTCTCAATCTCTCTTTATGTGGATGGTAAGATGTTTTTTCCTGTTGAGTTGAGAATTTCTCCTTTCATTCCTGTGTTACATTCTTCTGTATGGTGACTGACTAGCATATTAAAATACTCCGTTGTTTGCCTACGTTGTTACTCAAGAAGGAAAATAATCATTTGGCCATGTAAGGATAAGCATCAAAGTTCTACCCAGTACAAATTCATTTTAAGGAGGAGCTGAAAAGTTAATAGATTTGTGGAGATTCAATAAATGTTCAACGAATTTCAGAAACAACAACAAAAGTATTACTACTAAAAACAGGAACAAAAACTATGATCAGCAAAGGGAAGACTCATCTATAAAATGGAGGAACATGAAATAGCTATCTAGGCACAGCAACATTTTTATAAGTTAGTACAGAACATTGTCAGAAAATTTAACATCAACTATTCCCTTACTGTTAAAAAAAATTCTAAGCACATTGAACATAAAATGTCCAAATTTGCTCAGGCAGAAAATGCGAGAGAAGAGTGAAACTTTCAGCATACATAAAACAGTTTTATTATTGTCAGAAGAAGACGACTTGAAAAGCAGCATGAAGATCTCATTGGGCTGACTGAATAAGGGTCAGTCATAAATACCAACATAGAGAAAAAGTCTTGTGGAAATATCTTTTGTCAACAAAGTTTAAACAAACTAAACAAACAACATAAGAAATACATATTAATTGACTAAAAAGCATTTTTTTTCCAATGGAAAACATTTTAAAATAGAAAAGTATAGTAAAAGGTATGTATAAAAGTATGGATTCTGCTCTGCAAATACAATAATTTTGTTTGGTTTTTAATATGCATACTACATAAACTTCTTGTGGGAAAGTCCTATTAGGAAAATCCAAATTGCTTATATCAGACACTTCAAATAAAAAATTTTATTTGATTTACTTTCAGCAAATCATCAAACTGTTTCTGTTAAAGCCATCATGTCACCTGGGAGTTGCAGTTCACCACCCCCATTCTTTCTTCCTGACATGTTTGACAGAGAGCAAAGCATTCTGAAGTTCCATCTAGTTTCCTGCCAAGCTAGTTTGTTTGATGAATACTAGCAGTAGCATCACCTTGTGTGCGTCACGAGACATGTCATCAGACCTGTAACATCTATGAATTGTTGTACAGAATTAATACTGAATTAACTTGAAATGAAGCTCTCCACATCAGTTTCAAAAAGTTGATTCTCTATAATTTTTTTACATTTCCATAAAAAACCTGTTTGGATTTTATGTAAAATGATCCAACAGAAACTTTTGAAATTTCTGACTAAATAGTCTTCACAGTTTGTGGTCCTCACCATATCACAAAATCTGGTTCTTCAAGCTTATATGTGTGTGTGAGGAAAACATTATATTATAGTCCACTGGTTCAGAAATACATTTCAAAACAATATGAAGCAAAATATCATTTCAGAAGTATAAAGTATCAATAATTGATGGATGTACTTGGTAATGAAATTGAGTCTGCTTATTCCAGTAGCAATTAATTGCTTCATAGCATAGAGGCTGCTGTGATAAAATAACAAAGTTAGTCCTGGGCTTTACTGGTCAGTCTTGTTCGACTTCTGTAGTACATTACATCTTTTTGGTACATATATCTTATCCACAATATGTTCAAAGACAGTGTCCATTCTTCTGTAACACCTAAGGTACCAGGACTGGATGTAAAAAGTTGCAGAAATATGGACTATAATGTATCAAAATGTGACACTCCCCTTGTTCCCTAGTGAAATAAAATACATGGAAGTTGTTCTTGAAATAGCCAAGAAGATTTCATCATACATATTATGAACATATTCTGAATGAAAATGCTGCAACCACGTCTCAAAAAGGAATGCCAGTCATGTGCTAAAATACACTAAAGTGCCTAGGCAGAGCTTTTTCTATTTCTGAAGTCTACAAGCTACTATTATATGAAAATATCATTGGCATTAAATCAAACTTGCGTCTGTTCATAGGTAGAGTTAAGTACAGGGGCAGTTTCCTGCAGATACAGACGCTTTAATGCTTGCTATTATGCATTGTTGTAGGTGCTATTTGAATCCAGAGCCAGTCATTGGTATTGTAAGAGAAGCTTGTTTAGAATAGCTAAACATAATTCTTTGTCCTGAACCACACACTTCTTCTTAAACATATCGCCTGTACCACAAAAATACATGCTTCCTTATATATTGTTAGCAGAGGAAATAAGGTCATTTTGTGCTACACTGAAATAATTGAAGTCAAATTAATATTTTGAAATTTTCAAAGGGACTTTGCAAGCCAAAGATGTGTAATGGTTGCAAAGTAGGACAGAATTTGCCACTTCACATAAAGCACCTGGTACTGGGTTTGTGTGGCAAGGTTTTGGTAGGAGGGGGGGCTACAGGGGTGGCTACAGGTTAGAAGCTTCCCCTGTGTCTGACAGAGCCAGTGCCAGCTGGCTCCAATATGGATCCGCCGCTGGCCAAGACCGAGCCCATCAGTGATGGTTGTAGCCCCTATCGGATAACATAGCTAAGAAGCGGAAAAAAACTACATAAGGGCATTTGCAGTACGAGAGAGGTATAAGAACTCTGCAGACATCAGGGTCAGTGAAGGAGGGGGAGGAGGTGCTCCAGGTGCCAGAGCAGAGATTGCACTGCAGTCTGTGGAGAAGACCATGGTGAGGCAGGCTGCTCCCCTGCAGCCCATGGAGGTCCATGGTGGAGCAGATCCCTACCTACAGCCCTTGGAGGACCCCAAACTAGAGCAGGTGGATGCCCGAAAGAGGCTGTGACACTCTGGAGAGCCCGCATTGGAGCAGGCTCTTAACAGGACCTGCGGACCCATGGAGAGAGGAGCCCATGCTGGAGCAGGTTTGCTGGCAGGGCTTGTGACCCCGTGGGCGGGACCCACGCTGGAGCAGCCTGTTCCTGAAGGACTGAACCCCGTGGGTAGGACTCACATAGGAGAAGTTTGTGGAGGACTCTCTCCCGTGAGAGGGAACTTCATGCTGAAGCAGGGGAAGAGTGTGAGGAGTCCTCCCCCTGAGGAGGAAGGAGCAGCGGAGACAATGTGTGATGAACTGACTGCAGCCTCCATTCCCAGTCCCCCTGTGCCTCTCGGGGAGAAGAGGTAGAAAATTTGGGAGTGAAGTTGAGCCTGGGAAGAAGGGAGGGGTAGGGGAGGTATTTCTAAGATTTGGTTTTATTTCTCATTATCCTTCTGTGATTTGATTGGTAATGAATTAAACCCATTTCTCCAAGTCAAGTCTGTTTTGTGCATGATGGTAATTGGTGAGTGATCCCTCCTTGTCCTTACCTCGACCCACGAGGCTTTCGTTGCTTTTTTTTTAATCCCCTCTCTGGTTGAGAAGGGGGAATTATAGAGTGGCTTTGATGGGCACCTGGAGTCCAGCCAGGCTAAACCACAACCCATGTTTATCATCCTTAGTGTGTGGAATACATTCTTACATTAGGAAATATGAGAAAAACATGAGACATCACCTCAGTCCGAAAATGTCTCAAAATCTTTCATTTAAAGACAAGCAGATCCTTGAACATGGTCTCTCCTATAACTTTTTAACTCTGCTAAGTCACTTACACATCATGTGTTTGTATCATTATTCAAATTTCGCTCTTGCATTCCATTTATAACATCTGTTAATAATTATCTGCACACCTGTATAAATAATCATCTCTTGCACATGTGAAGAGAGATCCCGTCACATAATGCTAACAGCAATAACTCTGTCCTTTTTAGATGCAGAACTATGTTTCTTAATGCCCACATTCTAACTTGACACTTTATTGATCTGGTTTCAAAACAATGTAACAACTGAGTTTTACTTTTCAGTTAGCTATCTGAAATGGCAGTACATACTTACTATATCTAATTATTTTCTATATTTACTACATTTTAAATGTTGAGGGGATAGCAGTTTAGCATATATTATTCCAGGAACTGCAGATGAGGATAACAGAAATATTGTAAATTAAGATTACACTAAGGGGCCTGACTCTTCACAAAATACATTTTCACCAGCTAATAGCTGATTTAAATTTATATGAGAAAAATATTAATTGTGATTTTGATTGAACTAATTGCTCTTTGCAGTAAATTTCTTTTTTAAAGAACGGATCAAAGGCTAACTTTCAACTTCCTCATTCTGGCAAGCACTATGCTTTTACTTTTTTTTATGACAAGAGAGATTAGAAATCTCAGATGAACACAGGGCCTTGTTGACTTAACCACAGAACTGAAATCTTAAAGAGCTCTCATTCTAAAAAAGTGATGCAGTCTACACATGGGAGAATTCACACGAGATGCAAAGTGACTTGGGATCACACCAAGCAGATCAGTGACAAATCCAGGAGTAAAATCCAGGTTTCCTGAGACTCATTTTATCTGCTGAGTAACACTGCTGGGTAACAATTCCCCAAGATTTAGCACTACTTGGTATTGATTTAGTTCAAGACTATTCATTTGGAGTCAAACCCTGGTGCTCAGTATTGCTTTCAGACAATTCATGTCCTAGAGATCAGCTGTACTTAGTATGTCAGTTTGATGTGTTACTATACAACAGAACAGGGGCTTCTGTATCTCAGATCCCGCACTCCAAAATAGTCTATTCAAAGATACTTTTTTACGCTAATCCAATTATTACTTTAATCTGTAGCTATCAAGATGTTCAGCGGTATTTGTTTTTGAGTCATGGAGTACAACAAGCCTTTAAAGAGAAATCCCATTTCCAGAAGTTAAAGGTAATTAATTTCCCCATTCAAAAATTAAGCAAAAGCAAGGATTGCTTCACTGAGGGGAGGGAAGGAAACCCTAAACCGAGTAGTTTCTGCAGTTGCCTTTCTCCACTATGCAAGCCTAAAGAGGCTGAAAGCTAACACAGTGCGGTATTTAGGCTTGAGTCTTTCTGCAAGTAAACTGCTCCAGCATTTTCTCAAAGCAGTCTCTGAGGTCCACTACGCTATATAGAAAAATATAGATGTAGTAGGAACTTCCTATTTTAACAAGCAAGCAGCTAAAATACTGAGCAGAGTAACCTCAAAAACACCGTAAAGTTTCTGGGAAAACTGTAAAGAAGACGTTGAAATACTAATGCATTTGCTTCAGCAAGTGTTCTTGGTGGTGCTACCCATGTGGGTGAATGGTATGCACTGTTACAATATGCACACGATATGCATCGTGTAAGGACCTTTTTAGACTTCTTCACTTCATAGTTTTTGGTTATGCAGAAGAAACCTTGCAATGAAAGAGGAAATTGGATTAAACAACCGTTTTGAGATCTGAAGCTGTTTTTAAACACAGAATTTCATCTACATGTATGTTGGGTTTATTTATTTTCTTAATTGAATATCATCCTGAAATAGGCAACACTATGGCATAGCTTAATTTAATATATTTGACTATGATTATACTGATACAATTGACTGTTAATCTAATTTATTGTTTGTAGCAGTACAGTTACCATAGAGATATTATTTAGAACAAGATTAACTGTGAGAGATTCACAAATAGTTTTAATTTTCCAGCATATTTGAGGTCACATTAATATTTCATCAATGAACAGGCTGCACAGTAGACAATCATGACTTAACTGGTCATCAGTGGTGAAGTGATAATATTTTCTTCACAATCTGAAAAAGTACTACTTAAAAGATAACATCAAATGTTAAAGACAGGGACTATTTCAGTCAAAAAGAAAAATGTTTTCTTGTTTGTATTTTCTTCATCCTTTGCAGGAAGAAGAAAGATTTTGCATCGGTGGAAGTGGATAATTGTTGTTCAAGAGTGTAATTATTAATATGGGCTTCCTACACACATCTCAGCCAAAGAATTCCAGTTCTGATTCAGATTGTTTAATTAATACTCAGTGACAGTGGGGTACAGTTGTGATGCCCTATGTATAGCTTTGCTATCTCGTACATTTTTGAATAATGAATGTATAATGATGATATGCATATTTTGACTTTTTAATAACTGCTATGATAATGTGTCACCTACTTTGGACCACTTATGTGTACCGATTTCTAGTAATGAAAAATTGCGCTTTGGTTCCATCTATGGTCTTACAAGAATATGAAGTAAAAGGCTAGTAGTACAATAGTCCAATGCAGTTCATAGACCTTATAGCTGAGATTCTTACACATGACTGCCTGGAAATGAACCATAAATTACTATGGCTTGGAGAGCTTAAGAACAGCACTATGCAACATCAATGAAAATGCTACATCTGAATCTCTTGTCTCATCTCTTATTACTAGTATAGACAAAGAACTAGAGATGAGAAAGAGAGGGAGATGCTAAGTTTTCTGCATGTTAACACAATTTTATATTTGGTAATTGGTGCCCAGTGACAGGACAAGGGGCAATGGGCTCAAACTGAGGCACAGGAAGTTCCATCTGAAGATGAGGAAGAACTTCTTCCCTCTGAGGGTGACGGAGCCCTGGAACAGGCTGCCCAGGGAGGTTGTGGAGTCTCCTTCTCTGGAGATATTCAAGACCCGCCTGGACAAGGTCCTGTGCAGCCTG
>Ga0065711_1006257_pt1 | contig 19804 bp, 6 predicted proteins | sample Hoacrofraction12_FD_59098 | JGI IMG/M metagenome (GOLD analysis project Ga0065711, IMG submission 59098) | Hoatzin crop microbial communities from Cojedes, Venezuela - Epithelial fraction 12 v2 (version 2) | ecosystem: Host-associated > Birds > Digestive system > Esophagus > Crop | place... | reverse complement strand
AGGAGAGGTATCTCTTGATGACATTTATAAGTTCTAAACAGTTTGCTTTTCAGTTATTTGCATTGCTTACAAACTTTGGAGGTGCTCTGGTGCTTCTGGTCAACCCGCAGCTAAGGAACATTCTTAACAGGGTGAGTCACTCTGGGTGAATCAGGTCTGCATCTCTGAAGCACTGAAGTGTATTTTACCTCACTGTAGCTGGGGACTGAACTAAAGGAACTGCCAAAACTCGGATTACCACCTCTTCTTACCCAGAATCCAGGACACTATGATGTGTGTCTATCATTTTCCTCCTTAGCTAGTCCTCACGCTTCGTTATCCCAGAGAGCTCCTAGGTGCAACAGACTATCTGCTTGTGTGGATGATGAGCTGTTCCGCAGCCTGTCTCAAACAAGAGGCCATCTTACCTCAGTGTTCACACAAGACCAGAAAATATAAAATGATTTCATATTTCCTGAGATCTTTTTTTCTAAGACCTAGAAAAAAAAAAGGCTTTGCACTGTCTCCAGTGCAACATAGGCATCAGACATAGACAAGCTAGTAGTAGGCTGACTTCACCAAACCAATCTAATCAGCCCTAATGTACAGGGCATGTATATTTCTCAGCTGATGTGATGATAGAGATTCCTTTCACTAAATCTTAGATGATTCCAGTGTAGATACCTGAGCTAGCACCCTGTGGGCTCCTTAACAGGCAGTGGATGCTTTCAGAGCAAAAGCCATTTTGGCAAATGGCAGTGCTTAATTTAGGATGAAGTGAAGTGAACCACAGAAATAGTTCCTCAAACAATGAAGGGAGAATAGAATCATTGACTGAGATGCAATGTCAGTACTGAGTCAGATTAATAACATCTTTTGTATTTAACTTGCAGTAAGCTAATTTAGTTGAATATTAAAATACAGTAGGTGCATCAGCTTGTAATTTTATTTTAGCAACATACTGTGCAGTAAGCACATTTTTAATGCAGAAAAACTTTCACAGATGTGACTTTTTGTTAAGTATTATCTTAAAATCCCTACTGCACTCTTTTTTTTTCTTTAACTGGAATGAAACAAGCAACCCTGCCCTTTCCAGTGTTAATAAAGGACAGTGCCATGTTAGAAACCTCTGCAAGGTTTATTTTGTTACAAACATCTAAAACTCAGTTAGAAGGAGTTTGAAATGAATCCACTCTTAGAAGTTTGCTTGGATATTAAAAATCTCCAGAATTTGAGTGACTTCCTAGCTTCTGTGCCAAGGATTATGTGGTTCTTGATTTTTGAGTCTAGCTCTTTCTTCGCAATTACTGTTTTAACTGGAGTGTAAAATTAGGCATCTGCAAAATTTGTATCTATTGTTTATGGTAGTGAAGAGGAAAAGGGACAGATAGCTCTTGAAGAAACCTTCATCTGTAAATATGATACAAACATGTGACGTTGATGAAATAATATTTATAGCACAGAAGGTCCAAATAATATAATGCTATTCATGTTTCATTTTTAAGATGGGATGCATGGGAAGAATTTTAAATAGAAGATATTTCTGATATGTAGTAGGTACGTCTCAACCTACAATAAAGCTAGAAGCATATGAGACTGATCTTTTCTATGCACAGAAAAACGGTATAAATGTGGTACCAATGTCATTCAAGTCATGAAGTCAAAGATTTCCCTCATCCTTTAATCTGTGGGGTTCTTTGGCATTTTTTTTTGTGAGTGTTCAAACACTTTCTAACGAATATATACACACTTTTTCACTTTTTTTGGGGGAAAATGGGAACATTTCATGATTAAAAAATCACTTGCAAAAGGTTATACTTAGGGAAAAGTTATTATGTGATGTACGGTTTGGCCTTTTAGTAACCACTCCGTGTAACAAAATGCACTCCTCCAGTGTAAGTGCTCCCATGATGCCCCCAAACCAAAGGAAACATCCCATCCTTCCATCCCTTTTGGTAAACTTGTGTTCTTATGAAAACTTTCTTATTACATATTGTGTTTTGCATGTCAAAGGGTGCATATGCCATTACATTTGCTTTGAAACATAAAACCTTGAAAAGAAAGCTTGGGGAATAAAGAGTTTGGGGAACTCTATATGAATCAACATTTTGTCTGTTTCCTTATACCAGCAGGAGCTGTAGAAAGGCTTCCTAGGTTAGTGAAGGTTGTCATGTGTTGTAACTCTATGTTTTCTTTTACTTTGGATCAGCTTTGGATTCCAGTTCACTCATATGAAGTCTATTATTATCATGTATATTCTAGCATTCTGTTATTCCATGAGAAATTGGCTGAATGTCTTGGGAAGCCTGGGAAGGTTTCCAATAGTTGTTTATAATTAGGAGCATCTCAAGTGGTGGTGGTGGTTTTTCACATTGGTGGAAATTAAGAAAAATATTTACTTTCAGTACTTATTTAATCATAAGCACTGCTAAATTGTGTTTTTTGATATGTTCTTTTTCATTCTGTTTATTGTGCATTGCTCTTTTTTTCCGTATATTTCTCTGCTGTACAAGGACATCGCAGAATTTCCTGAAGGAGGCTGCCACAAGCTAGCTTGAAAATATCTGTTATAAAACTAATTTAAATCTCCCATCTGTGATTCCATGAGTTTTGAATCAGCCCTGGAGAAACCGGTCTTCTACTTGGATGAGGTGATTACTTCCACAGCACACCTGATACTTTACTTGGGTTGCTGATTCACAGGAGGTGCTAGGTTAACCAGAGCAAGTGAATTATGATGTACAGCTGAGCAAAACCATACTCCTCTATGAGAATTTTAATTGTCATGTTAGTAGCTTTTCCTCCTGTATTTTAAATCTATAGAAGAAACTGATACCTCCCTGCAAACTAGCAGGATCCTGGAGGATACTATGTGACAGGTTGGAGGAATATGCCAACAGAAACCTCATAAAATTCAACAAGCACAAATGCAAAGGCCACATCTAGATACCATGTCCAGTTTTGAGCCCCCAGCATAGGAAAGACATGCACAAATTGGAGGAAGCTCTAGAAGAAGAAGGCCCCAAAGGTGATGGGGCTGGACTGCTTGCCCCATGAGGAGAGGCTTGGGGAGTCGATCAGCCTGGAGAAGGGATGTTTCTGGAAACACCTAACAGCTCCCCCACTACCTACAAGTGGGAATGAAGGAGACGGAGCCAGGATACTCACAGTGGCGAATGACAAGAGGGCAACAATGAGCACAAGCCGAAACAAGAGAGGAGAAACATTTCCCTGAGAGTAGTCAGGCAGTGGAGCTGGTGACCCAGAGAGGCTGAGTAGTGTCTATCCTTGGAATTTTTCAGGACCCAGTTGTGCAAAGCCCTGAGCAACCTGGTCTGACCTCGCAGCTGACTGTGCTTTGGGCAGGATTTTAAACTAGCTGATGTCCCAAGATCCCTTCCAATGAGAATTTTCCTATCAGTCCTATGATCTTCTTTCAGCAGCTTCTCTTTCTAGACTATTTTTTTTAAAAGAGATTTCCTAGGCTGGAACCTTTCCAGTTCTTGTAGCAGAGAAGCAGTTTGGATTCAGGTTGTTTCTCTCTATCATTCTCTGTGAAGTAAAATGTCTCCTGTCATTGAGTGAAAAAGAAAATGTGAAAGTCAAATCACCTGGCTGTTAGGATGTACAGCATAGATCCCTACATCTGGGCTACTTGTCTAGACTCCCACTGTAACTGATAGCAAGAAAGAGACATTTCTGGGATGACATTAATCTCATCTGAAGGCAGACGTCTAAAATAAGTTGTCTGGATCACGCATAAGAACGTTTTTCTCCACTGGCCATATCGGAAGTTTAGATGAATATCTCAGTTGTAGCTGCCTGTAATATAGTTGCCCACAGACTTAAATGAAATCATTCTTATCTGAAATGTCTGCAATTACCTACCACCCTTTCTCCCTGCAGTTTGGGCTGAGGGCTGTATGACAGACTGAAACCAACTAGCTCCCGATATCCTTTGCCTTTGCCGATGGTGGCATGTGAAGCTGTGCGGGAATGATTCAAGGCTAACACGAATCTGTGGGCAAAAACGGCTTTGCCCATGATATAGAAACCATATATGGCTCACAGAGCTTCAGAAACCATTTACTCTTGATAACACAAATGACAGTTCTCTCATACCTGTCATCACAGCATGAATCAGGTGGAAGCAGTCTCCCCTCTCCCCCATTTTACATTCAGTAGATGACAGGTCCTTTATCAAGGCTTAATACTTCTACAGGTGAGGGAAAGGAGAAGAAATACTAGGAAACTGGCATTGCAGTTATGTCCCTTAATGCTACTAGCTGAATGATAATCCCAAATTACTCCTTCTGCTCACAGGAGGATCAGTAGCTCTTAGCTGATCCTGCCTCATATTCCTGTTTAACAGGTCTGTATACAGTCACTCTGAGTACTCTCGATTTACAAAACAATAATACGCCAGGGACCCTGGCTGTAGTTGCAAAATTTCAGGAGAGAGAGAGGAACACAATTTCATGACTGAGGCCTGAATGATCTTCTATATGTCTTATACAGGGATACACACAAAGACTGCTGGATACCTAGGTCATGGGAAATTAATCACGCTATCTCTGGATGACAATTCTAGTGATTAGTATGCAGAGACCTTTCGTATCTCAAAGCACCAGCACATTAATCTGATCAATTTAGGCAAGTGAAATCAATTATATATAGTTATATTGTAGCAGAAGCCGCAACTTTGCAATGACAGGACTGTGTTAATTTACTGCCTAAGTAGAGCGATGGCTTAGAAGAAAACTCATATTTGACTCTGCTAAAAAACATACAATTTCCATTTCTAGTTAGAAGCTTTTCATAACTAGATTCAATCCTTTAAGTCAGAGCAAAAAATTTAATACTTTCGGTCATGTTCCCATTAAGTCAATGGTAAAAACACAATTTTGATCTTTATGTTCCTTTCAGCAAGTAATTTATGACTCATGAATTTACTTCTTATTTCCTGACAATATTTTTCTGTCATTTCCTCCCCTCTCCCTACTGTGTGATTTTCTGTGAATGATTTGTGGCAGATAATGAAGCCACTGCGTTTGAAATCAGGCTCATTCCAGCCAAAGCTGTGTGGAATTTTTCTTCTTTGTAATTGAATGAACATGTGACAGTCAGTATAATGTGTACCTGAGAGAAAAGACTATCAAAGATGTCACCACATAAGCAAGGAGTATGGAACAGGTAGAAGTTGAGAGATAACAAGGAGGATCTGGAACAATTTTTGCAATTTTAAACTTTTTCTTTTCTTGGTCTAAGCCATGTTGAGGAATGAAAACGGCCTAATATCAATGTCTCTGGCTCAGTACTGGTAGAATTTAAGTGTAATTTTTCATAACTTTCAGTCAAATAGTTGTACATGAACATAATAAAAATAGGAGACATAGTTCTGGTTCTGATTCTGTTGATTAGGAAGAATTTTGTCAATGATTTAAATGAAATCAGGGTTTCACATGAGGTCTTTAAAACTTTCCAAATGCAGCCACATGCAGCACACATAGGAGGCAAAAATGTCATAGGAGTTTGAATTCATTTTGTGTGTGTGAGTAATTAAGTGTGCTGAATCTTGCAAATGTAAATTGTTTCTGCACACAGTTTTGTGTAGGTAGAAAAGGATTCTGAAAGACTATTTGAAACTGTGGTTTACAAAGTTAAGATTATGGAGCACTGAACAGAGCTGGTTTTGACACTTCTAATGAGAAAGGCAAACTTTCAAGAATTTGTGGAACTCACTGAAAAGAATGATGTCAGCAGAGGAAAGGTAATTAAGCCTAGAGAGCAAAAGATGTGAAGTGCAGTTATTGTGTCAGATTCCCAAAGCTGCACACAACTGGGGTTTGTGCACAGTTCCCTAAACTGCAAACATCAAAAGAAATAATTGGTCTTGTGATTACAATGGCAAGTGTCTGAGAAAGACACACTTCTGTTTAGATTGAGGGATACTGGAAAGCTCTCTCAGAAACTGGTTCTATATACTTAAACAAGATGGCATAGGTTTGGTGACTTGAAAATATCTGAAAGAGAAAGAAAGATAAAAGTTCATTTTTGGAGGAACTTACTGTTAGCAGAAAGTTGATTCATGCTAGAATAAAGGTCCTTCTTTCTTCTACGTAGTGTCTTCTTAACTCAGCTTTCAAGGGTGTATGTTAAGGGAGAACATTTCAGATCAAAACAGGCTAAAGGCATCTTTTTTTCATATTTCATAATACCACTTACAAAGTGCTGAGGAACCTCCTGCCTCAGAGCAGTGGGTTCTAACATTTAGGTGGATTCAAAGATCAGCCTGAGAAACTCTGGGTAGCAGAGTTCATTGTGATTAGCTCTGCTTCAGGAGCCACAAATAAATGAGGATGGTGAGACTATTCTGCAAAAATGTCTATTCTGTTCTTATTATTAAAAAAAAATATTACTCTTTCCTTATACTCTTCACTATGTCCTTGATCCTGGGCTAGATGGAACTTCAGTCTTACTCCACACAGCTGGTCTCATGGTACACTTGTGTGTGCTCTGCAACATTCTCTTTCTTTCTTAGATGAAAACATCAGTTGTTTTAGGTTTTGATGTATCCTATGGATTTTCACGATATATCTGAAGTAGGATCTCCTCCATGGGTTTCCCAGAATATTTGTTTGAGTTTCACAGGAATTCCTACAGAAAAAAATATTTGGGATCTCCGTGGCATGGTTTTATCCAGAAGATGACAACTACCTTAGTACAAAATTGTGACTGCAAACTATTTATTTGGTACACAGTGATAGAAAGGTCTCCACTTTCACTTGACTTGTGTAAAAGCTAGTGCTTATCGCTAACTAGTATTTCTCTGTTCTGTATAAACAGAGAAGGGCTGTTGATCTTCTTGGGTAATAGTCAGGCAGTGGGGGAGATTGCTGGATGGGATGGGACCTTCAGCGATTTGTCCTTCCATTACAACAGTCACTGCTGAATAGTAAAATAATTGCCTCTGCTTGCACCAAGCTTCAGACTGCTGGAAATAACAATAAAGTTGTGGTACTGAACTAAAAATTGCCTTTCGTTTAAGTTTGAGAACAAGATAAACCATGAATTTTCTTCAGCAAAAAGACCTGGAATCCTTAGTTTTCACCTCTTCTCTCTTTAAAAGAAGTCCCCAGTGTATTTCTCCTGTAGAACAATGCCTCCCTCAAAGGTTTTGTCTGATCTCTAGTTATGCCAACAGCAGATAGTTCTGTAGAGATCAGCCATGTCATCCTAAAATACTAGTCTGTGCTATATAACACAGGGATAAACATTGTTCTCTACAAGCTAGAGAAAACTAGATTCAGCATGGGCAGCTATAAGCACCAAGGATCATAGAAATTCTGTGCTTTGACACTACAGATTGTCGTCTTCTGTACTATTCAGTCTAATGTTCATTCCCCTCATAGCTGATGAAGAGGAACAGGTACTTTATTATTTAGAATAGTAGCATTATTAAGCTACTATTTAAGATAGTTATTTAGGATTAGTTCCTTTTTTTTTTATTTTCCTTTGCTGTAGGAGAAGCTGAGGGTCACCAGATCCCATATAGATGCTTTAATGTGGTCAGATGAATCCTACCTTGTGAGTCTAGTTCTCTCCTCGGAAAATATTTCTGCCTTCCTTTCCACCTGTGACCCAACAAGCGGAAAGGTCTGGCTGCTTTGGGAAAGCCAGGTGGCTTTGTGAAGTAGCCGAATGCATTGATCCAAAAGCTTAGTCTTTTCATCATTCTGAAACAAAGCGATAGCAGTAGAGGAACAACCACATCCTTATACTGATGAGCATTATGCCCATGTTGGCAGTGGTAGTTCCAATGGTGTTTTTTCTGCCAAAACCTGTAACAGTAGCTGGGAAAATTTGTTCAGATGTTGAAGTCAATGGTAGCTGTATCTTTCCTGATAAGGTAAGAAATACTTTTCAAGTAACAGTTGTGTGTGTCCTTTTTTGTACTTTCCCCCTAGTAACAATGATTCATTTTTAACCAAAACTTGTACTTTCAGATAATCAAACTATGCTGTTATCGTGTGATTGCAGTAATCTATGTGCACAGAAAAATACAGTAATTATTAGAAGTCTCCCTTTCAGGTTGAATAGAAAGATTAATATGGATTGGAAACCCATTAATTTGTTAATTTAAATAAAATCTCCCCATAGCCTCCTGATTAATTTAGTCCATAATGCTCTGGACCTCCTGGAGTCAGAAATAAAGGATCAGTGGGTACTGGGGGTATAAGTGGCTTCTAGGGCTTTGATGTTATTATTTCACAAAATTCATCCATTTAAATTTATTGTCTATCAAATACAAAAATCTATTCAGCATAAGCAGTGCTCCAGCAGTGTGGGACTCCCTCCTCCTACCCCATGCCCACCAGGCCAGGGCTCACTGTGCAGGACACCAAGAAGCTGTTGGACTTTTGCAGATCCTGGTGTACACATTGAGAGCTACCATGCTGACAGATAAGAAGAAATTAAATTGCCTCTGGATAAACACTTGTATCGTGGAAGCTGGAAAGAATAGACTTAATTAATGTTGTGGGCTTAAAGGACCCATTGTTTTACCTGGAACAAAGGCTCTTTGAACACCATCCCGCTAGCAACCACGGCACTCTCAACTCCACAGAGCCCTCTGAAAGGTCTCAAGGTGCACCCCTGTTTTTTCCCAATCTTTTTTATCATTAATCCTGCCAGCAGCATGGCAAAGGGCAGGTTCAACATCCTTTTGAAAATAGATCATTGCTACTCTAAAATTAACTCCTGAAGCTGCCTCTGCCATGTGAAGGTAAGGAGTTGAAAGACTGAAAGGAGCAGGATGAGATGGAGTTGAGCCTTTGATCTTCTTTATGCACTCACATCAATTGCATGTGGACTGAGAGCATCACAATAACTGCATTGACATATCCTACTTGTCTACTGCAGCATGCCACGATACTTTGTGGAGTCTGCCTTTTCTGAGAGCAGGTCTGCCAAAGCAGTTCCTGAAAGTTTGAGTCAGAGCAATACACTAGGAGAGAAACAGCTACACTGACATTCCTGTCTCCATCTGCAAGCAGACACACGCTGCTTAAGACACTGTGTACAGCCACAGGCAAATACACACTTCTTTATACCTTTAGAGAAAGTAGATGATGATGTTGCCTGCAGTGCAATTATTCCTCTGCGATGCTTCCCACTAGCCGATGAAGGTGAGGGCTCTTTGCTCCATGCTATTAAAAACTCAATATTTGCCCCACCACAGTACATGCCGCTCATCAATTCCATTTCCTATAAGGAGATGGATTTATCATAACTTTTGAGAGCAGATGACTTTTCAGAGGCAGAGTGAGTAATAATTTGTGCATCTGAGCTTTCAAAACTCCTCACCTAGTTCTTATTCAGCTGGCTTCCTCTGTGCCCTCCCAAGCAGCTGCTATTTTCTCCATCTGGCTTCCTCTGTTACTGCTCCTTGCTGCTGGTGCTGCTGCTCTTGGCTTTCCTGCCTCTAAGTTGCCTGACTGCTCCTGAGTTTGTTGCACCTTTCAGCTGTTGCTGTGATCTCTGCTTGTCCTGCAATAAGTGCTGTTAGGGCTGTCTGTTTCACCTGGAGGAATTCTTTCTGAAGAATAATTGTGTGCCTCAGAAAATGGCATAATTCAGTACAGCAGGTAGTATTTTTTCTAGGCATTAATATTAATCCAGGCCTTGGCGTCATGTCAACAAGCTGTGCTGCCTGGAACCATTTTCTCACTGAGGTGATGTACAGCTAAATGGTTGACCATTCTTGGTTATCAATTAAGTACTTCATTGTAAGTCAGTTGAAAATCGAAAAGTTTTAAATGATCCAAGCTCCATTTTTTTTTCTTCAGTGTGACTGTTAAATAGGAAAATGAATTATTTGCACAGCCCTACTGAAGATGCTCTTTTTCAATTTCCCTCCATCGTCACCTGACGCAGTCAACATTTAGTCCCAATTCTAGACTTGGCCATGGCATCATTTCTGCACAGCGGGGACAAAAATCACCTTCTTAATTCTAAATCTCTGCAAATTGTAAGGGAAGGTTGGAAGACAGTAACCAAAGGCCCCAAAAAGAATGAGCTAAGAAACCTGAAGTGCTGGTTCTTTGACTACTATAAAAAACCCCTTGTTTTGTGACTAACACATAAATGAACATGTATTTGCATGAAGCATACTTTTCCCCCAGAAGATACCATAGAAATTACTACAAGTATTCAACCGAAACACATAAAGAATTGATAGAAAATGAGAAAAAGTAGGTAAAGTCCAATATGCAACCCTTGCAGAGCCGTAAAAGAAGGAGCCAAAAAGGACACCAAAGAGCACTTATCTGTAGGATAAATACTAGGACTTCCTGCTATCCATACATTTTGGGGAAAAAAAATTTTCAAATATAGCCATACAGCTGCAGCTCTTCTGTAAGCTGATAAAAATAATGAAAGAACTAACTTCTTAGCAGAATGTTTGTCCACTTTGAATATTCAGAAGTCTGAATTCTGAAGTCCTTTGCATAGGCAAAGCTGAAATTTATATTCCTTTGTCTGACACTACAGAAATAAAATTCATTTTTTTAAACTTGTTTATGCATTTGGCACTACTTAGTTTTCATTGTTGTTTTTGCAGGAATGGGCCTGAAGTCAATTTCCATCACGAGTTTTATATTTCACACAGCAACACAATAAAACTACTTCCAAAGTAGGAAAATATGTTTATAGGAACAAAGAAATGAGCACAGAGAATCCAAAGCAAGAAAACACCGGAAATTATTTTTACAGCATTTTTGTTAAAATGGACTATAATTCCCAAAGAGAATTTTCCTTGAAACAGCAGAATATAATAACATTTTCCTTGTCTAAAGAAGATATGTGAAGTATGTTATAGCATTGTATGAACCAGAGAAGACGACTCTGGTGAACCTTCTGCAGTAACATCCAGGTGTCCTTCAGAAGTTTCACTAGACAAAAGTGGAATGTGTAGGGTGGGCTTCTTCAGAGCGTGCTCTGTGGACATATGCTGTGAGGATATGACACAAATTGGGCAGCAACTGAAATAGGAGTTCATGTAAAACAGAAACTGTGAAGAGTGATTTGTGTACTGTAGCATGGACAGCTCTACTCCTAAAGGAAAACAAGGCCAGATGTGCTCACTCTGTGATGACTTAACATTTAAATACGTCAATTAACACCAAGTTATTATTGACTCCTGCTCACATTGGGGTCTCCATCATCATCAGACCCTCCTTCCCAGAGCTGCTGCTTACTGAGTAGTCATTAATCCTTCAGCCCAGGTGGAGTAATTTGGAACTGACCCTGTTGTATTTCACACCATGATTTTAGTCCTTTTTTTCTTTCCAATTTTGAAGGTCATTGGTGATGTCACCAAATACCCTAGGCCAATTTTGACTTTTAAAGTAGGTTCAGTATTTCTTGCGGGGATGGGAAATGTTTCTAATTCTCTAGAAAACTTTCATTCAGTCTTTTTATAATCAGTTTATCACAGAGAAAGCTGACTGATGTCAAGATAATTAATCTACATTAGCAAAATCATTGAGCCTGTTCCACAAAATACAGCTTGAAACAACAGCATTATTTGCACAGGGAAATTTATTCTGGTGGACTGCTTATCTCAGAATTAGTGCCTCTGTTTCCCATTGCTTTTTGTATTCTGTTCTTTGCTGATTCATCCAGCTGTTTTCCAGTATTTTATACTTTTGCTTTTACAGTCTGTATTTAATTGATTTTTCCATTAATAATTCATAAAATGGTAAAGTTATCAATCCATATAACAAGCTAACAAAATAATGACAAATAAAATTGTAATTAATAACTGTGAATATTATTAGAGGTCTCAATCAGATGACTACAGCTGTCTGTCCTTCTATACTGTGTCCTCAACATGGTGGAATGTGGCAGTGCTACCAGGGAGCTTTGATATTTCTAGTCCATGTACATTAGGAAGGAGTTGTATGGAGTTTTTGATACAGGTGTGTATCTGAATATATTTTTCTTTCCCTAGAGCTAGGACATTCATCCTAGTCTCACAGTGGGAAACCTTCAGACACCTCTGGTGACATTCCAAGGCTGAATAAAATGATCAGCCTTTAAAACTAACCTCAAACCGTGACCTGAATGTTACACAAAAGTTGTAGGAAGTGGAATTTCAAGGTAATTGCAATGCTTTTCTGGAAAGCTTCTCTTTTTTTTTTTTTTTTTTTAATGTGGAGAAATTAAATTCACCTTAAAATAACAGGCTATTTTTTGAAGGACTTTCAATTTTAAACCACCTTTGTTACTTCTGAGCTCTTTCTCTTGGCAATACTGCAGAGTGGAACATTCTCATGAGAAATTCTACCACTATCAAACGGATTTAATGAAAGTTTTTTAAAATTGAACTTAAAGTCTGTTGTGATTATTGTTCTGAGCAGAAAATAGTAAACTTTATCCGTGAAAAATTTCTACTGCATTTTCTAATTAATTTTTATGTTGCAGTAACTTTGTTATTTCAGATCTACCACTGTAGTATTACAGCCTATTTAGAGATATTCTCACAAATTTCATGCTTTAAAGAAAGAGCCTGGGGTACAAAGAGTTTGGGAAAGAGTGAAATAGGAAAAAGGCAAAATGTAAGCATGTCTAAATTCAAGGAGATCACTGTAAACTTACCCTTCTCTCATGGAGGGTGCATCTTAATCAGTTTATACCTTGTGAGTCTCAAAGCACGTGGATCTTCTGTCTCTGCAGTGTCCTTCTGATCTGTTCTTGTGATGACTGATGACTAGATAAGACTATGACACAATAGGTCCAGGACTACATCTTCCAGGACAATTATTTTTAGGTGCTGAGGAAAGACATCCAGGACTCTGCAGGCAACTGTGTTTCTATTTATAATCAGCATCCTTTTCTTCAGCTAAGCATGCCAGTTTAAAAGCCACGTAACGCATGGTGCTACATAAAGCTTTCCTCACAAGTTCATTAAATGTCTGTAGAATTTGTGTTTAGACAAATGATATAGTTAAATCCCTTCTTCATCCAAAGTTAGATAAGACCAGTTCTAAAATATCATCTAACTGTAGCAACAGGATATTAATCCTTTACAAGCAATTGTCTATTGTGCGTACATTTAACACCCTTGCCTTTTGTTATTCAGAGAATTCCTCCATACACCAATGGCTTAGAAGGCATATGGAAGGCATATCAGGGCTGCTTTTACCTTCATGCTTATGGAAATTCCCCCTGAGAATCCTTTGCTGTTTGTGCTGGAGCCATCCCCTATATTTCACTGGGCCAGCACCAGGGAAATAGCAAGGACGTAGTCTGATACGATAAGTTCATTACCTTTAAAATGCAAAATCACTGTTGACAGAAGTGTATCTGAGACATAGCAGATGATCATATTGCCCTCTGCTTTCTACATTCCTTCAAAGCTAAAGAAGCTTTTATTCGGTGCTGTACTTGTCAAACTGCTTTGGAGTCCATCAACTTCCTCTGGAGTCTATCAAGCCTTCCTACCTTTCATTAATTTTTGTGTTCATGTTCTCTTGAAGAAGGAAGCTTCATGTATTCCAGAACAAGCAGTAAAAGGTTATTGTTTAATCCCCTGGACCTCTGCAGAACTAATTTACTTTACTTGCTGCTTTTTCCTTGTCTTACTCCTCCCATTTGTAATTACATTAATTACATGCATTTAAAAATATGCTGTCTCTTTGACATTAATTACTTGGCAGTGAAGATTAATGAACATTGTAAAATGTTCAGCACTGCACATTCATAAATGGCTAACAACCTGCATGTGTCACCAGTATAGTGGTAACTCAAGTAATGACCACAGAAATGTTTCCTTTTAGTAGCCAAGAACAAAAACAAAACCAAAAACCACTAAAAAAACCCCACTCCCCAGAAAAATAAGCATCATGGTATACACAATACTATACAAAATGTCTTTGTAGATGAAAATTATATACCCTGCAGTGATTTTGCACTAGGATATGTTGCCTGCAATGTTTTTTTTACCCTAATGTTGCTTAATTCTGTTAAAATTTTGCTCAGAATTCTCCCTAAGTTTTGAGTCCTTTTCTTCATATTCCCATGTCTGTACAATGGAGAAAATCAACCACTGAGCCAAAACAATGATAGCATTCTTCTTGCAAATTGGTCAGGGTTTTCACAACTGTTTGACAAGGCATACATTTTCTGAGACAGAGGACATTAACACTGCTAAAACTGGCTTATCATTAAGACCAGGGCTGCACAGCAAATAGGTGCAGTATCAGGAAAGCTGAAAAAAAGTCCCTCAAACATTAGTGTGACCAAGGCTGTTCTGTAATTTTCTCAAATTTACCCTGTCAAAGCCACATCATCCCTAGTGGGAGGAAGTCCTCTGGTAAGCAGCCCTACAAAACTCCACAAGGGCCCTTTTCCTGCATCTGCTTCTCTATGTGCCATTGGGGTGCAGAGAAGAAGGTTGTAGGAGCACAAAAAAGAAAGTTCAATTTTTCAGGTGCCTGTGGACCTGTTGGGAGCAGTTTGCAAACACTATAAATTCCAGAAACTGCACAAGCGATTACAGCTCCCTGGAAACGTGACTGTGCTGGGACATGCTGGATGACCTGGCACTGCAAGCCTGTAGAAGATTAAGTCACACAGCACAATCTAACCAGGCTGTAGATGACTTAGCTGGTGCTTGTAGTCCACACTGGAGTAAATAGAAGACGTGTGTCTGAAAGTGGTTACCACCACTGGGCTTCTATAGTTACCGTGAAATAGCACAGGGAAAGGGTCAACAAAAGTTATTATTTTTATAATATCCTATTCTTTCCTTCTCGCAAAAATTGTGTGTGCATGACTAAGTTTATCCATGGGGGGAAATCCCGTTAGAGTAAACCATAGTCCCGGTAGCTAATGAAGCCAGGCCTTAGAGGTACTAGCAGGCTATTACATGGAAACTCCCCCAAAGGAAAAGAAAATCCTACGATGCCATGACTGTCAGGTTACATATAGGCAGAAAAACTGTGGCATTCCAGTCTCAGATTCCAGCTTGACATACATACATGACATACATAACATGTGGGTGTGTAGGAAGCCATTTCAGCACTGGTTCCAGTTATGGTCACAATCTCTGTATAGGTAATTTCATCTGAAGTTCTGTAAGTACTGCTGTCTGGAATATGAAGTCAGTACAACTATTCCCATCTAACAATTTGAGCATGTACTGAAACGTTCTGCAGGATCAAGGCACTTTTAAAGCAAATATGAGATGTATTTGAAATTCTCTGTTACTGTATTTTGAAACAAGATTTATTTTACAGAAATAGATATCAAATGCTATCAAAGCTATTCTCTTCATTTGTACCATGTAGTAAAATTAAATCCAGTTCTGATTATTATTATGTCATCAAAAGGAAAAATGTTAAGATGACTTAAAAATCAGTCACTTCATGATTACTAGATTTCTCTCAGCTGCTTTTAAAATGCATTTTCGTGTTTACTGCTCTATGTAGCTGCTTCTTAGTCTTTATTTGTTTTGTCAAAACAATCCCAAATATTAGGGAAGTTCCATTACTCTGATTTTATGGCTTTGGCCCTGAAGAAAAGAGAAGTCACAAGCAAAATTGTGGCAAAGCTGGGAAATTAATCCTGACTTCAGAGTCTCAGACAGACAACCTCACAACAAAACTGTCTTTCCCCCTATAGTCTTCTGGAGGCATGTACGTGGGCTTATCTGTAAGTACATGGACACGTACATTGACTTCCACAGGCTTGTGTTTTATGCTTGTAGCTGGCTATGAGCAGAAGACTTTGCAGGACTAAAACCTTAATGCTCAGTGGACTCCATTCAAGCACTAGCTCACTGCGTCACTACTTTCCTTAAGGCTCCATGAAAGACTTTGCTGCTGATATCTTCCTGTGTAAGTACATTGCAGTTAATTATTTGTATTTCTGCAGTTCTTTCTCTTTTGCATGACTCATTCTGTAATTGATGGACATTTTTCAGATAAAGTGTTCAAGAAATTATGCTTGAACTTAAACATTGTTAGGTTGAATTTTATGGCTTGGTTTAGCTGTATAGGTCAAGTGTGATCACTCAAAGTGCATGAGTCACTACTTACTATCCCTTTGCTCATCATTAATTCCAGAATAACACCGGTTCCCTGTTGTAGGAAGGAAAAAAAGGTCTTTGAATTAGCTTTTACACAAATGAAACTCTGATCCCAACAATACACATATGGTAGCAAGGGTGAACATTAATTATGCATGGAAGGTTTTGCAAGATAAGCCATAAGATCTTTCCTAAGAGCATAAACCTACTTTTCCTTAATGAGTAGGGGGTATATGTAGTCCAAGCTTTCTAAAATATTGAGTACCTCAATTTATGAAAGCAAATTTCAGCTACTTCAAAGGAACTCCATTTTACATAGATGGTGCAAGGAATAGCGTTTTGAATATGTAAATCAGAGTTACTTTAGTTGTTTCACACTGAACACCTAGAAATTTCTTGAATCTGTTAAAAATTATAGATGTGTTCTTTTATTTTTCCAAAATTTAAAAAGAAAAGGAAAATTATATACAATCTGGGAGAACAAAACATACAAGATTTTTGCTGTGTTTTTGTTTCTTCCCTGTATTAAGAATACTTCTAGAGGTAAAGAATTTTCCAAAACAGAATAAACATCTCCATGTATCCTACTTAAAAATCCCATTTTTAGAAAGAAAATTGTCACTTTGACAGAGTTTCCTTCTCCCAGGCATTCAGTTATGGCTATCTGGCAAACAACATACTAAACACATTCATCAGCAGAACTATCAGTCTATAAAAAGAACTAACTATATGAAAGACACTGCAATAAACACAGTCATTGCCTTTAGAGGTTAACTCAACTAATTTAAAATTCAAATCCTACAGCCTAGAAACATGAAGTATGACAATTTCTCCAGGTGATAATTTCTCTGATTACACTGGCGCAAAGAAAACAGTGAAGGAAACCAACTCCTGTAACAGTATTTCAAGTACAACTTTAGTAATTGTAGAATAAGAATATTAAAAATGTAAAATTAAACCACTTCTGAAGATAAGCTCTTTTTATTTGTTGTTTTTACACTGCAAAATTATGCTTTAAATATGTATCAGCACAAAAAACCCCAACCATTCATTGCTTCATAAATCCAAAAAATGCCTAGGTTACACACCAGCAACAGAAACAGGAAGGGTTTGATTTTTAACTCAAGTCCAATATATTCTTCCATCAACAGTAATTTTAGGTAGAAAAAGACATATTCTTAACCTCTGGAGTGGTGACACTGCTTAGCTGCCCCTGAGCTGAACTGAGGTCACGGCAGATATGTTTTCTTAATAAAGACTTATAATGTACTTACTAAGTAACATGAACCTACAGAATATGTTTTGGGAAGACAATAGCCTGTTTGTGTGATTCCCCTCAGAGGATTTTGTGTATTCTATGAGTTTACATCTGGCTGTTTAAAACTTGCCCTATGTGAAATAAATATGGGCGTGGTAGCTTGAAATTAATGGTAGTACAGAAGGCCAGCAGTGGGTACTCTGTGATACTGAGATTTTTTTCTGAATTTAAAGCCATAGAGGATTCCCCGGTCACCTGTTCTGACCTGTAGTATGTCACAGGAGAAGCACCATTTACAGATTGGCCTTCCAGTCAGACTATTTGAGTAGTGTGGGTAATTCACATGTATAAGAAGTGTTTATGTATACCTTTGCAGAATCCATGAGGATTCACCTGGCAGATGCTTTTCACCAGGTCAGCCCAGCATCTGTCTGAGCAGGTCTGTCTCAGCGTGATAAAGTGGGAGGATGTATATTATGTAGGTACTGCAGGTACAGATGGAAGGTGATGAGGCTGGCAAGACACTGCATCTGGAAGATGTTTCTTAGGTCTTTACAAATGACTGACCCCCCCCTGTGAGAAATATCGAACGCCTCATACCCTATTTTCCTTATCCATTGCGTTACAACTATATAATATAAATACAATAAATTAAATGTACATACTAGTGCTGTAAAAAAAAAATTTCTGAGATCAAAATAAGCCTGAAGCTTATCTAATATACCCTGCCCCAACGAGCTATTAAACAAGCAATGAAGAGGGTGAAAATTATATGCTTTGATTGACTTTTTTTGCAGTTATTTTCACTCTTATTGTGTTTATTCAAAATAATTAAAGAGTTGTACAAGGCCACAGAACTGTCTTTATGCTCAAATGAACAAATAGAAGCAACAACAGTTTAACTTGGCAATTATTGTGTGGCAATGATGAATGTGGAAACAAAGATGCAAGAAACAGGCATCAGAATGGAAGCTTTCTTTCTATATGTTTGCCTCCTCATTTAAAAGAGGTTGATACGGAGGCATGGCATCAACAAAAGTTAACTGTATTCTCATGAATAGGAACAATATTGCTGCTATTCACTTACATGAGGGCTGCACCTTTGCTGTTTATGCAATGCAAATAATATTAAGAGCCCACCCTTGCAAAGTGGGATTCCAAGAGCCTGTGGTTTTTCCTGTGTGCATATGCGTGAGGCTGGTTACCTGAGCCAGGCTACTCCATGTAGCTAAGGCAGCAGGATCAGTAATGAGGAGCTCCCGCACTACTTCAAAGGACACCGCTTAGTCTCTACACACAGTGGGAAGGTCTGCAGCTCACTGTTGCCTGAGCTGGCACTCTCTGAGCTACCTAGGAAGGAGACAAATTCAGTCTAGATGCTATGTATGGTTTTTAGCCTGAGCCAATCAATCTTGTTGACATGGACCCTGCATAACACCGTATGACTTCTGTGTCAGAGCTAATTTGTGTCTGGCCAGCTTGGAGCAGACATAAGCAGAGAAGCATGTGTCTGTCTACACCATACACATGCGCATACATCTATCCCTCCAAAAATATGAAAAAGCATACAGAGGCATTGCCCTGTTGCAACAAAATACAGTCCTAGAGAGCAAGGTTGAATGCGAAGGATGTACTGAGTATGACTGACTCCACAGAACTCTCCCTGGGACCAGGTGTCTCTTAGCTGTTTTCATTAATGCCATTGGAAAGCAGCTGACAAGTAAGAAGTATGTACATCCTGGACTCCTTTATATCACTTGTTATCCCTCTTCTTCCCTTATAGAACTCTTCATTCATTACCTTAATTCTTGCCTTGGATATAACTTTGGACCTCATCAATCTTAAAGACATGTTGTTCATACATTGACAAAACAAAACCACTCTCAAGTATAAATCAAGTTTAAAAAATTCTTTCTGCTATGTAGCCTTAAAGGCTAACTTGAATCACTGCAGAGAGGAACAGCTTCTTGTGTTCTCACCAGTGACATTCCAGAAATGCTCTTTGCTCTCCTCGTGGGCATACTCAGGAGTCCCATGAGTCCTGTGGGGTCCTGGCTTTTGTTTTGGCTGCAATGGAAGCTTTCAGGATGTATTTTGCAATAGTTACAGCGCAGTTCTTCAAGCACAAATTTTACTTTCACATGTTTTAAGGCTTTAATGTCTATTACAGTTTCAGTTCCTATGTGCAAATGTTCATCCAGCTTTTGTTTTTTGTCTGGAACTCAAACCACATTTTCGAACTTTGGATGTGATTCTTCTCACTGAGATTTAGAGCTGAGATTTGGTTGCCCAGCCATAAGTATCTAATAAAACTTGAGATGCCCTTAGATATCTCAGGCATCCAGGTTGGTATATAAGACAGAGCGCTGAACTTTTCCGGAGAAATAGTTCTAGAGTAGCTGAGAGTATGCTACTTGTTAGCGTAAACATCTGGACTGTGTACTCTAGATAATTAAATGGAGCTGTGATGGTTG
>Ga0065711_1037467_pt1 | contig 19805 bp, 21 predicted proteins | sample Hoacrofraction12_FD_59098 | JGI IMG/M metagenome (GOLD analysis project Ga0065711, IMG submission 59098) | Hoatzin crop microbial communities from Cojedes, Venezuela - Epithelial fraction 12 v2 (version 2) | ecosystem: Host-associated > Birds > Digestive system > Esophagus > Crop | place... | reverse complement strand
GCGGCGGGTCGAGCGGCCGGCGTGCTGGGTCGACATGCTCACGTAGGGGCCAGGCACCTCGCTAGCCCTCAGACCCGTGCCTGGCTGCCGTGTCCCGGCACAGCACTTGCCCCGACCATGGAGCCATCCCCGGAGATGAAGAGGTACGTGGATTTTGGAAGGAAACGGGGGGAGGGTGTTTGCCCACCATCCGGCTGGGTGGCAGGGCCAGCCCCTGCTGTCCGTGTGTCACGGATGGAGGTGTGTAAGGTGGGAACAACAGCAGATATGCCCACGTCCTGGGAGGGATGGGGCTAAGCCAGCCTTTGTGAGAAGACAGTTAGTCCCTTAGCAGCCTAAATTTGCATGTAATGAAATTATGAGTTACAAAGGTGTTCTTGCAATACACGTTGCTAGAAATGTCTTGAATTGAATAACTTTTTCAGCTTCAGATGACACTGTGAATTCCCTCTGTGCCCTGCACCTAAAGTGCATAATGCAACCTGCTCAGGTCATGGAGCAGAAGAGGTTTAACCTTGCTAACGGTGAGCTCCGGCGTTGCTGGGAGATGTGGCAGGACCAGCTGGCCATGCGCATCCCGCTCCCTGGCAGTCACTGCTTTGGTCCTGCTGTTGGGTGTCGGGATCTTGGGATGGGCCAAGATTTTATGCCAGATTTTAGAGGAAGCCCGTTTGTTCCCAGCAGTGAGTAAGCCCGTTTCATCTTCCTAGCAACAAGCATTGGAATCTTAGAAACCCTGCTTGGGGAGAAATGGCAAAATCCTCGGTGGAAGAGTTATCTTGGGATCATCCATCCTGGTGAATACTTGTGCTGCAGTCTGTCCAGGTCACTTGGCAGGTTTCCTGGGGTGGCTGGAAACATTTGACCGGTCAGAAATGGAGTTCGTGTCCCTGGACCCCGAAAGCTGTTCCTCTCTGCACAGGGGAAGCCTTACTACCTCTCGGCATTTTACTGGGAGATTTATTCTGAAAACCATCTTACTCAGTTCGGTCAACTGAGAGGACAAAATAGTCCTCTGTTTTGACAGGCAGAGATGGAAAAGGTCAGAGGGTTGAGTGGAAACTGGAGGGACTGGTCTGCAGCCAAGCTGCAGCTTATGGAGGTGGGCTGAGTTCAGGCTTGTTTGCTGAATTTCTGTGAGATTTTTTTCGAGGGGGGAGGTGAGGTCAGGATGGTGGAACTGGGATGTTTGTTGTACCTCGTGGGAGCCAGGTACAGGACTTTGGCAGTGAACTCAGATGAGATCAGCTGGTCTTGCAGGACTCTGGCAGCGGCCCAGCATCCCTGAGACTTCTGGTTCACCTTCGTCTTTTCTTGACTTTATCAACCAAAGCAGTGCACCATTTGCACTTACGGCCACTTGCTACTTGCTAGCACGGTCATTACATATTTTATCTCAAAGATCTGCTGCAAGACTCCTTTTTTTTCTTTTCCACCTTCTGGCCTGTTTCTTGTTCATGCAGGAGTTTTCTCCCTGGCAGAAGGGACGCAGGGGCTGCTTGCTGCTATTGCAGGCTGCTTGTCGTGGAGCATTTTCTAGTGGTAAAGCTTTGGGAGCAGCAATGTGCCTAAGTCCAAATTATACAGGTCTATCACTCCTAAGTCTTGCTGTGCATCTTGATATTGAAATGTAGCTACCCAGTAGATGGCTATTCCCCTTGCATAGATAGCCTCACCCCAACACTTTCTTTGCAGAAGTGAGGTCCTTGCTCTAATGTAATTTCATACCTTCCTTTTGCTGGTAGCACCTCATCCCTATTTTATAGATGAGACATGTTCTCATAGGAAAATGAAGATATGACTTCATTTCTGGAAATCTTCACAAAACCCTCTAAACTAAAAAGGAAAACATGTGACTGAATGAATATATTTAAGATCAAATCACAGAATCACAGAATGGTAGGGGTTGGAAGGGACCTCTGGGGATCATCTAGTCTAAGCCCCCTGCCAAAGAAGGGTCACCTACAGTAGGCTGCACAGGACCGCTTCCAGGCGGGTCTTGAATATCTCCAGAGAAGGAGACTCCACAACCTCCCTGGGCAGCCTGTGCCAGGGCTCCGTCACCCTCAGAGGGAACAAGTTCTTCCTCATGTTCAGCTGGAACTTTCTCTGCTTCAGTTTGTGCCCGTTGCCCCTTGTCCTGTCACTGGGCACCACTGAAAAGAGTCTGGCCGCATCGTCCTGACACCCACCCTGCAGATATTTAGCAGCATTGATAAGGTCCCCTCTCAGCCTTCTGTTCTTCAGGCCAAACAAGCCCAGCTCCCTCAGCCTTTCCTCATAGGAGAGATGCTCCAGTCCCCTCACCATCCTCATAGCCCTCCACTGGACTGTCTCCGGTAGCTTCTCATCTTTCTTGAACTGGGGAGCCCAGAACTGGATGAAGTACTCCAGATGGAGCCTCACCAAGGAAGAGTAGAGACCTCTTTGACTTTTGCCCTTTGAATCCTGTGCCTTCTACAAGTTGCCCAAAGTAATATTTGTGCCCAGGAAAAACTGAAGTTAAAAAAAAAAAGCAAAAAGGGTCCAGAAACATTGGGTCAAGCAGATCTTTTAGCACTTCAGATGCTGAAGCTCACTATAGCATTTTCCTAATTTCACTGCTCTTTCACCTACTCCATTCACGATTAAAGGTTTCACAGAGTGTGTAGTACCAATTAGGCTAATGCCTTCCACTGTATTGACTGGTTAACGATTCTTCAGAGGGAGGAAAATCTTCCGCAATACATCTCAGACAAGCACTGGAGCAGGTGGCCAGTCCCTTGCTGACACTTACGGGTGATCAGCTAACCAAGAAGTTTTGGCTTGCTTTGTTCTAGTAACAGAAAACAAACAGTGGTTCTTACCAGGTGAGGAAGATTCGTCCTGGAGCATCTTCCTTTTGTTCTGCATTTTCAATGCAGCTTCAAGAAAGCGTACAGGTTCTTCAAATAACTGAAGTGCTATACTTTCCTTACAGGAATAGGTTCCCCAGCATGAACTTTGAAGCAGAGATTCTGACAGCTCCACACGATAATTCAGGTATTTGGGAGAAAAAAAAAACAAAAACAAAGGAGATTTAAGTAAAATGCCCACTCAGCGTACTATCATTACAAAAATGTTTTAAATCTTTTGAAGTTAGAGATTGTTTAAAAAAAAACCAGGATGCTAAACTGACAGCAGTTCAGATGATTTCAGGTTTTTGTTAGGGTATAGCTCAAAGTGTTGAGGATGGATGTTGGTATCCCTACCTCCAGTAGGGCTGGACATAGGGTCTCCACACATATGTACCAGAATGACAGCTGCCCAGGACATGTGGTTTTGGAAACAGCCCAGGCATCCAGCTGAAGATTTCACAGTCCTGTATGAGACATACAAAGTTTTCTTATCAGTGGCAACTAAAAGCAGATGATAAATGAGCAGCTCCTCAAAACGCAAAAATTAGGATGAAGATGTTCTGCTGAGTCCTGTCCTTCGTCCTCATTGCTTTTAGGAGGAGAAGCTGATTTTTTTCTGTTGAATACTACTCTTCGGATGCTGATCTCACACACTGAGGCTGGCACTGTGACTGCCTTCCTACTGCAGCCCTCTGTCTGAGACAGACCCCAGAGCCAGTACTCGGCTGAATAGCATCTTCTCATGAGCCTCAAGTCTTAGTCTTAGCTCAGACCCAAGCAGTTGGCCAGAACTTGTGCCCTGGCATGAGCACTGTCATTAGGATGAAACAGCAGGAAAGTGAGTTTTTGCAATAATTACTTGCAGTTCCTGGAGTAGCCCTGCACATTGGTTCAGAGCTAGAAATCTTGGTCTCAGCAACCCATATCTGAGCTTGAGCCTGTCCAGATGAAATGCTTTTGCTCTCAGTTGCCCTCCTGGTCATGAGCTGCAGTTCCCAGTGGGGAATTCATTTCCCCAGCAGAACACCATAGTCCCACACCATCAAGAGTTGGAAATGAGGTGCACAGGGCTGATTATTTTTGCTTCAGGTGCAGGTGGCAGTTTCTGTGTTGCATCATCCCTAATAGCAAGTGTGCCAACAGCTGGTGACTTCGGTTACGCCTTCCAGCATGTGCAAGAGCAATGGCCCCTCCAGGTTTGGACCTGCTGTGCGATTCCCTTCACCTTCTTGCCTTGAGTCTTCCATAAAAACACTCCGGTTACCTCCCTTTCTGCAAACCGAGTACCCCGTATCTGGCTAAGCATTCTGGAGACATTTTCCTCAGGCTGACCTGTGGTAATGAGGCACTTAACAAATATGCTGACGTGAAAGGGCATCTAAGAATAGTTTTCAAACCCTGAGTGTGAACAGGTTGGAAAGTGTTCGCATGAGCTCACCTGCATGGATGGCTCCTAGGACATGCATCCTCTGTACCACCTTCCCAAATCTCTGGCCTCTGCTGGGTTGGGTTCCTTCCATGAGGTAAGCGCTTTGATCCTCCATTTGCCTTGAAGCAGCTAACATGCAATTTATATTTGTTCCTCAAGAGCTATATGTGATCCCTTCCATGAGAAGTCTCACGGCTGAGGAGTATGTAGAGGCGTTTAAGTCATTTCTGGATCATTCAACAGAGCACCAGTGCATGGACGAGTTCAACAAGGAGGAAATGCCCAACATCATGGCTAGGTAAGGAGCACTTCCACCAGTGTGGGGAAGCTATCTGTTATCTTGGGAGGGCAACCTGCGCACCAGGGTCAGCAAACATGCTTAAAGACTTTCTGGGGCATGAATGAACCTTGAATGCTTTTCAATCCAAGTCCCTTAATAGTGGTCTTTAGGATATTCTGTTTAATGACTCCACAACACTTGTTATTTCAATTAATACACTATGCTGCCTCTCAGCTTATGTTAAGGAAAGAATCAAGAAATTATTTTCATGTCCATCTCTTTACATCAGTTGATTTTCCAAGGATTAAAGTAATTTTTGTGGTTCTTTTTTTTAAAAAAGAAAGCTCTCTCTTGTGCTCTTTCTGCCTGCTTTTGGGATTTCATCACACATCAGTCCAAACAGAAACACGTCTCTAATTCTCTTCTAGTGACTAATTCTCAGTTTTCTCAATCCCCTAAGACCTCCTTATTTCTATCCTAAGTCGATTTGCATTGCTTAAGTACCAAATGATAATAAGTTTTGTGAAGTATTGATGTAATATGTTAAGCCTGGATGATTGCAGATAAGTTTTAGAGCAGCCTAGATCCAAACCACGAGAAAGATCTTTCAAGTTTGGGTGATTTTTGAACGCTGTGGAAGCTGTATTCTCCACTGAGAAAAAAAATTTGGCAGGCAACTCCAGACCAGGTATATAGAAAAAAATAAGCAATAGAAATAATAATTAAAAAATAATTTGTATTGGGAAATTTTAAATGAAAAATTCATGTGTGTCAGTTTTAAATGATGCAAAATATTGCGGCTTCCTATGATGTTGATTGTGGGTCTGTCAAACGGTCTTGACCCTCATAAGGGTTAGGGCTCCTTGGCTAGCTCACACCCTGCAGGATTTACTACTCTCTTGCCTCTTGTTGAATCATTCCTGTGGTGTCTCCTGAGATTGTGCATGGGAAGCTCAATCGCTCTGCGCAGTCCATGCTCGAGAGCAGAATAAGGCCATAAAGCATGTCAGAGCAGTGAGACGCCCTGAGCCCACGCTCCTCATCTGCGAGCCAGGCTGTTATTAAATATTCTGCTAGGAACCACAAGGTTGGGTGGGGTTTTTTGATCTTTTCAGAAGTAATTTTTCTAAGGTAAAAATTATTGAAGACTTTGACCTTTCCTCCCAATTTCGAACCAAGACGAATATTGAAAAGAGAGGACTTCCAGTCGTCTGGACAGCCTGATTTTTTACTTTTTCTGAGCATTTATATCCAATAATGGAAAACCAAACTTGCCTCCTGAGGATGCAGAAGTTTGTCCCCGGCTCACCGTGTCCCTGCAGCCCCGGCTGGGGAGCAGTGCCCATCCCATCCAGGCACAGCCCTGCTACCCCCAAAAGGGAATCCTTCGCCCCGGGGTTCCTTGAGGCCTTTCTGCACGGTGCCAGCCAAACCCTGAAGAAAACTCTCTGGCAAAGGCGAGAAACACTATAGCCTGATGCCTACTGTACTTTGAAATATGAGCTTGATAAGACGGGGCTGGCTTCCGTCACACAGCTGGTTATAGCTGAGTTCCACATGGATGCTCGAATTTCTGTCCCAATTCATGTGGCAAAACTCAGTTAGGCTTCCAGGCCAGTGTGGCATTCAAGATATTGGAAATAAAACATGAAGTTGTGTGGTGAAGTAATGTGTGCTTATCATTTCAGTCTCGGCAATGGAAAATCGACTATAAATGTTCTGGGAATTGGAAGCGGCACAGGTAAGGAGTTCAGCAGCACTGCTGATGGTGGGGGATGGGAGGTCCCTGTGGGCAGTGGAAAGTGATATTGACATTTCGAGCAACAGGGATAACGACTCGGGCATTAATAACTGTTTCTCATCGAAGCAGAGAACGGCAAAATAGGGAGTGGAGCTGGGGTGAGGGCAATGCTCCCTCCCGCCCTTCCCCATCTCCCTGCTGAAACGCTGCTATTCAAATCCATCCAAGAAGTGAGATGAGTGTGATGCTTTTAGTTTAGTCTCTGCCTCTCGATGACTCTTACCTGGCTTTACATGTCTCAAAGCAAGGAGTCCTGCTCCAGGTTAGGTACCAGAGCATGTTTAAACCTCGTTGGAGAGAAGGAGAAACGTCCGAGAGGTTTGTTCCCCATAAAGTCCTGTCTTAGAATATTCCACCTGAAGGGATCTCTCATTTTGCTTTGCTTTTAGGGATCCCAGAGGCCATAGCTGGGCAATGCTCAGGTGGTGCAAAACCATCTGGCCACAACCGTTAGCACAGGGCCTCGTCAGCTTTTTCAAGACAAGTTTCTTTGTTGCTGCTGCATTTTTATCTGGTGAGAAGTAAGGTTTAACTGCAAATGATATCTCTCCCCAGAGAGAAACAATCTTTCGGAAAAATGGCTTTAAAGCTGTTCTAAATGCACTTATGTTTAAAAAAAAGAAAAAAAAAAGTGGTGAAACATCCAGCTTTGCTCCTAGGGAAACTTTGAGAAAATAAAAAGTAGAGAAAGAAGTGACAGTTTCATTTGTCAGAGTTTGCTTTTGCTTTAAAAGTATTTTCAGCTGAATTTTAAGTGTTAATACTTTCAAATGAAAGTATTTTCTTTTTTTTTTTATTTTGCTTGTTTTCCTGAGCAAGACAAAAATAGCGTTGAATTGTTTTGCCCAGTTGGGAATGTGTTGGAGCACATGAAAAAGCAAGGAGGAAGAAATGATGCAGTTCTCAATTACACTCTATTTTCATTAAGCAATACAAAACCAAAATCCTGACTCCAAGAAAACACAAGGGAAAAATGAACATTTTGCACAGTCCTCATTTTTCCTCATTTCCCTTTCAGAAGATGTATTAATGGAAAAAGAAACACACCAAAATCTCATGGGTTTCCTGGGTAGCTGGCCCTCACAAAAGCCGGGGCAGGGGTACAGACTGGCACCCCTCACCTTGCCCATGGCTACAAGAGCTGCGCTGCAGCCGGGCAGAAGAGTGAGCTGGGATGGCATTGAGCAAAAGGTTATATCTGATCCCTGACCTTTCCAGGCTCGGACTCTGATTTCACAGAGCCCCCAGAATTAGTTCAGTTGATAAAAATATTAATGGGGATTAGCGACCGACTCCACATCACAAAAGACAGTTGTCCGGTCCAGATCACATTTTTCCCATTCACCCCATGTGCTCCCGTGACTAGTTTAACTGTCTTGGCCACAACCTCCCAGGCAGTGCCGGCGTGGGCTGCCGTTTGCAGAGGGGTCTCATGCCCGTCTCAGCCCCGCTACGGTTGGTGGTGAAGGGTTGCTGCTGGCAGGGCAAGCTGGAACAGAGAAATTCCTGCTATGAAGCATTGTATTTTACCACTTGTTTTTGCAGAGAACCCAGCTGAGAACGTTACCACCTGCTCTTGCAAAGACTGGATTAGGGCATTTTACAGAGATGGAGTAAAAAAGAAAACCCAAACAACTTTTAAGATACCCATTTGCTGCTGATATATCTGTTTGCCACCATCAGCGGCTCCAGGGCATGAGGCAGCGAAGCTCTGCCTCCCGCAGCCCACGTCAGCACCTCTAATTGCTGGTGCTCCCCGCCCCAGGCACGTACTACCTGGCATTAGGACTGCCTAAAACGATTCAGCTGCTTGCTGTCGGGATCTGCCTTCCCGTCAGCAATATCGGTGCATGCACCCACCTTCAACAGATGCAGCCATGGCCTCTCTCCCTACGCCTTTGGTCAGCCCGGCACTGCTGCCGCTGCGTTCCTCAGGGGTCTGGAGTATCTCTTCTCCAATTTCAAAAGACTCGTCCTTCCTTGGATGCTCCCGTAGTGCTGGCATGGCTGATATTTCCCTCCTTGAATTCTATTTAGTGCAACACCTGCCAAAGATGACGCCTTTTCTCATAGCTGGTACATCAGCTGAAAGGCTAGGCAAGATGCAGTATCTCGTATCAAGCCCTCTGTGTGTGACATTTGCAAGGGCAGGGCTATTTTTAGGCCCCACTGCCAGCTACAGATGGGATTCTCGCAAAGGTTCACTCAGCATGGTCACCTCTGCTGATTATTTTCATAGTCCCAGATGAACCAGATGGACTTTGTACACTTGGTGTATTGTGGCCTCTCTGAAAGAAACAAGGGTGACCGGCATCACCTCAAAAGGGGCTGGGAACATCCTAGGACAGAAGGACAGATTGACGCTTGCTCCTCCAGAACTTAGACAGCAACAGAGGAGCACCAATATATATGCAGCGTACCTACACAAATATATGAGTCTGCATCTGCAGCTCCAAGATAATGACTAGTTAGTAGATGCCCAGAGCTGGGACCATGTGGCTGGTCCCCACGGAGGGACCCAGGGTAGTGCATGTCAGTGGGTCTCCCCCTTGCCATGCAGGTCCCCCAGTCCATAAGCCATGTCACACCGGCAGCAGAGCGGCCACCACCTCCCTGGGGCAGTGCCAGAGGCATGGACCACCCTGTGCCATGCTGAAGTTGCACCGCTGTGCCGACTCCCTCCTTGCCCCCACTCAAACTTCGTGTTTTTGTTGAAAAACTGATCCTTCAAGGTGTTGGGTTTTTTTTTAAACATTCATCTTTGATTGTTTTGACCTGCCTGTCCCATGACCCAGAGTATTGTCAGTAGCAGGTTTCTGCACCATTGCTTATCTCTTGTTCTTAGTCTTATCTGCATATACATATGCTACCTGGAGCAGCAAGATATCATGGTGAGACTGGGTTAGATGCCACCACGCAGACCACAAGGCAGAGGGTGCCTCACCTCTGCTTGGGGGATCTCCCGGCAGCAGAGCAGGCATCCTTACACCACCTTCACGTGCTTTTTAAGAGGTGCATTTGTGTTTATTGAACAGGAGAGCAGGATTTGAAAATGATCAGGATACTGCAGGCTGCGCACCCAGGGGTCCTCATTGACAACGAAATCGTGGAGCCCAACCCACAGCACGTGGCAGCTTACAAAGGTAAGGCTACGCCTGCCTTCCAGGGGTAGAGCGAGGACCATCAATATGAACCATGAGCTTTTCTGCTGTTTTGTGAAATTCACGTTTTTCTTCTATTTTTTTAAAACAGAATTGGTGAATCAAGCTCCGGACCTGCAGAATGTCTCTTTTATTTGGCACCAGCTCACCTCCTCGGAGTACAAACAACAGGTGAAAGAGAAAGGCACACATAAGAAATTCGACTTCATCCATATGATCCAGGTAATGAAGTATTGCTTTAATAGAGGAATATTAGCTTTATTCCCTTTGTGTCTCCTGTACTCATGAAGTTAGGAGGACTCCAACTGAGCACAGTTCTCCCATGAGCAATAACTTCTGCAACAGCTCTACAAACACCAAACCACATTCCCTGTCCACCCTGGTTTTGGTCTCTGGTTTGTACCGGTTTAACTGTGTGTGGTGGGTAGTAAAACAGAACAAGTCTCAGGCCATCACACATCACATGGAGACCAACAGTTATGCTTTGCTGCAGCAAAAAACCTTGATTTTTTTCACCTTATCAGAGTAGTTTGGATGGCACTGGAGGGAAAGGTTAGTGAATGAACACCTGTGTCAGGGTTTGGGTCAGAAATTGTTCTGATGTGTCTCTGATACTGATGACACTGATGTTGTATGTGCCAATTATATTTTGTAAAATATCTGTTATTCTCTCACTTTCATGGCTTTTATTTAATTTTTCTTGTATTTCATTTTGCAAGAGCTGATTTCACAACCAGAAAGTGTGCCAGGGGTTTGACGGCTAAGTCAAGGACTAAGTTAGAAGTCCTAAGGGCAGCCTTTAAGATAAGCCCTGTTTTGTCCTAGTGCAAATTCCTCGGTGTCTGGAAGAGATCCAGCCTGCCCACAGCCCAGAAGTTCCCCTGGTGATAAGGACCATCCACACACATCCTGTTGGGCATCCCTAAACATGCGTGCTGAGTCAGGACAGGCTGGGAAGCAACTGGGAAGTGATTTAAAACAACTTTACAGAGAAAGGGTTTAAGCCTTTGAAGGGCCATTGCCCTGTGGAGGAGGAATAAGGGCTGTGTAACGCTGTCACTTCTAGATGCTGTACCGTGTAGAGGATATTCCCAGTACTATCAAGTTTTTCCACAGCTGCCTTGACCATCATGGTAAACTCTTGATCATAATTTTATCAGGTAAGAGGGACCTTCTATTTTTTGCTGCTTTGCTCATGTCTTGAAGATCTTTGAAGTTTGAGAGCCATAAATATTTGTCTTCTGATTTCAGTAGTGCTTATTCTGTAGTAATTCAGTAAAACAAATGCAGTATTTCATAGGGAGCACGCAGTCTTGGGCTTAGCCTCTTGGACTCTATTGTCTGATGGGACCACATAGGCATAGCCTTCACGCTTTTGCTTCCCTGCTTATGAAGTAGATGAACTGCTGCATGCCCCAAAGAGACCTCCTGCTGTGAAATTACAGACTAGAGAGAAGTGTGGCTACTCATGAATGAGGTTCAATCCTTCTTCATGGTGAAATCAGTCCTGTAAAAACACAACCCAAGCTCTGGGAGGACCAATCCTTGGGGCTCTTCCCTCCACAAAGCGATGGCCCAGACCCCAGCAGGACAACAGGCACTGCTAAGAGCTGTGGGCTTTATGGCAGGACAGGAAAAAGAGGCACTGTGAACATCATGGCACTTCTTAAAAAAAGGAAAAGTTTTTTTTCCAGTGTGCCATTCATGAGTCCCTGGCTCATGGTGCGGTGGATAAAGCACGCTTCCCCATGTTTTCCATTCAAACTCCCTCTCACATTGCCGGTAGGCTGTTTCACTTGCTGGCTGGGACTGACTTTTTCAGGTATGTATTCTTCAATGTGCAGTTAAAATTGAGGTTCAATGTACAAAAACATCTACACTATTCTAACAAAGGTGCACTTAATAGGCAGCACGCATGTGCAGGCTCAGTGCATTGGTACCTCCAGCATGTGTACTCCTCCTCCTTGGCAAATCCAGCACCAAATACCGTCTCCTAGGAGTTTCCTTTAAACAGGAGAATTTCAGAAGGAGGGCTGAGGGAGATTACAGTTTTACCCCACTCCAGGCACAGACATTTATTAGTGGACTCAAGTGAGGGGAAAGCTCTTCTGCTCCTGGCAAGGTCTGGACCATCAGCGAGGAAGCATTTCAAACTCATTTAGTAGCTGCGTTAGCTGGTTTTTGATTGCCGTGTCTTTGTATATGTAACCTTCCCTCCTGGTCTGGCAGACAGCAGCGGATGGGCCAGCTTATGGAAGAAGTATAGACACTGCTTGCCTTCCACCGACAGCGGCCACTACATCACCTCCAGCGGCATCACAGATGTTTTGAAGAGGCTTGGTGTTGAGTACCACGTTTACGAGTTCCCATCAGGCTGGGATATCACCGAGTGCTTTATTGAGGGGGACCTGGTCGGAGGCCGCATGATGGATTTCCTGACAGGGACGAAAAACTTCCTGGGCACGGCCCCCCCGGGGCTGCGGCAGCAGCTGCAGGAGGCTCTCTGCCAGCCTGAGTGCAGCAGCAAAAAGGACGGGAGGATCATCTTCAGCAACAACTTGAGTATGATCGTGGTTGAATCCTAGAGTCCGGACCAACTGCAGAAGACAAGTTAGGATGGGTATGGGGGAGATGCAGTCACAGAAGGGCTTAGAGTAGAAAGAAGGCAGCTCACAGGCAAGAAGGCAAGAAGTGGGGCTTAGCTGCAGCCTCCCATTGCCAGTCAGGGTCAGAAGAGCCATCTGTGACACCAGGGATGAGCTCTTTGTCCCACTAAGGTCAACGGGGCCAAGATTTCACCCTGGCTATTTAGTCCAATCCTAAGAGAACATGTTCTGGAAAGTAAAGAGCTCCATCTCGCTAAAAGCCTACATGGACTTCTTTTTTAACAATATGCATCCTGTCTGTGCTTTTGACACTGGGACTTCACTTTTCTGTGTAGCCAGCATGTTTACATACCTAAAGACATGTCTATATGACCAGGTGCTGCTCTGCAGCTGGGAGGAGGCTGCAGCCCCTGTGCTGGCTGTGTACAGACCCACTGCTTCCAGCTGCACCAGGACAAAACCAGTAAGGTGTCCCCACTGCTTTGCACCTGAGTGACATGTCTCACTGCACCCAGACCTGAGCTGTAAGTTGCTCTCCGCTAGGCTATTTCACATGGTTTTATCAGTGTAGGTCCCAAGCATCTCGGCATCTTGCAATGTAGACATGTCTTAAACATTTATCAGCCTCTATCTGGAGAATTTTTTGGATCCCAGGATGATACTTGCCCTGTGCTCTTTCAGGCAGATATTAATTTTGTTACTTTCTTACTACTGTTTTTCTCCATATACAATAAAAGCAATTTTAAACCAAAAAAGTCACATCTTGTTCTGTATGTGTAGGCTTGCAGAAAATGAGGAGCGAAGAGGTTATTTAGCTAAAAAACAGAAATAAACACAAAGTCCTGTTTTATGGAAGCATTAAGGGTTTTTTGTGAGTGTTGTGGTTTTGCCTCAATTTTGCAACAAAAGAACCACGCAGTTGCTCTCTCACTCCTTCCCCCTCCCCGTGGGATGAAGATGAGAATCAGAAGGAAAAAAGACAAAAACTCCTGGTTTGGGATGAGGACAGCTTAACAGAATGGCAAAGGGAGAAGAAAACAGCAATCAATAATACTGATAAAAGCATATACAACATGTAGTGTTCTCACCACCCAATGCTCAGCTGCTCCTGAGTAGCAAAAGCCTCTCCTTCAGCCAGCTCCCACTTAAATACTGAGCCTGACACCACATGGTATAGAATATCCCATTTGATTGGCTGTTTGGGTCAGCCCAACCAGCTTCTTGTGAAAATTAACCCTATCCCAGCTGAACCCAGGACATTATCCACCCCTTATTCTATACCTTCTATGTCATGCCCAAGGTCCACACTTTACTATCACTTATGATTTTATATGTGTCTATATATACACACACAAATATAATTTCCTTAGGTTACAGACCATCCCTCTAAAATGTCCATTGAGTTCTTTTAGTGTATGATGTTGGGGTCCATCTGTTGGAACAGTCTTTCAGGGCAGGAGAGCTGATGTGTGGTGATGGGTGGTTGCATGCTGCTTCCAGAGCTCACAGCTGGTGTATCTGGTGCAGCCCATGCCCATGGTCTGCAGGTCGAAGATGTCTATCTTGAAATTGTCAGGTGTCAGTTGTTGAAGTCAGGTCCAGTCCCATCACTGCTGTGCTTTGCTAGGTTTCATCCAAGTCCATCCTCCACTAGTTTGGGTGATTCTGACCAATATCCTTTATGTAACATATAACAACTATAGTAGTGGTATCAGACAGTGACAGGGTAATTTAGCAGTTAATGTAATACAATTTCATTTTTTTAACTGTTCTCACCCAAAATCAAATCCCCATGAGGTACACATCGGAATTCCTCATCCTTTTGCATCACCCACCGGGTGCACCCAGATCCTTGAGCAAAAGCAATCCCATGGACAGGTCTGCCTTTGCCCGAGGCAGGACTAACCCAGACTCTCTTCCCTAACATATTCCTCATGTGCATCCTCCAAAAACCTACAACACCCAAGAAGGCTGGTTCTTCCTTTCTGCTGGTTGGTGAAGACATAGCTGTTAAGCTGCTAGACTATGATGCTGGGGCACCTTGAATCACCTTCCTCCACATGGCCTGTGTACACAGGGCATCCTCTGGATCTTTGGAGACCTTATCATCATCAAGATCACTGTAGATGACTTCTAGCACTGATAATTCTCTCAGGTACTGGATGCCTTTATCTGTAGTAGCCCACTTGTCTGGGGAGTTCGCGAGGTCTTCCTTCAATGGGTATCTTGCCCTCACACTTAAGAGGAGCCATTTCCAGAGACTGCAAATTGCTGTCTCTTTTACAAGTCCTCTCTCAATTCCCCTATTTCTAGCAAGGGATCCCAGCTGTTGGGCTTCTTTCCCTTCCAGCTGCTGACTATCAGCCCCATTATCCCAGCATTGGAGCAGCCAGGCAGCAATACACTCACCTGGCTGGCAGCTGTAATTTTTCACATATCTCAAAGTTCTGCTGAGGTCAGGGACCAGGTAATTTCCTCTTCCTGTTTGAGCTCTCTGACTTCTTCCAATTCTCTTGGCAAAGGACCATCTTCTTGATCAAATCTTTCATTTTCTTCCTCCTCTCTTACTAATTGAGGGTATAGACCCATTGCTTTCCTTGTCCACTGTTTTTTGTTTTTCACTAGTGGGGCAATTACTGTAGTAGTTGTTGTCTGGGTCCCTACCTCAACTCTGCTGTCCTCAGACACAGTCTGGGTCCCTGCCTCAGCTACAGTCTTCTGAGAGCCATTGAACTGTGGCTCGATAGGCACAGGCCAGACTCCAGTATAGTGCTAGAAGCTGCTGGTTTTCATCAGGGAAACAAGGCACCCTTCTATCAGCTGGTGTCAATTTGCCCAGGTTGTTTGCCTGGTCAGCTGTAAAATCCCAGCCTATGGGAGGTGATAACCATGCTAGGAACCTGCCCAGATCCTTCCACACACCCTGCCACCCAGGGACTAGCTGTTTTAGGGCACATTTCAGTATAGCATCACCCAGAATCTGTTTTCTCTTACACCAGGACGAGACCACATTCCACAAACTCATAATATGTCAACAGTATTAACTAGCAATATTAGACAGCGCACATGAGGGTGAACAGTGACTTCAGGAGCCTTTCTAATAAAACCATCCACAGAAATTCCAGGTAGGCAGAGGGAGATTTATTCCCTCATCATGGCTACAAGATAGCTTCCGCAATACAGCAAGGTTGTCAATACCAGGACAAAGCACATAGCCATTGTACCAACATGCTCCAGAGCTCAGCAAAATAAAGAGATAAGCAGCACAAACAAGCAATTCTGCAACCCACACAGGAGCTTGCCACTTAATAACAACTATAGCCATAGCACATTTAGTACAAAACCACCATTGTATTTGGACCTCATGTTGGGCATCAAGAACTGTTGTGGTTTTGCCTCAATTTGCAACAAAAGAACCACGCAGTTGCTCTCTCACTCCTTCCCCCTCCCTGGTGGGATGGGGAGGAGAATCAGAAGAAAAAAAGGCAAAAACTCCTGGTTTGGGATGAGGACAGCTTAACAGAATGGCAAAGGGAGAAGAAAACAGCAATCAATAATACTGATAAAAGCATATACAACATGCAGTGTTCTCACCACCCAATGCTCAGCTGCTCCTGAGTAGCAAAAGCCTCTCCTTCAGCCAGCTCCCCACTTAAATACTGAGCCTGATATCACATGGTATAGAATATCCCATCTGATTGGCTGTTTGGGTCAGCCCAACCAGCTTCTTGTGAAAATTAACCCTATCCCAGCTGAACCCAGGACAGTGAGAAAGACAAGGCTGAGGAAGAGCTGGGACTGAGCGGCAGCTCATCCTTGTGCCACAGCCATGGGAAGCAGCTCGGCTTGCTCAAAGCAGCATCACCACACCACAGCACCTACGTTACTTAAATATAATGTGTGCGGTTAAGATGTTAATTTCGGTAAGTTAGGTGACCACACGGTCCTGAGTTGTTCAGAGGGCTAAAGGAGGCACTGCCAGGGCAGCCGGCTGGAAAGGGAGATCGTTCATGAGAGACCAGTGGGATCTGGGGCTGCGTTGAGGGCCATGGTGCTGTGCAGAGCTCGGGCTGGGCACAGGGAGGGGCAGGGGACTGCAGTCCCAGCAGTCTCACTACAAATAGCTCTCGGGAGAGGAGCACCAACTCAGATGGAAAATATCTGCAGGCACAGAGCTCACCTCTATAAGCTGAGTTTTCCATGCTTAAGCTGTAAAGCACGTGCCCATGTGCACATGAAGTGGCTGCAGGTGCCACTGCCTTATTGATGCCTGGTAGTGGTTGAAAGGCATCATGAGCACATGGGTTGGCACACGGGCTTGCAAAATGTTGGGTGTTGTCGTCACCCAGAGCCCTGCTGATCCCACTAAGCCTACCCCACCCCACACATCACGTGTCTGTCTGGATGCAGTTACTGCCAGAGGTAGCAGCGGCTCCACTATGTGCTTTGCTTTTTTGTGGGGTTTTTTTTGGTTTTTTGTGTTTTTGTTTTTGTTTTTTTCAGTTTTGGTTTAGGTTTTTTCCACATCTTTTTGAAATACAGCCATTTCTCCTGCGGATGTTTCCTCTGAAACTACTGTAAGGAAAAAAAGAGGAAAGCAACGGGAGAAAGACAGTGCAACGTCATCCCTCTGGCAGGACTGCAGCGCTCTGGTCTGTCAGTACTGTTGCTGCCAGTCTAAGAAACATCGATCAAAAGTGGACAGCCTCCTCCAGAGTACCCCAGACCTATGCACAAGCTTTTCGTTTCGATCCCATTGATTTTTTACTCTAAAGGTAGCTCCTCTTGATCGTGCTCGCTGTGGCAGGGAGTGTACGGCTGGGCTGTCGGACGGGCTCTCAGCACTGCTCCCATCGACATGCTTCTTCCAGTATTAGTTGCCATGATTTATTTCTATGTGTTAGTAACGTCTCTGTCTCTCTCTGACAGGTAAAAATGAAAACCAAAATACACCAAGAGCCAGACTTGCTTTTCAAACTCCAAAGAACCACCTACCTGCCAGTCTTTGCAGAAATTTGGAACAGTGCAGGTTTCCCTGTATCTTTCCCAGCTCAGGAGTTTTTCAGCCCTCCTTGGAGTTTCCGGAGCAGATAGACGCGTTTCCAGTAAGCAGATACTCAGCAAAACCCACGAGCACAGAATTTACCCAAAGCACTGTAAATCAATGTGCAAATGCTGAAAAGGAGCACTTCAAAGCAGACTGTTCCATGATAGCCTAGGGAGATGAAACAGGGCACCCCATTAAAAGCGTGACCGCTTAATGCTTTATCGGTAATTTTTCTTCTGGTTCTTGAAAAGAAAGTCATTTAACAACGACTCTGCTTGTACACCTGGAACGAATACTATCCCAAGTGTCTGTTCCCTGTATTTATATGTTTATTCGTGGATGACTATGCTATTTAATAACTACTTGTTGTGCTTTTCAAAACACGCTGTCCTCCCAGGCGGTGTTTAGGTCTGTGCTTTCGCAGCCGCTGTCGTGCCGGCGCAGGCTGGGCGTGCGTGGCTGCACGATGGCTGCCGCAGCCAGAGCATCCCATCTGCCTCCCGGAGAGCTGGGAAGCGGCAGAGTGGAGGAGCCAGGCAGGTGAACGACACGCCGGCTCGGCTCCGCTTCCTTTGCTGGCTCACCGCGTGCTGAGATCGGCTGTCGGGGACCTCGCTTTTTTCTACTGCAGAGTCACGGTGCTGGGCTCCAGCTTATAAAAAAGTTATGAATGCACAGCATGGGTGCCAACAAAAGCTGCAGAATATTTTCTCTTGGCTTGTTTGGGGTTTTTTTTCCCACTCGGTGGCTGAACTGCTGCAGCTTAGTTACCTCTCAAGCATGGGTCTGCGGACAGCTAACCAGGGCCACGGCTGACTGGGGGAGGAAAACATAAGGAAGGGGATGTTGGGAGCATGAGACTGCTTCTGCTTTGGCTTTGAGCTGAATTAACCTTGCTGACCTCAGCCCAGGATGAGCCCTATTCAGCAATGGGTTTTGTGGCAGCCCCCGACACCGTGGTTAGCAAGGAGCAGGTCTGTGCCATCCCGAGCGAGCCGTGCTGCTCTGTCCGCGTGACAGCTTCTTCCAGCCCAAAGCGAAGGCTTCTGTGGATAACCACGTAGTAAGCTGCCGTGTGTACTCTGGAGTAGAAGCAATGCCCACAAACCCCAAACTGCATTGTTTTTAAATGGAGCATTTGCAGTTGCAGATCTCATTCTTATTTCATGTTAGTAATACTGCCATTTCATGGCATTGCTCTAGTTGTTCAAGGAGTTACAGGAAGCAGCTCATTATAAAATCAGGGAAGGATAAGTTGTTTTTTACTGGGCCTGCATTCAGTCTTGGGGGCTTGCCTTTGTAATGGATGCTAAGGCTTCTCTACCCATGAACATTAGCAGGGTAATGAAGGTAACATGGGAACTAGAAAATCTAGTAGTTTATTTCTGAATAATCTCATTAAAAGTCAAGATCAGTAAAATATTGGAGTTATACTGAAAAGATTAAAACTAACTTCAATCAGGGAGGAAAACATGAAAATACAGATACCGAACTTCTCCCTGCCCCCTTCAATATGCCCACAGAAGTCTGTTGAGTCTTATATCAGGGATGTAGAAAATCTTTGGGTACCCCATGCATTCTTCATAAATAAATACGTCAAATAAATGCATGGCTGTAAGGGGAGATCTCCAGTGGTCATGAGCTGTACAGTATCTGTATTAATAGTGTTCATTGAGACACCAGGCCATGCCCTGCAATCTTCAGATTTGGCGTGCTAGTTCTGGAAGTTCCTTGGGTGAAGACAGCTGAGGCAGGATCTAGATGTGGCAAAGCAGTTCCCACAGGGCTGTACTTCAGAAATCCCAGGAAAACTCAGGGCATGCTTATGTGCAGAAAATAGACATCCAGCCGCTCTGAAACCATGCTTGGTTCAGAACTGGTTCCTCGGATATATTGTTAGGATCCTTGTTTGGCACAGAATTTGGGTTTCTTGACAGAATAACTTTTCTAAAGGCCTTTGAGATGGGAAGGACAGGAGTAACTGTGAGTTCAACATGCAGTGCCTTTTGACGGAGTCAGTCCTGATGACCCAAGACATGAACCGTCTCCCCATGGTCTGTATCCAGCAGAGAAGGCAACAAAGGCCAGACAAATCTCCTTGAAGATGCTGGCTGTACCTCTGTGTACCGGTGGTAAGATCATACTAACCCTCCTGGAGCTCACAAGGACGTACACAGGATTATTAACCTGTAACTCTAAGAAGGTGGTATCCACCCTACCTTTAAAGTACAATATTTTTTGGTCCAGACTGAGAATAAATATCTAAAAATAGTCTAAAATATCTTTATTATTAACCAGCGCTCCTTGGAATCACTCATCTCCAGTACTTAAGTATCAGGAACATAAATCTTGCTAGATCGTGAAAGTCCTGGTTAGGCCTCCAAAGACATCTATGGACCAGTGCATGGTCAGTCTGCCATGTGCCAATATGTCGGGACACTAGAGAGCAATAGCCCAGAAATTTCTGTGTTTTGGTATGGACACAGTGATGTGGTACTACTAAACACACCGGCAGGGGCATGGGTGCACTCGTCCTGTCCCAGCAGAGTAGCTCCAGGCTGCCTGGGGAGAGACAGCCATCTTGGGGGGGGGGGGGGCACCCTTT
>Ga0065711_1037466_pt1 | contig 19805 bp, 10 predicted proteins | sample Hoacrofraction12_FD_59098 | JGI IMG/M metagenome (GOLD analysis project Ga0065711, IMG submission 59098) | Hoatzin crop microbial communities from Cojedes, Venezuela - Epithelial fraction 12 v2 (version 2) | ecosystem: Host-associated > Birds > Digestive system > Esophagus > Crop | place... | reverse complement strand
GGTTTTAAACTAAAACAGGGTAGGTTTAGGCTGGATATAAGGAAGAAATTCTTTACCATGAGGGTGGTGAAACACTGGAACGGGTTGCCCAGAGAGGTAGTGGAGGCCCCATCCCTGGAAACATTCAAGAACAGTTGGACAGGGCTCTGAGCAACCTGATCTAGTTAGTGGTGTCCCTGCTCGCTGCGGGCGGGGTGGATTAGATGACCTCTAGGCGTCCCTTCTGACCCAAAACTTTCTATGATTCTATGATTCTATGATTCCAAGTTACTTAACATTTTTAAGAGAGTGCTTTGAAAATGTCTTGTAATGTAAAATCCTTTCTAATTAGTTTCCAAAACAAAGAATTGCATCCATTATTATAAAACTTCTTTCACACTATTTGCATAGAAATAAAAAACATTACTTTGAATGAGTTTGATTCTTGCTCCAGAAATTGCTCTGTTCCAAAAGTAAAATGCCTGTAACCCATCTTAATTCTATATTACGTTACTTTTAAGAAAAATATTTTGTTTCACTCATCCCTTATTAACTGACATGTACTATGTTTACAATATGTTTCTGATTCTGATTAGTGTCTAAAATCCTTCCCAAATGTGAGCCACTGAATGCCTCCACATGCTCAATGATCTTCAAATACTGTTAAATGATAACTATAAGTGAAAAAATCGGTCAAGTCAGCTTTCAGAACTTTTATTTGTTAGCAAGCAGAGTCAACTAAAATATCACTGATACAAAAAAATCTGAAATTTGTCCAATGCAAAAGACTACTTCAGGTATGTCAGGATTGAATTTGAGAGTAAAAAGCATGTTAGAATGATCATAGAAAAGAAGCCAACACATTAATGGTTTCTACTACAAGGAGATTTAATTGACTTCTTAGCAACACACATACTATTCCAAACTGGTAGATAGCGTCTCTATAGCAGAAATTAATGATAAATAAGAAAAAAATCCCTTGCACTTATCAATTCTGGTGACACAATCAATAAGAACTGAAAGTAAGACAAATTTAAAATGTTGTCTATGCAGTTAAGACACTGTTTCACTGCAACAAAATGCAAATATTTCCTGAAAAGGAAGTCTTTAATTTCCTCAGATATCCCAAAAGAAATAGCCCCTCCGCATATTAATCAGCACACTGCAAAAATGTGTGCTGGTTCCCTTGTCTTGCTCATACGCATTTCATATGCTGGGCAGTGTGTTAGTTCTAAAAGGTGGTGTTCCATATCTTAGATTAACTTTCTCTCAGAACCTGAGTGTTCAAGGACCATTAAAAGGACAAAAAAAATTCCACCAATGGGGCATAGTAGAATTTCTGAATGAACTGTGGTGACTGTTCTCCTGGTAGTACTAAATAACTCTCCAAAAGTGTGTGTAGATGAGATTTTAAACGTCTGCTTTTTGTGAAGGACCAGCTAGCTAAGGCATTAGAAGGAAATGTTAACTGAAGGAAATTTTGCCACATCTTCCAAAGTTAGTTGAGTCTGTGCGATTCCACTAAACAGCTCTAGACTTCATTTAAGGAAGGTGCAAGCAAAACAGCAGGGGAGCGGAAGCTGATACTATGAATAAGTCTATCGTTCCAGCAAGCAGTTACAAGAAAGCGATATTCCATCCTCTGCTAATTATATCAACAGCTACCAGCTAGCTCGTGAGTCTGGCCCCATCCTCTGTTTAACAGCCTTGGAAGGGAAGTCTGCCTGCCCCCTCTGTGCACTGACCTGCGGAGTTCGATTCTAAATGCTAAGATTATTAAACAGGAAGCAAGAGGCTGAGGCAATACACAAAGATAATGAATTTCGTTTATGTTGAGAAAAGCTGGTCCTATTATACACGCTGCTTCAGTCTGCAAAGCAACTGAGATCGCAATAAAAGCCCTGTCCAGCCTGCAAATGAGACTTCTCAGATTCAGAGATGAAAAGTATCTTGTCCAAGCCAAGGATGATAATTAAAAATTCCAGTCAAAGTATTGCAATAAGCATGATTTACAACATTTTATGCAGCTCCTTCCATCTTCAGGTATTTGGATACTAATTAATTAATTCTTCTGGCAAATCCTTTGAACTAGACAAACAGCTCCATGCTACACATATGGAAAATGGCTGACACAGAAATACAGTATGGTCAGCTAGACACTAGTGACTGAGGTTTTGTAGTTTAAGAAGTTACTGCTCTCCTCATCTCAGAAGAGATTATGTTCTTCAAGCACATTCCTGTCCATTACAAGTCGTATAGTTTAGCTCTAACTCTCACTAAGCTAAGATGCTAAACTGCTGATTATGGTGAGTTATTCACAGTCCCAGTGAGCACATCTTATCTGCAAGGTAACAATTTCCATTTGAGGGATACTAACCTTCTGAAATATCTCTAACTTGATCCTTTAAATTGATTATCTATAACCTATATCAGATCTTTGTGGTGAAAATAAAAATTCATTTCTCCTATCCTTCCTTTTCATTATTAGACCATTTAAACCACAAAAGTAGTTTTATAAATATAGATATAGACATATATATAGATACAAATATAAATATAAATATGAATATAAATGTAAATATAAATATAAATATAAATATAAATATAAATAGTATAAATAAACACCCCATCTGAACACAAAACAAACTAATTCAGAGGTAAAGCTGATCAACTGCATGCACATCATACACTAGGAAAGTTTCCAGAAAAGCTTGGAAATTATGAGTTATGCAAGGATATGGAGTATGCAGTAAGATATAATAAATCACACATAATTTTTATCACACAGATACACAATATGTATCTTCATATTTACAAAAGAAAGGGCACGGTGTCTTGCAGCCTAGCTGATGCAAAGCCAACTGTTTAATTTGGGGTTAAGCACTGTTTATTTAGAGCTGAGAATGTGTTAAAGTACTTTCCTGTCCAGACATAAAATATGTCTTTGTTATTTCAGCCTAGAAGTGCAAAATGTCAGAGGTTAGTAACCTCTTCTGTTATTTTGTTACATCTTTCAAAACAAGCTCCCAGACTGGTTCAGTGGTTAAACAAAACAGTGGCATTTTGGGTGTTACTTTGGGAAGTGGTCTTAATACACAAAAATTTTATGTAGCTATGTTATGATCAGAATCAGTACTGACCTGTGTAACACCTCAACATTGTGTTATGGGTGACTGTTCCACTGCAGCTAGTTTATTTTGGAATAAGCACAAAGAGAACCTTGGCATTCCTTGGTGTTTTAATCAAGACAGAGCGTATCACTAATCTGTTCTAAGAATGTTCTTGTTCAGAATAACTCCAAATATACTGTTGATAACATGTCCTCTGATTCAACTGAGCAGAAGAAATCTGACACATTTAACCTACATTTGGCTACACTTCAACTGCAAGTGAAGTGAAACTTAGGTATTCTTAATCCTACCCATGGGGGTAATTTAAGTCTCAGTTAACAGATGCTATTATGTGACTTTGAGAACATTAAGAACTATTACTCTACAGATGAAGAAATAATGACTAATTTTCCATAACAACTTTAAATACAAAGGAATCGGATCTGAAAAGTATAGTTTCAATCCATATATCAAGCCACTTGCAAGTAATTTATTTGAACATACAAATTATATGTTGCAATATGTGTTCATCTACATTTCAAGTTATACTAAAAAAACCAAAAACCACAAAAAATTTCAGTTACTTGCACAAAGTCAAAATTGCATTAGTAAGTGTGGAATATCAATCTGATTTTTTTCTGTATACAGATACAGACTTTGCCACTATAATATTTGAGTGCTTTATACTAATGAATGAATACCTTCTAATAGTTATTTCTTTGAGGAAAGAATGCCTTGTTCTCACTGTTGTAGACATGAAAGACCAATGCTCTGAAAGAAATTTAAGAATGTCTAAGCCTAACTATGGAAAGAATCATGTTGACCACATTTGACTATCCAGTTATGCAAAGAAGGGATGCTCAAGAATCTTGCTTAGTCAGAAGCTAACTGATCTAATGACAGAAAATTTATCTGTCATAAAGCCCATTTATTTTAGATACTTCTGTGAGCCATCACCATTTTATCTGAGTAGCTTGTAAAACTTCGGCACTTTGGTGACCACTGAGATTTGAGACTCTCCAGCCACATTCATGCAACACAGCGTTTAGAGAAGTATGGATTAGCTTAGGCACGTCAACGGGGCTATATTGTTCCTAAGTCCAGAGTAATTGCTGTTGGACTGATCTCAGTATTTGTCGATTGTCCCCACTAGTAAATGGCAACCACACATTTAGCTTTGCACTAGTGACTTTGCCATCCATAGAAAGAGAGAGAAAAAAGAATATTCTATCCACGTATAACTGTCTTTGACGTACTTTTTACTGCCAAAGTCTTGTGACCTCTTGTTATCTATCTGTAAGCTTAGACCTCTTTTAGAAATGGCACTAAAATGCTTTTCAGTATTTGAAATAATACTACCTATCAGATCTGGTGACCCACTGGTGTGTTTTACCTCGGCTTAACGGACAAATATTACCTAAGGAAGACAGTGTAAATTTTTTTACTCTAGTATTGTCCTGTATCAACACTGTTTTATTAAAGAAAATGGTTTGAAGGGGTGTCAAAGTCCTGATGCCTAGACAGCTACCATTTCTGCTTTAGATAATTCTCTGTTATGCATAGGTGAAAGACTCATTAAATTAAAAATTTTCCAAATGACACCCAACACATTCCATACACTGGAAAATACAAAATGTTTTATGGAGCAGTTACAGATTCCCCAACCTCTGAAACAGGAGGTCCTAATTCTCTTTACATTTGTGCTGATGCATTTAGGAAACTTTTTAATTTAAAGTAAATTTAATTAAGCAGTAATAAAAACAGAAGGGACTCCGGCACAAGTTTTCCAGTTCCTTGTCTAACCTATATACTTTCCCCTTGACTTTACGACATGTAATATAGCGTACAATGTATTGATTCCTAAGGCTATCTGGAAAACAAATCTTTTATTCCTTGACTGATTTTGAAGATAGTTTTCATCCCATCTCAGAACAAAGTGGAGTCCTTTTGTAATATTCTAAAAAGAAGGCACAGAGAGTGTAAAATGGATACACATACAGCAGTTCAACAGACACTGTATTCTGAGATAATGAGACTTTCACTGAAAACTCCTTTTCTGAAGCAAGCGGTAGGGATTAATATCATCAACTTCTTGAATAAGTCTTTGTCTCTCCATGAACTTTTTAATTCTGCACCTGTAGCTGTTTTTGCATATTTAAGCATATTTAGAAGAGCTGTACTTTTTGCTGGGAGTCGGTGTAATGCCAACATGCAATGTTTACATGTGCTCATCTGGCTCTTAGGCAATAGTCTTGGGCGAGATTGCTGTAGACAGTCAAAGGATGCTCCAGGTCAGAAAGAGAAAATTCAGAAGACATGAAGCCACTGTACATTACTTTGGTCATTCCAGAATTGTAGCAGTCAAGCACAAAAATATTTCAAAAGCACCCCATGTCCATTATTTAGAGTTAAGCAGTTGTGTTCAGTGAAGTTAACACCTTAAGAGATTTTTTTAAGACTTCTTTTATGGCTAGAAGAAAAGATCTCCATACAGGGAGGAAGGTACAGTATATAACAGCTAACAGTGAGTCAGCACTACTTATTAAATAAACTATCTGCATGTAAAAACATGAGTTTCTAAATGGTATTTAAGAGAAAGAATATGATACAGTCCATTGATTCCCTCCCCTGCTAAGGCACTTTGATTTGTGAAGTGGTTGGCTTTTTGTGTGAGAAATGCAAAATATTTTTAAGGATTTGCTTGTATTTATAAGCATTTAAATGATTATTTATAAGCAATTAAGTGATAAGGAATTAATTATCCATTTTCTGATTTATTTTTGTCTGAATGACCACACTGGCTTTGCCTACGACTGCCTTAAAAATTTACTAAGAAGAAAAACATCTTTCAATGTATAGAGATTTCCCTTTTGAGTCTCATTTACCATCTGCTACAGCAAGACCAGACAGGTCAGAACACAGGGAAAAGGTAGTATTGTTCTAATGTTTTTTGTTACATTCTTTATTCATGCTTAAGTGAAAGTGCTACTGGGCTCCAATGAGACACTACTACTATTTATTTTGGTAGAAAAAGCATTATGTTGCCATTTTAAAGATGAATGAATGTGTAAACTGGAAGATTCATGTCTAAGCCTTTATGTTAGAGAAAGTGATGGCCTAATGATAATTCCACCCCACTGCAAATCATATAATCTGAATAGTACATGTTGTAACTCCTAGACTCAGGCTGCAGGTCTGTAAGTACTCTAATACACATCCAGCTTCTAAAACTTGAACTTGAGAGGCAAGAAGTGAAAAAAAAAAAGGGTGTTTAGACCAGCATACACTGCGAAGTGTGATGCTATGCTATAGTTCTGTTTAAGGTAAATTCAGTGATTCTTTGAGTGTCCGGAAAAGTACCACTCAAACCTGTAATTGTAATTACGAAACAGTAAGCTTAGAAAGAAAATGAATGGAAAGGGGAGATATGTACCTGCATGATGATATGAATCTAGTTAAAAATAGAATGCTTGTTTTTAATACATTGCTTCTTAAGCATCTTTGTTCTTATTTTGACAATAACTTACAAGTCACAAAATTACCCAACCCAGACACTTTGTTCCACAGTCAACTTTGAATGAAACACTGGTATCAGAAAATACTTTAAAAATCCTGTATAATCTTTTATTGATGTTTATAGGTTTTTCACCTAGCTTAGACACAAAGGCTTTGAGTCTGAGCTATGCTTTGAGTAGAGGATGAATGCAGTGTTTGGAGGAGGAGGACAAGTGTTGGTAGACTTATTTAAAGGGCAGAATTTATGTATTATGTCAAACTTATGTAGTAACTGATTACTGGAAATATACCTGTTTAAATGAAATGTTAGGAAGCCTCTCAACCTTTCCATCTAGAATGCCTTCTAGGAAAATATGGAAACATAAAATAAAACTACTGAGGCTATTCTATTGAATCAAAAAAATCTGGAACAGCGCAGAATCTAAAGGGCAATCAAATCAAAGCAAAAAACCTCCTAATATACTCGTGGTAATTTTGATTTTTGGGGGGAGTAAATGTGTAATTCAGGATATTTTTAAACTTCATAAGGAAGGAAACAAGCTGTCTCTGTTCCATTCATATAGAAATGAATAAGAAAAAACAAAATAAAATAAAAAGTGCAAAGACCTAAATAAGAATCCTGGTATTAAAACAGAGATTTACCAAATTAACAATTGTTTCCCATTTTCCAACTACAGAGACTGAAATTTGAATATGTTCTGTGTATCTCCATGGCTTCTCTTTAGCACTTCAAATCGACATGGTGGATGTAGCTGATCTGTCTTCCAGTCATCTGCATCCACAACCATGTGCACTTCTGGAAGAGGACAGAGATGCTTCTCTGTCATGCAACATGATTTTGAGGTGATCACATCCCTTCACCTCTCCTTTTGTACTTTTACTGCATCTGCTTGTCAGTACGGCGCACTATGAAATTGGCATTAAGCCATCAGACAGAGAATGACACTGTATGAACTGGAAGTTATCTGCCAACCAGCTTGTAAGCACATTTAATATTAATCTTGCAGTCAGTGATCCTACAGACAGCTCTTTTGTGGTAAATATTTACCATTTCACTTCTGAGAATAATCATCTGGATTTCTCTATACATTTGTTCTCATAGTTCTCAAGTCATTAATGAAGTAAAATCAAGAAGTTCATGACTGTCAGTTGGTGATCTAACACTTGAAAATCTGACTCCTATCTAAATAAATATATGGAAATAATTAAGATACACTTGTCTGTACTAGATTTTATACATCTATCTTTTTAGATGCACACAGCATAATATCTGTCTTGAATAAGCTGGGAGAGATATCACTTGCTTATTTAATTTCAGATGAACAGGTTTTCTGAAAGAGTGAAGGATTAATACCACAGAAATCTCCTTTTCTGCATGTGAAGATTCAATAGATGATTTTCTTTTATTGTTGGGAATTCCAATGGAAGTCACTGGCATAAGCAACTGAAAGACCTACTGTGGATCAAGACCTTTTAAAATTCCCTAAACAAATTCCTTAAACAAAACTCCCTAAATAAATATTTACCATGTGTGGTCATTTGGAACACAAAAAAAATATAAAAAAAAAAATCCTTACATTTCATGCATCTTCTACAAGTTATTTTAGCAGAAGAACAGCTTTGATATTATAACTTCTGTCTTCATAAAGGACAAGGGCTCATAACTTAATTGTAAAATCATATCTGTGCAAGCAACTTTTTTATTATATAACCCTGGACAAGAGATCAGCCTTGAAAGAACCTGCACACACAAGTAACTTTATTCTAGTGCTCATACTCAGTATGATTGAACATGGTTATATATATTTTTCCTGAGTAAAAATTTGCTGGAATCAAGCTTCAGTGTTTTTTATTATTATTAATAATAGTATTATATATTTTTTATATCTATTAATATATTAAGATATAGTTTATCAGTAACTTAACCTGGGGGGAAGGGTGAAGGATAAAGTAAATTCTAATAAGTAATTTTGTTACTGACATGTTATATATTTCAGTAAAAAATTGCCTCAGGTACAAATCAAAGAAACAGAATTAGATGAAACAGAGAGACACATGTTTCTCTAAGGTTAATACTTAGGCATTTTATATAAATGACCTACCTATTATTCCTGAGCCTTTGAGGTTTTCTCGGGCAGTATCTGATCCCTAGGGTGATCACATGGGTAGATCTGCCCTACTAAATTTTTAAGCACTGGGATATACCACTGCAGCTATAACCAGGAAGTATTTTTAGCACTCTCTAAGCAAATCAGTGTGCTGGGAGGCTATTCAAAAGCAGGAATAACATTGGGGAAGTTAGGAGTGGCAATAATTTCCATATTTCTGGAAATAAACACTGAGAATAATCACAAAAGAGTTTTTACATTCAAATTATGTCAATGTTCACTCTTTCTACTGTTACGGATTTGCCAATGGGTGAAAGGAGACAATTGTTTTACCTTACTGAAATGCATTTTCATGGATGGAAGGCGGACTTCTTTTATCTTTTAATTTGTATAAAATCCTATTTCTTGATGAACAATTCTACCAGCTTGTCATAGTTGATCTTTGTTTTCATTTTATTTTAATTTAGACCTCAACAAAGTAGATCTTCATTTGTACTGCTTCGTATATAATTAAAATTTCAAAGCTCTGAAGTGCCTTGACTTGTAATAGCATGTTACTTATTAGACGACATTTTGTGAATATTCTTATCACAACTATGACTAGGAAAATATACCTTACAATGTCACTATGTCCAATATAATTCCATAAAATGGTCAAATGAAAGCCAGAATTATTACTCTCCTTTGCTCATGGTCTTTGTCCCTGAGTAATGCAGAAGCTTACTGACTCTTTTAACAAATTCATGTCAGCTGTATTATCTTATATAAGTATAGCAGAAAAAAAAGGAGAACAAAAATAATGAATGGTATGAATGTGTAGGGGGAGGGAATGATAATAGCAAAACTATGTGAATTGAAATTTGCTGCACACTTACATCAAGTGACATGGAGAAAAGGCCAGAAAGCCTAACCTCTGGTGCTTGGAGATTAATGTGAAACAAGTGCTACATCTCTAGATCTGTGAACATCTGCTCTCTGCATACCCTATTTATCTCCCTCTGTCTCTGAAAGGATGTTTGGCTCTGTGGCTACAGTGCTGTGGTTTCCAGTCTATACAATATTCAAAAGCAGGCAAGTCCAAAATCACCTCATTTGACTCTGGTGTTCTGACTGTATTGCATTACCATGGCACAGGAACAGCAGGCATAATGCAAATGTTTGAAATCCTTAATACATACAGTGGGACAGAGTTCTGAGTGTTACGTCAGGTGAGACATTCCCGAGAGAAAGAAAAAGAAAGCATCAGTTTACCTTGTTAAAATCATCAGTAACAAGTGAATGCAGCAAGAAGAGAAAAATAAAAATTAAAACAAAGATTTGTTGATGTGTCTGGCAAAACTAAATAAAATGTGGAACTATTCCAGAATCATCAAAAACCAATACACTGCATTTTATTAGTCAGGAAAAAAGTCAGTGTATGTAGTACTGAGACCAAACTTTGAATCAGTTCATCAGTATTATCTAATATGAACAGATTAGATAATTCCCTGAAATGATTTTTACCCTTGGTTGATTTAAAGTCCTAAACTGACATTTCAAGTATTTAATGTGTTCTGGATTTTAAGCACAAATAGTACCACAGATGTTAACGTGTCAGTTAGGCACGTGTTTAAGTGTTTTATTGGATCAAAACCTCATGTTCTGTGGCTCAGTTGAGAATTTTCACCAGTTTCCTTTGAAGCATGTTCGACAATGTGAGAGTTCTTTTTGCTGTAAGATCTATCAAAACAAACCTTTCTTTCTGAATTACCATGAATATGAGTTATTTTCTGTTTGTCTAAGTGTTCAGTTGCTCACTGCACAGCTGTGCTTCCCAGGAAGAGCAAACAGGGTACATTTAACACTCTGGCCTTTTCATAAGGATTCGTTTGAGAACGCAGAGTTTTAAATTGATGGTAGTTTTGTTCGTACAGGGTCTCTGCTTCAAGTGCTGGTTCTGTGTACTGGAATCCTCCAGATCGTTATCTCTGAGGAGTATTCACAGAAGGAAATGCTGGCCTCTTAAGGCTAATTTCCCTGGATTTCTTCTTTAAGCAAGGGAAAAAAAGATAGGTTTTCCAGAGGACAATTCATAGTGGTTGAATCAGATGTCTCCGCTCCATCATTATTCCAAGGACCTATCCTTGTCCATGGATTACTGAGGAAGCCAAGGGAGATTAGCCTCATGAGGTCAGTTAGCCTTTATGATTGCTGCCTGTAGCCTTATTTTTTATCTATATATCATGAATCACAGCTGAACAGGTATTGTCAGGTGATAAGACTTGGACCATTAGTTCAGAAGACAGTAAAATACTTCTACTTCAGATTACTTTGTACTATTTCATGAATGACTGCTAAATAAACAAATACGCATTTCCTTTACTAAAATGAATACGTTACAGTTTACTCAGAAATTATAGAAATATACATTCTTTGTCATCTATTTGCAGTTGTGCATACCTATGAAGAGTAGGTTAGTTATGTAAATCTACCAAAAACACAATTTTAAATTAGAGCCACAAGTATGAGGGCAGTAGTCTTTGCTGTTACTTAAAAGGCATGAAGATTTGGAGCAGAGTCAAAAGCTCCAAGTGACAGTCTTCAGAATGTGAGAAGAAAAAGTGTGCAATAATGACAAAATTTTGGGTGTGGAACAAGCAGTACTATAGTAGGAGCATATCACTTATTCTGTTCTTTTAAGCATAGACAGTTTATCAAAATTATATGTATATTACAAATGTAGTGTTTTCCCTAAGGTTCACTCTTAAACAAGGGTGAAAAAAATAACTAAATTCCAAGGGGTAATTCATAGTTGTTAAACCAGACACCTTTTTTGAAGCACTCTTCCTCAAAAACAATTATTTCTGAAGAAACCCATGGATGGTAATTACACACGTATTATATATGTAGCATTTTCTGTTTTCAGCTAGGTGTTTCATATGGATCCAGCTAAAAAGACCTACATACACATACTTCTGAGTGTAATTATTTAGACTACATTTTCAGAAAAAAACAATATATACTAAGTAAAATTTATATACAGAATAATCTACCTTCTATCAGTTAGAAAAATTAAAAATGGAAATTTCCTTGCTCATGTGTATGAGAGCCTGATTCAAAAACACATTTCTAATGTTCAGGTACAGAGTAACGGCGAGAATTTTTCGTGACACTTTTGGACATATTTAGCTTTATCTACCTAGTTTATGCACCATTATTATCTTGGTCAGGAGTTCTTACATTGCAGCATGGGCCTGAAAAGTGATTAGGGATCTCTGGCCCTGCACTTACATTTAAATTCATATTACCATGGGTATTTTATGGGTTTCCAAATAAGCTAGTTTTACTTGAAACTAAAAAATATCCTGTTCTTAAAAGTACATGTGCTGAGAACCTCACAGCAGTTGGTGAATATAAGAAATCTACATTCAACTAGAGTATCTGTTTTTCATAGCATTTCTTTAATCTACATATATAAATAGTATTAAAAAACTGTTCATTTGCTATTTGTCACTAACTCTACAAAAATAAACTGATGACCCTACCAGGATCCTGTCAACCTACAGAACTAATGGAAAGAAAAACAAAAAAAAGCAAATCCGAAGAAGTAAACAAACCCCCCTTTTGTTCTTACAAACTCTGGAAGATACAATTTTTCATGCCATGACAATGATAGAATATTTTTATTTTTAGGTGATGTGTTGTAGCAACAAGCCACAAATGTGAAAAGTATTTTCCTAATTGGATATCTGCAGGTTTGATTCAGATAGCTACTGTTACAAGTTAGGCAATATTGCCAACCAGGGTCATGCCGCCCAGTCAGCTGATCTCTTTCTTATCCTTGTAGACTCAAGAAGTAAGAACCAGTGCAGACCATACTGTATGGTGATGGAAATAATTTCTAATGGGCTGTAGTTATAAGAAGTTGCAGAAATATGTACATCTTTCACGATTAGAAATTTATTGGTTTTTATTCCACAGACTGAACAGTGTCCTTTAATGAGAATGGTCACACTCACCTTGATCTCCCTTTACTCCGTACATCACACTCCCACAATACTAATTTGACAGCATAGAGTATCAGCACATTGAAAAATGGAGTCTGGAAATTACAAAAAAAAAGTGTATTCTTACCTGCAGGAAAGATCAAATGTCATAACTCATGCTTTGCACATGAGATGTTCATGAAAAAGAAGACTGTTATTTTTTATTTTTATGCAAAGCAAAGAAAATCAAGTTGAACTAATACAAGCAAAATGTCTAGAATTATATTTGCAAAGCATCCAGCTAAAGTGTTTGCATTGTAACTTTGATTAATGTCCAACATTTGTGCCAAGAAGGCTGTAAAGCAGTCTTTAATTCAAGTCCAGTTGATATGCTGGTGTTCAGGACAAGGAAATAGGTGCTATCTTATTCCCTGAAGAACAGCTTTATCCACGGTCACTTGAATTGGGGTTTATTTGCCCACAGACTTCAGAAGTTGATGATAATGTTCCATATTACGATTCAACATGGAACTTCACAAGTCGGAGTAGTAAAAACATTATTTCTTCAACATGATAATGATAGCTTGACCTTTATTTAAGATGAAATTTACATGAATGGCCTTATTGTTTTGGGATTTCACTTTATCCCCACAGCTTCTGTGCATATTTTAATATCTAACTAATTCATTCTCTGTTTCAAGTTATGTTGTCATAGCTTGAAACTCTACAAGAAAATTGATTTACTTAAACATAAGAAAAAAGGTAAACAAATTATTTGAAGGAATTACAATTATGAGAGTTTTAAATTACAAACTATAGAGGTTATGGTTAAATTTAATGGTTGTCTCTGTAAGATGTAATTCAGGAAGTTACACAACTGTATTTTAAGTTCCAGATGTTTGTAAATCATTTAAAACCAAATGAAACAGAATTAATAATTACCACTATAATTGGCATTTCCTTCCAACACTAATATCCTTTGCAATGAATGCCAGTGGAATGTTAGGCTACCTTTTAAATTATCAGATGTACTGTTTTGTAAATGATGAATCATTTCATACTAAATTACCAGTACTTCAGAAATATAGAAATTCCACCTGTGCATGCAACGAAAATGTTTGATTGTAAGAAAAATTTTAATTAAAAATAAGACAATGGTTTTACTTTTGAGTCCTTTTTATCAAATTGAGACTGGATTTTCCTAGAATCTGCCAAGTAGTTGTAGATCTACTTTATTTGCATTTGAATCTTTGTTAATACCAATGAAATAAACCTGCTGAGTCATATGCTCTTCTGTTTGCATTTGGATTTCTGCAGAATTGAATCCCAACCCTGCAAAAACTTGTAAGTTCAACAAAAGTGGTCACATTAATGTCAGTGTGACTGTTCCCTCAGCAAGCCAAGTATGTGCATAAACATCTGTAGATTCAAAGCTTTAAAAGGTCAAAATCAATCCTTCTCTAATTTGTCAGCATTGTGCCTAGCAAACACCCAGACAAAACAACATACACAGTGTGATGCTGAAAAAAAGAGAAAGGGATGATTGCAGAATATTTTAAAATCCTGTACTAAAATAAACTTGTATTCTGAACAACAGAAAATTATTTGAGAATAAAGAATCTGTGTAGTAACATGCTTGAAGAGTCAAAAAGTAATGCTTTATTTTGACATCATCATGAATTATACAGGAGTGTTGAAGTTGGTTTTGTTGATCCTATGAAATTCTCCCTTACTAGAAGATATGAATTAATATGTTAGCAGCCAAAAACTGCATTAAATAAAAATACCTCAGAAAAACACAATTTTCTCCTCTTTGCTAGATTGCACAGGAGTGAGACATTCCTAAAATCATAGTTTGCTCAGAGTTAAGTAGCTTCAGTATCATGATATATTACCAGTGTCTGTGGAACAGCTTTGAGTAATAAAATTTAGAAATTATCTGCAAATGGTCTTCGTAACACTTTATCTGGCTGTTATGGTTTTGACTGCGGCCGGCAACAAAAGCGCCACGTGGTCACCCCTCCCCCTGCTGGGGTGCAGAGGAGAACGGAAAGAAACAGGCAGAAACTGGTGGGTCGGGATAAGGGCAGTTTAATAGAACAGCAAACAAAGGGAACAGGAACAACAACGATACAGAAAAAGGGGAATATACAAAACAAACCAGCAGAACAGAGCCTGCAGAACAGAACTGCTCTCTCGGACCGAACTGCCGCTGAGCCCTTCCGAGCCGCGAGTGAGTTCCCACCGCCCAGCTCCCCCCCACCGGAACCCAGAATGACAGCACATGGTATGGAATACTTGGCTCTGTTTGGCCAGGTTGGGTCAGGCCGCCCGGCTGTGCCTCTTCCTGGAGTCCAGTGAAAATTAACCCTGTCCTGGCCGAACCCAGGACACTGGGAAGAGATTCTACTTCTCATCTTGAAAAAATAAGACAAACTTGTAGTTTTACTTGCAATAGGACAACATTCAACTCAGGTCTGTAACGTTGTTTACCTAAATTTGCATCAGTAATATACAAAAGCATTACCAAATATTTTATTTTATTTATTTGTGATTTTTATGAGACTCTGTGTTGCACTTAAAATGCAGTCAAACCTCAAGGGAAGAATGTTAAACCAAACACAGGTATTAAAGGTATCTCTCTTTAATGATCATTAAATACCTAACATTGCAGGATATCAGGGTCTTTAATTTCACATAACCAATTCTGGAGCAGCTACATCTGTACAAGTAATTGTTGTTCTTGCAGTTGTCTTAAATATTTCAAACTATGCGATCAGCTATGGGCAGCTTCATTAGTTTGTTACATCATTCTATATCAATAACTGCCATTTGTGTGTATAGTCCTGAGAATTCTGGCACCATCCTCTGTCTGTGTACTTGCAATGACTCTGTTATTTTACATGCTGGCTCCTCTGCTACAGTCTTGAGATGGTTCACTTTCACATGTATTCTTATTCTGGAGTCTTTGATTCCATTTTTAATCTAGACACTAGGTGTTTCTAAACTTTTTTGTATTTACATCTGTAGCCCATTCTCAGCTACTTGCCATTGATCTCTAATTAAAGCAATGATAGTAGTAATCATCAAAATCGTTTACTTAAATTCATACGATTCTCTTCATTGATATCGGGCTACCCCCGATATCGGTACAGGCTGGAGGATGAAGGCATTAACAGCATCCCTGCCAAGAAGGACTTGGGGATACTGATGGGTGAAAAGCTGGATATGAGCCACCAGTGTGAGCTCACAGCCCAGAAGGCCAACTGTATCCTGGGCTGCATCAAAAGAAGCATGGCCAGCAGGTCGAGGGAGGTGATTCTGTCCCTCTGCTCTGCCCTAGTGAGACCCTGCTGGGAGTACTGGATTCAGTTCTGGAGCCCCCAGTACAAGAAGCACATGGAAGTACTGGAACGGGTCCAGAGGAGGGCCACAAAGACGATCCGAGGGCTGGAACACCTCTCTTACAAGGGCAGGCTGAGAGAGTTGATGTTGTTCAGCCTGGAGAAGAGAAGGCTTCTGTAAGACCTTATTGTGGCCTTTCAGTACGTAAAGGGGGCCTACAGGAAAGACGAGGACAATGTTTTTAGCAAGGCCTGTTGTGACAGGAGAAGCAGTAATGGCTTTAAAATAGGGGAGGGTATATTTAGACTAGATATAAAGAAGAATATTTTTACAATGAGGGTGGTGGGGCTCTGGAATTTATTGCCCAGAGAGGTGGTAGATGCCCCATCCCCAGAAACATTCAAGGTCAGGTTGGATGGGGCTCCAAGCAATGTGGTCTAGTTAAAGATATCCCTGCTCACTGAGGGGGGTTGGACCTAGATGACCTTTAAAGGTCTCTTCCAACCCAAAGCACTTTATGATTCTATGATTCCCTTTATTAAAACACTGAATACACTGTACCAGTGAAAGAAATTATAATAATCCTATAGGAGTGACCATTAAACAATGAATACTGAAGCAGCTGACATTTGTTATGTTATACAACTAACGTCCAAAAGCTGCTCTTTCTCCATTCTCAAATGGTTATACTCGTGTTCCTTTCCACCTGATGAAATAAGAAATACGTGACAAGCTATTGACACTTAAATCTTCATCTTTTAAAATTATACGAAGAAGTACCTCTGGAAAACAAAAGTAGAATAAAACACACTAACAAAATCAAGCAATAGGTAGATTCTATTTCACTTTTTCTACAGGACTACCCCAAAGCATCCAGAATAGGCATTTGTGCTACCTGACCAGTCTGATATATTTTAAGACATATGTGCAATATAATCACCTGACTAATTCCACAGATTTTGTTTCTTTTCTTCTTGTCTACATCCCTTGTTTTTGAAATAAGTGACCACAAACTGCATGAGCTGTTGATTCCACTTAAAAATGTGATCCAGTACCACCAAGGTTAGGAAGACCTGTAGGTATATGCTGCACAGTTCTTGCTTTCTACAAGATGAAGCAACCTGAAGGTCAAATAGTTTCTGACTCTCTTTTTATAGGACCACTATATGCTGTACATTGGAAAAAATAACCTGCTTATCATAGGTCTGGTACTGCTCCCACTGCAATAGCTAGGCATTTACTGATTGACTCCAGTGGGAGTTCAATGAGACTCTCAAAATAATTTCTATTATATTTTCTTAATTTTTCTGTTCTCCTCTTAGGTCAGATCGTCCTCCCCATGTAATGAGAAACTGAAATACTTACAAAAGTGTAGGAGAGACACTATTGTTATTGCATAATATGCTGCAGGCAGTGTTGAGTCACTTGGTCTCACCATCAGTAAGCACTATCTGACCCATTTTATGTAACCATTCGAATATATCCTTTAGTACAAGCCTTAAAAAGCAGACAAGTAATAACCCAAAGAGAGGGAACAAATTCCCAGAAGATTTTTACAAAAAATACAGAAAAACACAGAAACATGTCTCCAAGTCTAAAACCTGGTTCACTAAGTTTTCTAACAGTAGCTCTGAAGTAAACTGTCTTGCTTACTCAAGCCACCATGTATCAGACACAACATCTTCAGAGTAGTGTTTTTAGTTGATTTAAGAATTGCAGGACTAAAGAAGTTGGTTGTTTGGACAACATTCAAGAATTTCTTGGAAAATTCGCTGGAAAATTCTGCATCTTTGTTAGGATTCTTTGTACTTCAGATCTGCACTGTAGTTGTCACATTAGGGTGTGAGTGTCGCATTAAAAGGAGTAAAGGAGTCTGATAGGTGGCAAAAGTAAAGCCCTCCCATTGAGTCACGAGGTTCAGAGCAGATCCCCTTGTGTTCTAAACTCGCTCTCAGAGAGGAGTCTAGGTGCAGCTGGATCCACTCCAAGTCCCACACTTGGTCAACAGTTTATGTTTAAGATTTTAAGTGTGTAGTCACTTACCAGATTCAACTTGCCTGTCAGAGCACCTCCAAGGACTTACACTGAGACGGTTTCGCAAAGTTGAAAGAGTAGGTAATTTATTCAAGCAACAGGTACCACATATTCATGATTGCCATTGATAAATGCACTGTCTACAAAAGTTGAGCTCAAAGTAATAGTTTAGCGCTTTAGTTAACAATGTGTTCCTGGGGATATGCCTGAAAAAGTCAGAGGCGTGACTCTTACCAAAAAGGCGTCCCTTCTTGGCGGGGAAGAGAGGTTCAGGCCCGTTGACCCATCTGTCAGGTAAGGTTTTCACTTGGCTCCTCCTCCCAAAGAGTTTTCAAGTGCCAATTTTTATATGTTTGGAAAATCTTTTTGCAAGGTGGGACTAAGTCAATTATTATGTGTCGATTGGCTCTTGGCATGGAATGTTTTGTCGTCACAAGCGGGACTCGGCAGTTTGACATGCCTTCTGAGCGGGCATCTTGGTATGTGCTCAAGAGGGCCATCTGATCTTTATCAAAGCAACCTCTGGCTGCACAGCCTCTGCTGCGCCCCACAGATCACTTGATTTACAGTGATCAGCTATCCCCCCTTACTTCTGTCTGGTAAGATAAGCTCAAATTAATTTCTCCCTTTGTTAACTCTTCAGCTCTTGACCGAGCAGTCGTTCATCTTGCGTTGACAAGTCCAGCAAGACCGTCAACTACACTGGGATCCATTTATAGTAAGAAAAAGAGGGACATTTTATGGTGTGAGCCATCTCATGTCTGAATTTTGATGTGTCGAATTTTACCCTAGAAATTCTGCTTTTGTTTCACTGGTTATAAATGGAACTTAAGTTATAAGCTTAGGTATCAGTATCTACAGCAATTGTAACCTAAGCTTTTGAAGCTAAGAACCTACATTCTAAATATTACATACTTGTTGTTACTTGTTGGTTTTGTTCCTCAAAGTTGACAAGAACCAGCAAGGTCACGCACAGACCTTGGCTGTGATCACGTCCATGTATTGTGAGCTGTGAAAATGTGAAAAAAGTAATACATTTCTAGAACATAAGAGAGTTTGCCATCTAAATTTAAATAACATGCTTAGGAACTGAACTGGAATACTGGAATATTGACACATGGCTGAAAATCAGAATACACAAGTTATATCTTTCATATACTGTCAAAACCAGAGCTGCTTTAAAAAAAAGTATTATGATGCAAGTGTTAAAAGACATTAAAATTCTTTTACCAAGGGAGGAGGACAAGAAGACTCTATCTTGGGAATACAAAAGTTTTAAATAAACTGTCCTGTTGGAAGTATAAGCGGGTTTTACTCAGAGAAGCAAATTCAATTTTGGAGTTTGTGTGATGAGATAGTTAAAGCAGTGACAACAAAACTTGCATTCCTGATGTTTGAATTACGGGTCCTCTTTCCACTGTATCAAATCTTGTTGTAACTTAGTGATTGCTATTGCTTCGAGCAGCATTTTAATTTCTCAGATAATTTCATTTTGCATTGAGTATGTTATTTCATTTCTGAAAGATCTGTTTCTGAGAATTAAAGTTGCTCATAAAGCCAATATACATATGTTATGGTTTGGCTGAGGCCGGCAACAAAAGCGCCACGTGGCCGCCCCTCCCCCCTCTGGGGTGCGGAGGAGAATGGAAAGAAACAGGCAGAAACTGGTGGGTCGGGATAAGGGCAGTTTAACAGAACAGCAAACAAAGGGAACAGGAACAACAATGATACAGATAAGGAGAAAAACA
>Ga0065711_1037465_pt1 | contig 19805 bp, 24 predicted proteins | sample Hoacrofraction12_FD_59098 | JGI IMG/M metagenome (GOLD analysis project Ga0065711, IMG submission 59098) | Hoatzin crop microbial communities from Cojedes, Venezuela - Epithelial fraction 12 v2 (version 2) | ecosystem: Host-associated > Birds > Digestive system > Esophagus > Crop | place... | reverse complement strand
GCACGAGGAAGAACTTCTTCCCTCTGAGGGTGACGGAGCCCTGGCCCAGGCTGCCCAGGGAGGCTGTGGAGTCTCCTTCTCTGGAGATATTCAAGACCTGCCTGGACAAGGTCCTGTGCAGCCTGCTCTGAGTGACCCTGCTTGGGCAGAGGGTTGGGCTGGGTGACCCACAGAGGTCCCTTCCAACCCCTACCATCCTGTGATTCTGTGGCATCTGGAGCTGCTCAGCTATCTCCCAGGCTCCAGATGCCACCTGGGGTGATGAAGCCCAGCAGGCTGTTGACTGTAATGCTTTTTAATATCATCGTCGAATTCCCGGTAGCACGTTCATGGCTGGCTCGTACATGTGCACCATGTAACCCATCTTACCAGACACGGCTTGTCTGTGCCCTTTAAGCACACACAGGCTTCCTGTGAGCACACTCATTTTTCTTGTATTTAAGAAGTCTGCTCATGGACTTGCAGGGTGTGGATTTATAGGTCTGGGTGTGAAAACTGCAGAAGAAAAAAGTGAGATGGATTGCTCTGGTTTTCTGACAATTCAATGTCTGCTGCATTACGAGGACTTCTGCCATCTTGCCCAGTTCCATGTCCTTATGGCCATTTTTCTCTCCTGCTCCTTTCAGATATGGAATGTGCCGATGTGCCTTTATTAACTCCCAGCAGCAAAGAAATGATGTCTCAGGCATTGAAAGCCACCTTCAGCGGCTTCGCGAAAGAGCAGCAGCGGCTGGGAATCCCCAAAGGTAAGACATGGCTTCCCAGTGAGCAGCTATGGCAGACAAGAACATCGTGTCCTCCTGCCAGGGTGCCCTTCTCCACGTCTGCCATCTCTTTTGTTGATTCTCTTCAGGCAGTATCACCTTATTTCTTGGGAGCTTCAGCTGGAAAAGTGTGGACATACAGGCAAAACCTTTCAGTACCACTTGCAGGCTACACCTGTCTGACAGATTGCGTTGTCTGTCCTTGCTAAATTCTGCTGGATGGCTGCTCTTGCAGCTTTGGGGACCTGCTCATTTTGGAGGCAGCTCCAGGGCAGTTATTTACAAGTCATCTTCACTATGCGAAGAAGCAGCGGGGACCCTTTCCAAGAGGCTGATGACAGGGAGAAACCAGAGTGAAGTGGAGAAGTGGGTGGGAGAAGGGGTCAGAGAACTGGTGGGGTTGTTAAAAGTCCCAAACAAATCCAAAGCTCGTTCCTTGTGTGAAATTGAGCTGATCCAGACTGTAGGCATGGTGTTCCCGCACCACGCTTTACCCTTATGCCAATGGACTATCTATGGGATGAAGCTTGGGAGGTGCTTATCTCCTGGGAGCACTATAGCACAGTTTGTGTCCTGTTTTTCTGGGGCAATGGCTTGTGGTTGTGCATTAATGGAGCTCTTCTACACACCCTTGTTGCAGATCCCCAGCAGTGGACGGAGACGCACGTGCGGGACTGGGTGATGTGGGCGGTGAACGAGTTTAGCCTGAAGGGAGTGGATTTCCAGAAGTTCTGCATGAACGGAGCTGCCCTCTGTGCTCTGGGCAAGGAGTGCTTCCTGGAGCTAGCGCCTGATTTTGTGGGAGATATCCTTTGGGAACATCTGGAGATCTTGCAGAAAGGTGAGTCCCGAAGTCTCCAGGGTGAATGGATCACACCATCCTGATTTTGGGCCTTTCCAAAGACCTTGGCTCGCAGCCTAGCTGTGCAATGGGGTGTTCACCTTGGGCTTTAGTGCCGATAAAAGCAGCTTTCAAAGCCCAGCTTTCCAGCAGGATTTCAGATGGGCATCCCAACCAGTAGTGGGCAATGCAAATCCTGGCAGTGCTTGAAAGAGGAAGGGTGTTTGTGCTGGCTGCTTGGCAGGAGTCCACAGTGGGCAGGGATGCTCTGCCTGCCTGGAAACGACGGTGGGATTTTCCAAAGCATTCTTCCTCAGCTCGTTCAGCTCCTGTTGTGATTTTTACTACTTCCTCCGGTAGAACTGGGTACAACAATACGTCCAAAATCCCACCCTAATTTCCCAGTTGCGATTGGAAGCCGCTTTTCTTTGTTTCGTGTCCCAAAAGGTATAATGGCATTTCGTTGAGACTGGCTGCGTCCCCCATGGGAGACCCCATCTCTGCCAGTCCCTGCATGACAGCGTTTAAGTGCATTAATTTTCATTGACTGGGGACACACACATGGATTTTGGGTGTTGATTTTCTTAGTGTCTGGATACTCAAGCGACACTTCACCTGGCGTGGTTTCTAAAGAGCGGGTGAAGAGCTGAACACCTTTAACTGAGCCCTGAGCAGACGCAGCAGAAAATCTGGGTGCTGTCTCCAGCTCGGTTTTGGGCAGAGCCGTTCGCTTTCCTGGAATATCCCTTGTGCTGTCATACCAACCCTGCGTGCTTGTCAGGAGGGCAGGAAGGGGAGGGGGAGCAAAGTTATGCCTTCCAGGAAACCATTGACAAATGGATGTTAATTGCTGATTGCTAATTTTACTGCTACCTGTGGTTTGCAAAAGGTAAACACGGCTCTTCCCAGGGTTTGTGCACGACAGGCTGTTTTTCTGCTCTTTTGACTCTAAATCTCTTCTGTTCTTCTCATTTTGCATCATTTGAATGGAGTGCTTATATCAACAGCAAGCAGTTTAACCAAACAAAGCAAAACCTTGTGGTCAGTCCAGTTTCTCCTTGCTAGAAGCCATCGCTTGTAACGCAGCTCTGCCTTCCCGCAACCCTTCTGCATCTGTCTGGGCTGTCACCCGCTGGAGAGGGGTGCGATGTGCTGCGGGTCCTGACCGAGGCAGCAGAGCTGGGTTTGCAGCTCCTTCCCGCAGATTCCCCTACGTAGGAAGATAAGCTTGGTAGGGGTGACGTTTCCTTATAGTGTTGACACACGAGGGTGTTCAGATACTGCAGTCAGGAGGGCGCAAAAGGTCTGAGATAGAGAGGAGCTTTTCTAGAGAAGCTGGAAATCTTGGTGCCTGTTGCAGCTTTTCTTCCAAAGGGATAAAAAAAGAATAAAATTGAAGGTCTTTGTCTCAACATTGCTGGCGTAGCCCTGGGAAGCAGGAAATCTCCATTCTATGTTCAGTCTTACTGGTGACTTTGTCACTTCTTGCATAAGCTATCTGAGCCTGAGCTTCTGTGGTGGGTTCTTAACATGTTTCCCAGAAGGGCAATATCTATGAAGTATGCAGAGAGTAAAGAAGAGCTTCCAAGAAATAACCAGCTTCACCCTAAGGACTAATTTCTGTTCCCTGTAAGTCGTGGGACTTGTCTTACTGGTAGTACATCTCCAAACCCCTGACAAGATCTGGGTTCTGTTGTGCCTGTGCTGTGCAGATACAACGTGTGAAGTTGTCCCTTCCACATCTCTCCCCACGCGAGAGGAGATGGTTGTCTCCACTTTGCAGCTGGCGATGCGAAGCGTGAGGAGATCCAGGTTTCCCCAGGCTCACCCGTGGAGTCGGGGTCCAACTTGCCAGTCCCTGTCTCTTCCACCTTCCCCAGCCACCCACCATCATCACATGGGGACGTTGATGCTGGGAGCGGTGGTTAACCCCAAAAACGTTTGGCTTTACCTATAGCGGTGCGACCGCCGGCTTCGGGTCGTGCTGGGACAGTCGGTGACCTTGCTGTCCCTTCAGCTGCCATGCCTCCCTTGTGAGCGCTTGCTGCGAGTGACTCACGTACCACAGGCTGCTCGGGGTTTAAAAACGGCAGCAGATGGGCAACTTTTCCCTGCATGGATTTGGGTATTTTCAGGCATATTTTTCCCAATTTCTTCCGAAAATAGCCTCTTCAGTTACCAGCAGTCAGCAGTGCCCTCCACTTGACTGTAAGCATAGCTGAAGGTTGCTCTCTTTCTCTGTGGTCACCCACCCTGCCCCTTGGCAGACACCGTGGGGAGAGGAAAAGAGCGTTTCTCATTAGGTCTCTCTGTTTGCACAAAAACTCCTTTTGTTAGAGAATATTTTCCACCCTGCAATCCCCAGGAGAGAGGGCCAAAATTAGGCTCCTTGCAAGCGAACGTGCGTTATCTTCGGTTCGCTTCTCTTTAGCCTCAGCAGAAATAAACATAACCCGGAGTTGCCTGTGTGTTTTTTTGTTTTGGTTACCCTCTGCAAAGAAAAAAAAAACCTCCCATGCCGGTATCTCTGCCCACATGCCGTGCTGGAATGAGTAAGGTGTTAATGGAAAAACTGGACGGGGTAGGAGCAATGTGGCTTTTACACGAGAAAGCAAATTCGGCACCAAGCCCAGGAAGACCAAAGTGCTTGGAAAAAGCAATGGAAAGCAGAGAATCTATGCTTTGGTGTGATATATGCTCTTACTCAGTGATTTATGCCTATAGAAAGGCTAAAATTTTGCGTGCTGCCCGTATATACACCGTGGAGTCTGTATCAGGATTTGGGTGATGGACAAGGTGACAAAGCTTTTCTGAGCATGGGATCCTCTACCTGCGTCAGGTGTAAGGTAAAAGGTGCTGCGTAGGCTGGGAATTAGCATTAATTTGGCATTGTGGGAGCTGGTTTTGCTATGCGTTACCCACTCACTTGCACACACCCACTGCTGCTCTGAAAACAGGGGCTTTTTCAGGAAAACAGCTGTCCTTGTGCGGTGGGGTTTTTTCACGAGCTCATACGTTTAAGCAGGATAAGCAATGCTCAAGAGAATGAAAGACAACAAAAATTAAGGCAAGCAAGGAAATTATGCAATTAGTGTTTCAGAACCACCTGGAGCCTCTGATTGAGAAAGTTGCTGCTGTTCTGTTTTGTTTTGTTTCAATTTGGGCATGCCTGGAGCAGGAATTCCCAAAGGAACCCAAGTGCATCAAGCCCTTGTTTCGGTGGGATTTCAGCTCCTGACTGATTTCTGTTCCTTTGGACGGCCCAGTTTAACCTGGAGAGGAGCATTTTAGGAAGTTCAGACCTCTCTGTATTACAGCGAGTCTTGCAAAGCACGAAATGCCTATGGACATGTGACATTTCCTTCCTTTTCTCTTTGCAGAAGAGGTAAAACCGTACCCAGCAAATGGAGTGAATACAACATATCCAGAATCCCGCTATACTTCAGACTACTTCATTAGTAAGTCTCAATTATCAGTATCATTCTGGTGCTTCCAGGCGTGAAAGTGCCACCTATTAGAGATTTGTCTGCGTCACAGGAGGACTGCACCATGCAGTTGTTGCTCTGTCGTGGCAGAGCATGCAAAGCGTGTGATTTTGTCCTTCCTAGTGTTCTGGGTTTATTTAAAAACCACCTGTATTTTTTGGTGAGTGCCTTGAGATGCCCCAGGCTAACTTTGCAAGCACTATTTGTGTGAAGCTGGAGCTCAGCAGACTTGAAAAGCGACCTCAGCGCTCAAAAACATTGGGAATTTTAAAAAACTTGTTAAAAAAGGGAGAGAATGTGGGAAGAAGGCTGAATTCTGGATTACTAGGTAGGAACCTAGCAAGGAAAGGGATGAGTGATCAATCTAGACTCCTGCACTTCCCAGGGCTGTTGGTTTGGAGATGTTCTTTAAGGGCATTTGAAATCTGTGATGTATTTCATGAACCAGCCAAAAAACCCAGCTCGCCTGAACTGGGATTCCAGGCTGTGGCCAGTGAGGAGAGGTGACCGTGGCAGTGACTCTTTTATTACAATCATCAATGAAACTTCTTTACTCTCTATCATCTCCTTTGCTGACACTAAGCTCCTTGTGATTTTCCAGCTTTTTCCCACTAGCAGCTTGCTTGAGAGGAGCTTGGCATAATACACATTGATGGTGGTTGAGGATGTCTTATTTTTTTAATTGCTGCAATTATAAGACACAATCTCCCTGTAGCTTTTAGAAACCTTACTCAAAATTAATTCCCAGTTGTTCCAGGTATTTTAGATCCAGAGACTGTCTCCTCTTGCACTGCAGGCCTCAAATCTCGCTGTGCTGTGGGAGACTGGAGGGGGAGTGAGCAACACTCTGGTTTCTTTGAGCTGCCTGTGTTTGGGTTGCTTTCTGACCCTCCCCTTCTGCCAGCAGGTTACGGCATCGAGCATGCACAGTGCGTGCCTCCCTCTGAGTTCTCCGAGCCCAGCTTCATCACAGAGTCCTACCAGACCCTCCATCCCATCAGCTCGGAAGAGCTCCTGTCCCTCAAGTACGAGAACGACTATCCCTCGGTCATCCTGCGTGACCCAGTCCAGACGGACTCCCTGCAGACAGACTACTTCACGATCAAGCAAGAAGTAGTAACGCCAGATAACATGTGCATGGGACGTGCCAGTCGAGGTAAAGTTGGGTGTCTCCCAGGGTTGGCTTGGGTTCTTGTCACCTCTACCTGTAGCAACATAAGCGCTGCGTCCCCGTCTGGGGGGGGACCAAGGCCATCAGGGCACCATGCAGTAATGAAGCCGTGTATCTTACGAGGTTGAACTCACAGATGGATTCCCTGGTGGCTTTGAGCCCTCCCTGCCATTCTGTCTGGGGAAAACGTGAAGAAGGTCTTTATTTTCTCTACTCCGCTGCCTGTTTTTTACCTCATCTGCAATAATGGAGCATTTCTGGCTCTGTACTTTGATGTCAAACTTGAGTGAAGTTGAAATTGGCTTTAAGGTTATTAGGGAGGACAGACTGCTGTGTGGTCATATAAATCTCATTTTCCTAGGAGACTGGGAAACACCCCACAAATCCTTCACAAGTTCTCATCAGGAATTACTGTCCAAGCCTCTGAAGGGCTTTACACTCGATGATGCAAAGTCTTTATCCATTATCTCCATTGGTTTTGATAGCTGTTTGCTTGAACTGATAACGTGTTCTGATGAACCCAAGCCCTGTGCTTTGTTAGGAGCTGCGGATGTCATGGGTTGAGTCAGCCACAGAGCTGAAGGACCCCCCAGATCCTCATGCTACAACCCTACATCTCCAAAGAGTTATAGGTACATGATTGCTGTTTGAGGTGATGGGATTTAAACACCTAAACACTTTTGAGGATCTAAGCCCAAATGCCTTTTCAGTTAATATTATTAAATTCTGAACACATGGGGCCCAGATGCCCAACTACTTTGTAATTACGTCGCTTAATGCAAGGCTCAGGATCTGGCTCACAGCATATATTCAAAGCAAAAGTTTAATCTGTAGAGCTCAAAGGCACTGACAAAGGGGTATCATTATCTCCCGATTCCAGGTAGGGAACCTGAGGCACGGGGAAGAGATCTGACCTGCCTGTGATTGTGTCCTGAATAGAATCCAGGTGTCCCCACGCTTAAAATTCATTAGAGTAACGTGTTGCTGTGAGCTGGGTTTGATGTTGAACGTTTAAACCCATTCATCCAGCTAGGAGAGCTGAAGATGTGCTGGTTCCCTGCGAAAGCTGGCGCCCGTTTGCAGGTCTGCATCGCGTGTGCGTTGCTCAGCGGAGCTCATTTTAAGTTTCTCATTCTTTTTCCAAGCTGGGAGAGCTAATGACAGGGAAGTTCTTAGTTGTATTATTACCTCTGCTTCTGCTGCTGGCATAGTGTTAATGTGAGAGAGGTGACTTGGACGATACGGTGAGCCGAAAGGGCAGCGGTGTTACAATTTTAACTAAACTCTTCTTTTTGGGGTTGTTTTTCTGGCTATCTTTTATCAGTCTTTCCCTTTTTTTGACCTTTTTCTTTAACATAGGTGATTTCTTAAGAATTCTTACCGAAATGCAATGATTCAGGCACGCTTTTGCAATTGTACTTTGAGCCTGTTCTCGCTGGCAAGCCGAAAAAGGCTCCAGAGGAGGGACGAAAGAGCCCTTAACTCAGCAGCGGGGACCAAGGGCCCCTGGTGTTAACAAACACTTCGACGTACTGGTTGCAATTGAAGAAATGCAACAACAGGCTATGGCTGGGCTTACACTAACGCTCTGTTTCAGCCACCTAGGAGGGCCTTTGGGTGGCATAAACCCCTCCCAGAGCGGTATCCAGAAGCCTTAATCTAAAGCAGAATCCGGCTGATTTATGTTTACGTACATCTTTACCTTCCACTGCGTTAAAAGGTTTGTCTGTCACAAAGTCAGGCGCTTCAGCAGCGGGAAATTCAGGATGAAGGTTTTCCAGACAGTCGCCTTTTTGTCTTTCTTTGTGTGGGTTTAGGAGTTAATTTTGTGGTCCCATGGGAATTGTTTCACTCTGCCTTATCAGTGGTTAGAAAGCGTAGCTGCCAGCCTCTTGGCGAGTTTCTCCCGAGTAGGTGCAAGGCATGATTTTTCCAGCTAGGTCAAATTTAGGGGGATTTTCAGTGAAATGACCCGAGTCACGTCTCCGACACGGCGGCTGTTCATCTGGCAGATTTTTAATTCCTTCTCTAAACGAGCTTGTGCCGTGGGACTTCTCAGGGAAGTGGTTCTGCCAATCAATGAGCACGCACAGAGCAGGGTTCATTTTCCCTTTGCAGGATTCAGGAAGTGCTTGAAGTGTATTCTGTGAAATTCTCCAAAAACTAAAAGAAGAAAAAACCCATGAGCTCGAAGCATGGATATTACCAGCAGAATCAAGCCAGTGGATCCAAACTTCAAGTGATTCTGGGCCAGCAATCAGGGCAGAGCCCACGGTAGTTGAGTCTTTTCACAGCAAGTGCTCTTCAGACTACAACACAACAAATATTTGAGGGAGCGTGCCAGCGTCCTTCCACGTTCCTGTTCCCCTGTGATTTACTAGCTGGGCCCAAGCTGCGGGTAGCTCTGCCAGTGGAAATTTCTCCAGGAGTTCTTGCACAATCCCAGCAGCTGTTTTTAGCCCGGTTTGGGAAATTAGTGAACTCGAATGATCCTGTTACGCTCTTCGTTTGTCAGTAAAGATGTTGAGCAACTGACAGCGTACGGGAGATCAGAGAGAGCAATTTCAGTTTGTTCTTTGGATCCTTTTTTAGCTCTCTGTTTCAAGTACAGTGAGTATACTTACGCTGTGTCTAGTGGGTGTAAAGCAGCATAGCACTGCTGAGGATCCGGCCTCTCGTGTTCTGGTCTTTACTAAAAATACCCCAGAGAGTAGCCTTGATACAACCCAGCTGTGCTCACCTTCCCAGAACTGGAAAAATCGCTGTTTGAGCTCGCAGCCTTTTGCTCTCCTCCTCCATCAAATCTGCTGCTGTTTGGGGATTTGGGGGTGGAAGCTGGTTGTAACATATGGCAATAAAAGACTGCTGTGTAGTTTTGTAGGAAACATCAAAACTAAAGAAGCTGGGTGTCCAGTGCCCTTGAATATGCCTGAGCAGCGTTTATATAGGGCTGGCAGATATAATATGGGACTTTTTGGAGACCTGTGTCTTTCAGCAGCAAGAACAAGAGGTCCTGGCACCTGAACTGAGCCTTGAATATCTGTTTAAAGTGGATTATTTCTTTGCCATTGCCTTTTTTGAAACAGAGGACAATTTCCAGTTAGCCCCAGGCATCAGGCTTGGGTGGAGAGTCAGGACTTTGAGTTTTTCCCCTGATTCGCTCTGCCTTGCTCTGCTGCCTGCACTTCTTGGGGGGCTCAGGCAGCCCTGCTCTGAATTGCGAAGATAACAGAAGTATCCCAGTTTCAGGCCGTGTTTTTGAGTTTGTCTGGAGATGAGACACGATGGGACAGCATCATTTGCCTGGTTGCCTTCTTCTCCCGGCTGTGGCAAGCTAAAGCATCCCCGTGCTGTCCAGGCACATCTCACTTGCCCTTCCTTCTCTCCAGGTAAACTGGGTGGCCAGGACTCCTTCGAGAGCATAGAGAGCTACGACAGCTGCGACCGGCTGACGCAGTCCTGGAGCAGCCAGTCCTCCTTCCAGAGCCTGCAGCGCGTCCCCTCCTACGACAGCTTCGACTCGGAGGACTACCCCGCTGCCCTGCCCAACCACAAGCCCAAGGGCACCTTCAAGGACTATGTTCGAGATCGGGCCGATATGAACAAGGACAAGCCTGTCATTCCTGCTGCTGCCCTTGCTGGCTACACAGGTAGGGTCGCGCTCCTCAGGAGATCACCTCTTTGCTGACCATCTTAGGTAGAACCTCTCCATCAGAGGAGGGCAGAACCTCCAAGGTCTCTGGGTTGCCCAGCGACTGTGTTGCTGGTTTGGTGGTCTGTGAGGGGTTTTGGGGTGCCTCTGGGGTCAGCCGCATGCGTGCAGGCACGCCGGAGAGCACTCAGGCTTCAAGGCTGGGTGCTGCAGACCTCGTGGAGGGTGTAGGACTTGGCTGAGCGCAGGGCGTTTGATGCCTTGTGTTGTCGCTCATGCCTGAATGCCTCCTGCTTGGGTCCAGGAGGAACTGGTGTCTGGTTTGTATTGCTGAGAACACAAGGTAGTAGCGAGCCCTCGTTTCCCCCTCCAACACTTTTATGCAACATGCTGGTCACTTGCTTGTGGTTTCCCACCTCGAGCAGGAGCGGCTGCCTTTCCGGCATTGCTGGGTGTGATGTGAAACGATCTTCTCCGCTTTTGGCGTGGACGAAGCCCTGGGTTTTGCTCTTTACCTCGGTGCGAGGCAGGGATGGGATGGTGCCAAAGCAGACTCAAACGTTTTCCATTCCCTGCGCTGGGAGAGATGAGAAGGTGACAGGCCACGGAAACTCCGGGTTTTTATATGACAGCCCTCCAGCATCTCCATGGAGAGAAACCCGGTGGGATGGGACTTCCAGCTCAAATTGAGATAATCCTTTCCAGTCGTTCTGCGCCGCGTCTTTTCCCTGTGCTAGAAGTAAAATTCACAGGGTAGGCTCCTGCCAGTTCCCCTTTCCCTCATGCGTACGGATCTCTCCTGACCCAGCTGGTAGCAGCTGTGGCCTGGAGGAGCCAAGGGGTGGAAATAGTTTGTGCTGATAAAGATCATCAAAAGCTTCAGAGCAGATCCTGAGGTGCGACTGTCCCTGAAGTCTCTTCCCACGCACAGCTCGTCTTGGGGCTGATATCTATTTTTTTTGTGAGGGGGAGAGAGACGCAGAGGGGAGGAGAGGTGGAGAGATAATTTTAGGAGCTATGTGTAAAAAAGGAAGTGGTTTGTTGCTATAGCTTTAGTTAGAAAGAAAGCTCAGCCCTGCCTGCTGAATGAGCCCGTTTCATCCGAGTCGATGCAAAACAAAAATGGTGCTCTGCTATTCCTGAATGGTTTTCTGCTGGAGGATGTGGTGGGAGAGGCAGGAGCGGTAGGAGGGGCCGTGCCCCTGGACACCGTCCTCTGCCGTGCCACGGAAGTGGATGTTCTTGAGAAAAGAGACCAGCGGGCACAACTTGCCATTTTGATTCCTATTTTCTCCTGATAACGCCTTTCACTCCAGCCTGTGGAAGTGTTTTGGGTGCCCAGTGCCTGGGCAGGAGCATTGGTTGAGTTTTAACAGCTGGGGAAACTGAGGCGCGGGAGACACTGACAAAACTAGGAGCTTGATTTTCCACGCTGGATGTTTCCACCCACGTTTGCTCCAGCTCCTGGAAAAGAGCTGCCCCCGTAGAGGAGCAGCGTTCCCGGCTCCCTCTGTGAGCGAGGAGCCGGAGTCGGTGGCTGGACCCTGTGTTTTGCCAAGGAGCATTAGCACCCCAAAGTCTGTCCTTGGACTCGTGCCACCAGGAAGGGGAGGCTTTGGTAAAGGCAACGCTGGAGCACGCTTCCAAACGCTTAGAGCTGCGTAACATTTTCCCTTGCCTCGTGTCAAACCCCTTTCTGAGCTGGGAAGATAATCCCTTGGCCCAGACGTTTCGGTGTGATCAAGAAGTGGGAACATCCGATTTTTTTTTCTTTTTGCATTGCTTAATTTGAGAAACTCTAAATGGGGAGAGGAAAATCGGAGGTTTCCAGAAGCAGCCGTCACTTGGAAATCCTTGGGCTGGAGCACTGCTTGCTCGCTCCAAAACCTGCTAAGCACTAATTCAGCACTCAGACTGCCACAGCCTGCATTTACCGTTGGGAAGGATCTTTGGAGAGATGAGCTTTGCGGGCACGTGACTCCAGAATTGTCCTCTGTCCCTTTTTAAAGCCTACTGACCTGTCAGCACCTTAAGCTTGCTGTGCAAAGGGAGCCCAGCACGGGTGCAAAGTGAAGCCAGGTTGCTGTGAAAGCAGGTCGCAGCGAGAGCAAGTAAGAACATGTCGCGTGACAGACCGTAGGAGAACTGGGCACTCTCAAAACTGCTTTGTATTAGTGTATTTCTGAAAAAAAAAAATAGGAAAAAACCCCAAAAAACAAACCCAAAAGAAAAATCCAGGCTGGCCACTGAGAAGTGCTGGACCTGTCTCTTGGGCCAGCTGAGGAAGGAGCGTGGGGACTCTCAGGCAGAATTCTTAGATCCTTCTTTTTTTGCTTTGCTTTACATTACTTTTACTTTACTCGGGGGAGGAAGTGCTGTCTAGCAGCTACAGCGGAGGAACTTGAAGTCTGGGCTCCTTTTGCAGCTCTGGTGAGGAGGTGGAGCCTCCAAACGAGCAGAGCAGGGGATTACCAGCCCCGCGTCCCAAAGCGCCAGGACCTCTGCCTTCCCTTGCTCACCCCAATGATGCCTCGAGCACAGGTCCGACACCGGTCACCAGCCGGTGGAGCACCCAGCAGACGTGCTATGGTGTGCACCCTTGAGGGCTGGGAGGGTGAAGCCTGGAAGATCACGTCCTTCATCTCCAGCACTCTCTGGGTTGACTTTAAGAACTTGACAATATTGTTCAGGTTTTGTCACCAAGGGCCTGTTTTGCCGGTGGCCCAGGGAGGTGGCACAGTGCTTTATCGCAGCCGCGGCGGATCTCTGATGGTATCTGCCTGAGGAGGCACATGCTTTGGTGAGAAGGTGCATTTTGGCGGAAGCTCCATTTGCGTTTGATGTGTTCTTCACCCAGCTCGCAAGCAGCTTTTCAAAGCTGCGTTATCTGCCCCCACATCTTGACCTAATTTAACAAGTTGCCATGGTTGCTCAGATAGAGGTTGATGCAATTTTCTTATCTTTTTTTGAAGGAGAAATGTAGCTGCTCGGGAGTTGGTGAACTTCAGTTTCCATAGCTGCAGGGAGGGCTGGCCCTGGACACCTCTGGTTTTTGGGGCCAGCTGTCTCAAAGCTTGGCCAGCTGGAGTCTTACATCAAGCCAGACTTTTTTTCTGTATTTTTTTGACATGGCCTAGGAAACCGAGACAGAATGCAGCTATTAAATTTAGGCAAGCAGCGGGCAGATGTGCTGAACCTCGCCTTGGCTTAGCCGAGCTCGGTTTAAGCTCCCCGGTTCATGCAGCAGCGCGGTGTTTGGTGTGGGCGGCTGGCTCGTGCTAGGTGCACGCTGGCACGCAGGCACAGATCCCTCCGTACCAGAGCTTGGCTGGGCTAAATCGAGCTCGGCTTTCCCTCCGTGCCGCCTGCAGCCCTGCCTGGAGCTGGGCCATAGCTGGATCCTGCTCCGACGGGTACCACGGCCGCCAGCATCCTTGACGGTCCGTAGCAGAGAAGCGTGCAGCCCGTGCGGCGGGTCTGACCGCCTTGGTCTTTGGCCTTTCTGCCCTATATTTATTTTTCCACCGCTCTGACCCACTTGTGCGGCTGCCCTCCTGCTGAGGCAGGTCCAGCGGAGGTTCAGACCCTCCCTCTGCCCCTGCGGTTGCCGATAGCCGCTCAGGGCTGAATTGTTTTCGGCTTTTCGGGAGCGGGTTTGCAGGCGAGATGTCGGGTTTGATGGCTTTGCGGCACACGGGGCCTCAGCGTCGTCTGCGCAGGCCGGGGCTTTCCGTCTCGAGGTGTAGCAGCAGAGCAGCGATGTGCCGAGCTGCCGCTCCGCGTAGCTGAGCAGACGGGGCAGAGCGGTTCCCCTCGTGTTTGAGGGCCGAAAGGAGGAAAGAGGGGCGAGAAAGGTGGAGGGAGTGCACGCCGGACCTTGGTCTCTCATCTGCAAGGCTGGTTTTGCCTTTGTGGTGCTGTCCTTCCGTGTGGACCTGCTTAGGAAGTTGCTGATGCCTTTACAGACAATCTCAGTGCCTGCAGAGTTAATGCCCCCTCCCCAGCTAATATCACCCATGACCTGAGTGTCTCTCTCAGCGACAGTTTGATGCTATCTTCCTTATCACGCTGCCCTTAAAGAAGGCAGAAGGTAGGCAGGGAATGGCTGACCTCTGGCAGATGCTATCTGTCTCACCCGAGCGCCCGGCAGCGCTCCTGCCTACCAAGCAGCTTTGCCTGGGCCAGACCCAGCCCTGATCCTCGCTATTGGTATTCTCAGTGCCGTGTCAGTAGGGCCAAAATTTGCCTGCGAAACCCATCTGCCCCGTGCCAATAGTCAGCGGTGCAGAGCCCGAAGCCTTCGGCGAGGCTGTTTCTGAGCGATGCTTATCTGTGACACAGAAGTGAAAGCACGCAGCTGCTGTTTTGCAAGAAAGTCAAGTCGGTGCCGAAGAAAGTGGGTGTCTTTCAAGACAGCTTGCGTGCTGCTTCCCCTCCTCTCGTTGCCTATGCTGCTGGCCTGAAGCTTCCACCAGCCCGCTCCCCACACGTGCTGTGGTCATCGGCGTCCGACAGTCTGCCAGCAGCCGCCCTCCCGGCCCCTGGCCCACCGCGGTCTGGTGATCCGTCTGTCCTTGACATCCCGAGTCTGTGCAGTAGCTTGCTTAGAAATGTCAGCATCCTTCCTGCCTGTATGGGCATCTGTAGCCACTTGTGTCTTGGAGCAGGGGAACTTGGAGGTGCAGTCGGCTGCCCCAGCAAGCAGAAGCAGCACAAGAGCAGCTCCGGCCGCTGTATGATGCAGGGGTTGTGGTTAGCTTGCTCCTTCTGGGTCATACCCGATACCTGCCCTAGCAGGGTGACTTCAGGTGTGACCAGCCAGCAGCTCCTGCCATCTTTCTGCCTCCGGTGCAGCGCCCGCGTGGGCTCAGCAGCCCTTTCCGCCTCCGCAAGGTGGGGAGCACGAGGGTGGGGCTCGGGGCTGGTTCGGTGGCTCCTGCTCCACCTGCCAGACGTGTGCAAATGACAGTGACACCAGCCCCACGCACCGCTGCCCGACCGTGACGGCGGCTCAGCTCTCGCCAGAGCTGCTGCAGCCGCCCGCAGCGGCTTCTCAGCAGCACGGAGGTGATGGCAAAGCAGCCACTGCGGCTTGGTCCCTGCTTTGAGCAACGAGCCGGAGCGTCACACGGCACCTCTAGGCCTGCAGGACCACCTTGAGGGGGAGGTGTGAAGCTCACGAAACCCTTTTGCTTTGCCAGATGCTTTGGGAGTGAGACCAGTCCTCCCAGCACGTTCTTCCTCGATCCAGAGGAGATGCATCAGGAAAGCAGGACTGGTCCAGAGAGGCCCAGCTGGCCGCACCCCTGCCTCTAAGCACGGCCAAAAAGCACGTGGCTCCCCAAGGAAAATGCTTTCTGGGTCTTTCCCCGCTTTCTTCACGCCTGCACTTTGGAGATGCTTCCATCCCAGCTCCTCCACCGCTGCCCTCCCACCCATGTGACGCCGGGACTTGGCGGTGGCGTGACTCCCTGCCCCAGTCTGGGTCAAGAGCTGGGGAGGAGGCGGTTGGGCTCGGTCTAACAGGGGAGCGATGGGGACGAGCTTTGCCGTCCCCCAACGCAGCGGGGAAAATTGGGGACCTTGGGTGCCACAGTGCCATCAAACGGGGCTTGGGCAGGGCGAGCACGTGAGTGAGGCGAGGGCTGTTTTGGAGACTTTGCTGTGCCCAATTGTTTTGTTGGGTTGGAACCACAAACCACAGAGCGAAAAGCATAGGTGCGCCGCTCTTTTTTTTCGGCGTTTTTTTTTCTTCTTTTCTTCTTGTTTGAAAGAAGGAGAACAAAACAGAGGCCGTTGAGAGGGGTGGGGGTGTGAAACCGTCCCCAGAGAGAGAGAGTGGGGATGACGTCTGCCCCAGCCGGGTGGTACCACCATCGCCGCGCCAGCGAAAGTGCAGCAAAATCATGCAGATTTTGGTTTCAAACCCCTCCGGAGCCACTGGGTAGGAAGGTGCTAGGGACCTTCTGTCCTAGCAAAGGGAGGATGGCATGGGTACGGCGTGACACCAAACCCTTGGCTCTGGGGACACCCTCGGGTGCCATCAGAGGGCCGATGCCGAGGAGGCACCCCTCAGCCAGCGGTTCCCGCTGTAGCAGCCGGCCCTCATCTGGCTTAAGAGACATATTTTCCCCCTGACGTGGGAGAATTCCTGCGGTGTGACACTCCCCGCTGAAGGACCCCGTTCAGAGCCACCGAGGCCAGACAGGGCCCCCATTGTGGCCCCGTCGGGTGGGTGAGCCCCTCCGGCGGGTGCTATTCTTAGCCTCCACGGGTCCCGGAGGTCGTGGTGGGGCGGGAGGACATCCCACCACCCTCTGAGTCCTCGCCTTGTCTTTTGGAGAGCGGGGGCTGTCCCCGTTTCCAGACGAAGGCTGCCAGAACACTCCAGTCATGGTTGTTTTTGGAGATCACCAAGGCAACGTGTCGCGTGGTGGGGTACACCCGCTGAGCTACGCCAGCCTTGGGGCGGTCGGTCCCCTTGAAATCCTTTAGGCATTGGGAAGAAGACCTCCCTGCTCCCTGCTGGTCTGCAGAGCGGGCAACAGAAGCTCATTTCTAAAGATAATCCTCCCAGCGCTAATTACAGCAGCACTGGCCCACCAGATGATGCCGATCGCTTCGCCTTCCTACCCTGCGGTCTCCCCGGAGCAGTTTTCGGGCACGCAGGCTCGGGCATGTGCCGGGGTTTGGTTCCTGCCACCTCGTGCATCGCCCGCCCCGCTGACGTTTTGGAGCCGTGCGGCAGCGGCACATCTGCAGGGCCTCCGCTGCCTTCGCCTCCAGCAGGGCGTGTGTTTATAGGAGCTGAGACATGCCTGCAAGCCCGGCAGTAAACACATTCTTGACATAATTGCGTGTCCAACACAGCGGAATTTGGGGTTTTACATGCGTCCCGCAGGCAGCTCAGAATAGACATCGGGAATCCCGGTTCCAAGGATGACACCGCTTCCTTCAAAATCCCAAAATACGGTGGCAGGAGCCCTGCCTCACTTGCTGGAGAGAGGGCGAGAAATTGCTGGGTTTCCCGACGCCTCTCCACGCCAGCTGGCAGCCGAGCTGCGAGCACCCAACCGCGCCGGCCGCTTGGCTCAGGGTTATCGACTCTTGAACCTTGAAAGCCTCCCATGGACCAAGGGTGGCTCAGAGGTGTTTTGAGGGCACTTGCTTAGCCAACAACCTGGCACCCAGGTGATGGGTTTCCATCCGTCTTGTTCTGGGGAAGGACTGAAAAAATGTCCTTGTTTGGCTGGGCAGGAGAGAAATCAGTGCGAGGTGACAGACCTGGTCTTGCTTCAGGCTGGTCCCCTAGGGCTGTTTCTCTGTTGGCCTGATTTGGGTGTTGGACGCTCTCCGGGCGCGTGTAGGGAGTTGGTGTAAAGTCATACGGGCCAAGAGAAACCGGCCTCGTGTGGATTCACCTGCGGTTCCCCGCGGAGGACCTCAGGTGGCTGAAATACCCTTTCTGCCTAACGCTTTCTCCGCATTCAAAGCTCGCTGCTATAAATAGGTCCGAGCTTTGAGATGCGCTGGCATTTCAGGCCAGGGTTTTGGCTCTTCCCTTTCGGACGAGAGGCGAAGGAAAAGAATTTCCTCCCTCGTTTTGGCACGGATAACCCAGCTCCATCCCTACCGGAGAGCGCGGTCGTGGAGTCGACGTCTTGGCAAGCTCCCGCCGAGGCTGGAGCCTTTCCCCGCTGAGTCTCGTCATCCCATTCATGAGCAGAGGGATGAGCTCCCCGCTTTGTCCTGCCCGTGGCTGTGTGATAACCCCCGGGGCTTGGCGAAGGACCGGGGGCCTGCAAAACCCTGGAGCGGTTCCTCAGGGATAACAGAAGGGAAACAATTTGGGAAGGGCTGGACGGGCCGCGGCGATTCCCCCCGGTCCTGGAGCCAGCTCTCTCATTTCCTCCTCGTAGCAGCTTGTCTGCTTCGGAAACCCTGTGGAAAAGGGGGAACAGCCCTCTCTTCCCTCTGCGGGTTGTCCCGCAGCCGCAGCTCTGACAGCCTTCATTGTCATGCCTGGAAACAGGCTGTTCTCCATGCTTTTTTCTGAGTAAATAACTCTTTTTTTCCTTTTTCCCCTGCTTGAAGCTTGTGCTCACTGCTGTCAGCGGGCAGGTTTCCCCCCAACCTGTGCCGTTCATTTTGTGAGAAATAATTTCCTCTAACCTCTGGCTCTGTTTGTCATGATTATTGTCGTTATTAGTGATTTATTCTAAGCTGCGTTCAAAACATGGCAAAATCTCCCCCGAAACATGTTGCCCAGAGCCAAGCGCAATATTTTGGGCGCGGCCGCGTTTGGAAGTTGCTCATCAAAGAGGTTTTGGCCGAAGGGTTGCTCCTCTACCTTTGATTGGGAAAGAAGCACGAAGAAGGGAAAAGTATTTCAAAATCGCTCCCCCTACACCACGAATCCAGCCAAAACCGGGCTGCGGAGCTGCAGGCGCCGTGCCCGGGGTACTGCAGGTTCGACGTGTCGGGCTCGGGACCCCCAGGCAAATCGGCCAAAATTAGCACCGAGGGGAAAGACGGAGACGACATCGCCGCGTGCCGCCTCGTGCCTCTCCCCGGCCGGATTCGGGGAACCAGCAGCCTCGGGGAGGTTTGCCTGCGGCTTGTGAAGACCATGATGGGGAGACCCCACCGGTCCTGAACCGGTGAGATCTGCGTGGCCGAGCCAGCCGGCCCCTGCCTTCCCCGCACGGAGCTCTGCGAGCCGGCGTAGCCCGTTCCTGCAGCGACACGCTCCTGGGAAGAGGCCAAATAATTCTCATACCTGGGTCTCCCCCTTATCTCGGTCGACAGCGACGGAGCAAAGAGTCAAGGTCGGGAAGAGGGAGTCTGCCGGAGTTCATGTGGTGGCCAGGAGCTTTTTTGGCACGGAGGAAACGATGGTGCTCTTGTGCCAAGACAATGACTCCTCGCTGTTGGGATGCCAGAAAAATAATCCTATTTATGTAACTCGAAGCGAAGCGTTCCAGTGCATGAATATTCAGCTCTTACTGCAAATAGGAAGCTCTTTTACCTGCAGGATTTGACTCTCAAGCTGTCATCTCAGCCCAAATCTTGCCCTGTGGCTGCTGATGTTTGGGGTTTTTTTTATAGTAGAAGGTTTGATTTTTTTCGGTGAGCGCTGTTTGCATGTGAATTTTATTTTTTCCCCTCCGGGACAGGAGGGACCGTGCTTTTCCTGGTGTTAATCTCTCCTGTTTCCTTTGCCTTTCTAGGCAGTGGACCCATCCAACTGTGGCAATTCCTGCTGGAACTGCTCACTGACAAGTCCTGTCAGTCCTTCATCAGCTGGACGGGCGATGGCTGGGAATTCAAGCTTTCCGACCCAGACGAGGTAGAGTGCCCCGGAATGAAGTGCACAACCCAAATTCCTCTGAAACATTGGTGTGGATAACCCTCCCCTCAGGGCTGAGATTTGGGTGGTCACGTTGTTCCCGTCTTGGGTAGGTGTAGGGGAAAACGATGAATTAGAGCCCAGCTGAAAACTTGTTCTAAATTGGGCTGCAGTAATACCTAGGGAGCAGTAATTTGTGCCCAAAGGTGGTGAGGACCAGCTGAAACGCCGTAGAGAGTGTCCAGCGGAGGACTACGAAGATGATGAGGGGACTGGAGCATCTCTCCTACGAGGACAGGCTGAGGGAGCTGGGCTTGTTCAGCCTGGAGAAGAGAAGGCGGAGAGGGGACCTTAGAAATGCCTACAAATATCTGCAGGGTGGGTGTCAGGAGGATGGGGCCAGACTATTTTCAGTGGTGCCCAGTGACAGGACAAGGGGCAACGGGCACAAACGGAAGCAGAGGAAGCTCCAGCTGAACAGGAGGAAGAACTTCTTCCCTCTGAGGGTGACGGAGCCCTGGCCCAGGCTGCCCAGGGAGGCTG
>Ga0065711_1005575_pt1 | contig 19806 bp, 9 predicted proteins | sample Hoacrofraction12_FD_59098 | JGI IMG/M metagenome (GOLD analysis project Ga0065711, IMG submission 59098) | Hoatzin crop microbial communities from Cojedes, Venezuela - Epithelial fraction 12 v2 (version 2) | ecosystem: Host-associated > Birds > Digestive system > Esophagus > Crop | place... | reverse complement strand
AAAAAAAAAAAAAAAAAAAAAAAAAATCATTTTGACAGTGATAAATCTCTAGTAACAACCATTGACAGGATTTCGGCTTTCTGGAAAGAAGTATTAAAAAAAACCACGTTCTCCAAAAAATATTTCATTTATAGTTTTAGCTATAATTCAAAAATCAAAGTATTTCAGACAGGCAGAGAAAATACTAGCTTTGCATCTCAAAATATGCAAACCTGAATTTCAATAAACGGACTTCAACTCGGTTAGCATATGGGGGTGGGGAAAATGACTTTAAGAAAAGGTAACCCACTTTGGAGGGCAGGGGAGAAGGTACAAATCACAAACAGTTCATCCACAGAACTCCAATAAACAGATGGGAACAAAACATGCAAGTCCTTCAAATGTAAGAAAATCCCCCTCAAAACTCAGGTTGGAGGAATACAAGTGAGAAAGACTGAACCTACAAGAAAGGCTAATTCTTTGAGAATGTTTCCTACTTTATCTTCCATAGATATAACGCACTTCACCACCACGTGTCCTCACAGTCCAGCATTTAGCTTTTCCCAGACACGCACCTCACTTTGCTTATTGCCCAAGAAATTCACACAAATCCTGATAGAGCAAAATATGTTACACTAAGTTTATGTCCTTTTAGCATGAGTTCCACATCAAACATAAAAATATAGTAATTTATATATATATATATAAAAATAAAATTTAAAAATTAAAATTGGGGTTGACAGCAGCTTATCTTTGACAGCAGAGGCAGAAACTTCAGGGCATCAGCGAAACCAGGCGTTTGCCGGCAGGGTTCTGCAGACAGCCTGACGGCATCAGCACAGGACTCGAGCGAGTGGCAAGCTTTCCCAGCAAAACTCAGTTGCACTCAATTTTACCTGACCAATATAACTGACACACGGCCCAACAAGGTTTTACTCCACCGCTTTAACGGACAGGGGAGCGCTATCAAGGCACACTCGCTTGGTGTGAGTAAGCTGGAACACCCAGGCGCTATCACCGAAAGTACAGCACAAACCCCATTTTTTAATATTTACATTCTGACCCGGTTCAGTCACACTTTGGCAGCACACAGCAGCGCAGAGATGCGCATACCCACCTTAACAATACGGTACGCAGTTAATCAGTGACAACAGCCTACCCATTAACGCCAGCCGTTCTTCCAGCAAAAAGCTTCACAGGTTGCAGGGATTTAAGCGGGTTGTATTTATTTGTTCCCTCATTTCTAGGGGGAGGGTACATATTTTTCCCATCATTTGACATGCTAATACCTGGTTTAAAAAGTAAGTAAAACTAACTGCTATATTCACTACCTACACCATAGCATATTCCTCCTGGGGCAGGGGAGGAAGATGACACGTCCATGCAACAATTTTAATGAAGGCTCTCAGCAGTCATGAGCCTACGTAGAAAAAAGCCCTCCCACTGTCACGTGTACATGTTCTTCCCCCCACTTCTCTCTAGTCCACAGTCATAACTCCAGGATGGTCTAGACAGAGAGTGTGGGCGTTCAGAGTTGTTTTATCCTGCTGATGAGCACGCAGGCAATGGACCACGCTGCAGGGAAACCCTTCAGTACCGACCAGCTGTTGAGCATCTCATCCTCCTCCTGATGCTCGCTAAGGAAATTCCCTCATCCTTAATGAATTCTGACTAATTTTTTCCATTGCCCCAGATGAAACTTCATCCGTAGGATTTTCCTCTAATCCTGTCCTGTGTTCCTAGGCATTGCTGTATCAAGCCCTGTTATGAACAATCTAACTCACAGATTGCTGGGCGTACCTCCTCACCATCCCACAGCTGCCAGGGACACCTTACGCTTCATAAAGCAACTGCTGCAGCTCTACACCAAGAAGTAATCATTGCTCATTGCAGTTTTAAACACTCATAAGTTAGCAATATGGAATTCGGCACCACTACAAGTCACTTCACTCTCGGTGTCCTCTCTATTCAAGGCAGAGCAGAACAAGATTTGTGATAATTTCAATCAGAAGCTCAATCTGCTAGAACTTTCATCTCTAAACTTGCCCTCCGGTAGCTGCAGAGAAGGTGGATGCTCTGCTTTTCCTCCTTCCCATCCACATACGTTAGTGGTGCAGAAATCTCAGAAGAGTACTTGGTTCAGAAGTAATGAAGGAGATACTCTTTTTCACCTAAATTTAGCTGACTACAATATGTTTACTATTATAAACATGAAGTACATTAGTCTTCAAGGCTTTCTTTTGAACATTTCTTGAATTGATTAAGGAAAGTCACTTTGCTACTAGTAATTTCCTTCTTGTGACAAACACTAGTGGGTTCAGCCTCGTATTCGTCAAATATCAAGAACAAACTTACGCTAATAATAAATAGTTAGTACAACCACTGACCGCCTTTGCTTACAGTGGGAATGTTGAAGCGTCATTGGGCTGTAAAAGGATTAAGAATTCCCGAAGATTAACAGAAAACCGATCAAACCCACAGCAGCCTGGTGGTGTATCTAACAGCAGCGCTACCTAGCTGGTAAACCAGCAGAATTTTTAGACCATCTAACAGAGTGGAAACCCACTCTCAGAAGTCACCCTTCCCTCTCTAGGAAGGATCACTGCAGGGAAAAACCTGATGTAGTGCAGTTTAACATTATACACCAGCTGTCAGATCTATAACTGATACTGTAACAGGGATCTACATTTGTCATCAAGTTACTTAGCCACTGGGAAACTGGTAACGTAGAACTAAAGCAAGTGTCCCAAATATAAATAGGCATGGCAGACAAAGGGATGAAGTCTTTATTCTGGATTTCATGTTAAATTTAGTATATAACACATAGTCAAACACAAGGTAGAGGTCAGAAAAAGATTTTTTTAAATCACATCCAAAAAACCCAATCAGTGATGAGAAGATGTAAAGATGTACAACAGGTACATAAATTTCAGTGCTAGATCTAAACTTTAGTGTTTAAAAGCATGCCAGTGCCTCAAAAATTTAAAAAAGGCAAAACAACAGGTGGGTTCTGTTTGGTACAATAGTGTCAGGCCACATTCTTCAGCACATAAATCTGATAAACTACTTTCAGTGCTTCATCTCCTGTAGTCTACATTTATGGTCTTACTCTCCCCATGCCTATTCACAGAGGTTTGAGATCACCATGTAAGTCATGAGCTACGTATGTAGATGAGCACATATATATGTGTTCATCTACATAATGGCTATAATTACCTTATTTAATCTCAAGAGCCTTAGAACACTTCAACCGTATTCGGAAACAAATGACTTCAAAGAATTGCTAAAGACTAGAAAGTAAAGCAGTAAAGTGAAAAAAAATCTCCATTTCTCCTGGATTTAACCTGCTGCCAAAACCCGCAGGCTGACAGGGTGTCCTTCAGCCCCAAAGCCCAACGCTCGCTCGTGTCGGGAGCGGTGCATCGGGGAGTGCAGCTCGTGCCACTGGCACATACCAAAGATTCCAGATCGTCTTTGCACCACGACTGAAATGTTCTCATCAGCTTGGATTTCTGTTATAACATGTTACTCCAGCCTCAAAAAGCGCAATCTCAGCTCAGTGTTATCTTAGGAAAACGCGTTCTTTTGGGTGCTGGGGATGCACAGAAAATGGGTTAAGTAGCATAACACACACCATAATCCTTCTATTTCCAAAAACAAAGTCCAGTTATAAACCCTAAGAATGCCACACACCTATCAAATCATTTTAATTAGCATAAGAAAGAAACAAGGGTACTTCGTTAATGCCTCACCTCTTTATTACACTGGCTTCTTTCTGTAAGCCTTAGTAAATTTCTTAATGCATGTTGCTAACTGTCAGATATGTCCACAGGCAAAAGAATCCTTTATGAAAATACTTGTTGCTAGAAACACACAGAAAAAGGAAAAAATCCGGTAAACAATAAATACTCATTGTATTTAATAGGTCTTTGTTAGAAACAGCTATCCCAGAATATGCAGCCACATTCGTGAGATCAAGTGAATTCTATCTGCAGTTTACAGAAGGAAGCAAACACAAACAGCCGTACAAAGGTATTTTCACAGCAGGAAGCTACCAGCACCTACTTCTCTGCCACTCGGGCGGCCGCTGACCCCACCGCACTGCCAGCGAGCCCGGCAGTCAGTGGGGGAGCGGGCAGCAGCCCTGCTAACTACACTTTACTTTCACTACGGGATTAACCAGATCACAACTCACCAATTAAATCCCGCTTTATGATTTAGGCTTTAATTCATTGCGAACGCAAAGGCAAAACATGCAATGGAGCCTGGTGGAAGTCAGACTGGAGAGCTTTCCTCCGGCTACCCGCATCCCGAGGCTCAGCCCTCCTTGCAAGTAAACGTCTTTTTAATCACGATGTTCAAAAGTCTCTTTTTTAAAAAATCTAATGGTTAATTGCTGTATGTTGTTGACAGTGATAAATACAAATCACTGAATATTCAGTGTGCCACTAGGCATGCTGGTGGTTTACCACTCCTTAAGGGGTGTGTATTCTGTTCTCCGAAGCCTTCCCATTTCTTCACTTAAGATGGGAAAACCAGAAACTTCTCATCTTCTGCAATGCACAGGTTTCCCTCCCCCACTTCCATTTTTCTGCCAATAATATTCTTGTAAAATAAATTTTTGTGGACAGGAAACATCCTGTGCAAAGGATATCCAGCTTTACGATACTTAAAATACTGTGCATTCCTCCTTACCTGCCATTGCGCCGGGCAGTTGTCGGCGTGCGAGGGGGTGTGCGACTCTTTCGGGGGGGCCAAGAAGGGCCCTGCACATCCCCTGCGGTGGCTGAAGCCTTGTCCCTTCGGGTAAAGGGGATATATTTCCCCCTTCCCCACACCCAACCCCAGCTGTCACGCTGCGGTCCAAAGAGACGTGACACCAGCGGCGCAGGCTATCAGCAGTGCATCCTCCCCAGCCTCTTCCGAGAAGGTGCTTTAAGTTCTGCCCATAACGCTCACCTCAACAGCCTGACCTGATGTAGGCAGCCTGGCCTTTCAAGCGAGACCTTCGCTTAAATTCCTCAACAACTGCACTCCACAACTGCAAACTTGCCATCCCGCCTGTGCCGGGGAGCTCCGCCGCTGCCCTCGTTACGGAGCCGGTTCACTCACTGGGATGGACACAAGTTACGTTAACGGACACCTGGTTGTAGAAGAAAGTTTGTTCAACAGGTCTTCAGGTCTGTCCCACCCCTGAGCTGGGGTCCCCGCACAACCAACCAGGAGCCGAACAAACAGGGTCGTAATTGGGCTTTTGGGGACAGCAGCGACTGTACAGAAACCTTCAGCTTTTAATGAAGTCACCTAAATTACACAGCATAGATGGGGGGGGGTAGTCACGTCATAACCTGCTACGCAACTCTTCCCTGCTTGACCAGCTTCAAGCCCCGTGAAACAACACCCCAGTCGATGACCCAAGTCCAACATTTTCTCAATAGTTTGCACCTTAAGTTTCTTAACCAAGTACACAAATCTTAAAAATCACTCCTATTAAACTCAGCATTCCATTCTTTCGAGGCACTCTGACACTTCTCCTCCCGTGAGGAGGACAGTGAACACAGAGGAGCAGCTGAGGTGAAGCCAAGGCTGCCATCTCTGGAATGAGGGCGGCTGTTCAACGAAAGGAAAAAAGCACTTCAAGAAAGAAAAGCAAAAAATCTGACAGCGCAAAATTGCAGCCATGACACTTGGATCTTTTAAAAATACATTTCTCTAAAGGTTTTTAAGTGCCATTTATTATTCTTTTAATAAATAGACATCCAAATCTAGCCTCAGTAATAAATAGTACTTCCACTTCACATCTTTGCTAGTCTCTATTTAAGTGTCTCATTTCTTTATAAGAACACCAAATCACTGTGGTTTCACTGGAGACAACTGGGGGCTAATGCTGCATTTGTAAAAGACTACAAAATAACACCAGCTACCATTTTTCGTACCCCATGAATGATCACACTTTGCTGAGGGTTTTAATACAGCCCCAGCCAAAGGATATTCTCATTTCAGTCAATCATACTTGCAACATCTGACACGCTTATGGTGACAGAGGACCCATCACAAGGTAAGGTCCCCATACACCGATCCTTGTGTCCCGACAGCACACATACACTGATGCACCCTCCCAACCCCGGCTGATTCAATGCAAGGCTGGACTCAGCACCCAACGACCACCCCAACACCCAGGGCTGCTGCCTGCTAGGTATCCTGACACCACCCTTAACGCAAACTCACCAGCAAGAGTATTATTAATACACTCCAACCATAGACATATAAACAGCTACGTAGGATCAAAGACAGAAACCATCACTTTCACAAGAGAAACTTCCTGTGCCTCCTCTTGTGGCAGAGCACCCCTACAGACATTTACTCAAGCACAGCCACAAACCCTGTTTTTATAAAAGCAAGTATTCCCTTTGAAAAACAGCTCTACAGAAAGAAGTGCATATCTTGTCTGAACACCAGATGCTTGGACACACTCAGGCTTCAGTCAGCACTGCAGCAACATTAGTAAAATCGCAGTGTTTTTTCTCATTTCTGTTGGCTTCACCTCATTGGCTGGCACAGCTTAGCTCCTACTCAGTGCCTCGCGTCAATAACTGATGTTCAAACCAGAACCCAAACAAATTGCATCTCGATCTGCTCACAAATCAGAGCAAGCATTTCCTAATGAAGTCTCGTTTATTCCAGAGCACTCAATGCCTGGGGGAAACTTGCTCCTAGAAATATGACACTTGACTATTTTACAGCCACAGCATTATTTCTCTGATGTTCAATACCCACAATCACAATTTACTGAAACCGGCAACAGAGAGCATCACAACTGCCCACTCACCTCACGACAGCTCCCAGATGAAGCCTCCTGGGTTCCAGGCACAATTCACACCTCACTGCACCATTCCTTGGGTCTCCCCTCCTTTGAGACCACCCTGCTGTCCACCATCAATCCTTCAAAGTCACTGAACTGGTGGGTCTGAACATTTAAAAGCCGAGACGGAGCCGTTTCCACGGGCGAGTACCTACATTCGACATTGCCAACAAGCTTTGACTAGACTGCAGGAGCAAGGAGGAGAATCTGGAGAGCGCAGCGGCTCCTCTGACACATGTGCCCACGGGGCATGGAGGGAAGCGAGCCAGCAACGCAAGCAGAGAAGTCTTTGTCCTTAGGTGACACTGAGGCAATCTACACATGCCAAAATTGTTGTGCAATTAGCATGTTCTTAATCTTGTACCCTTAGAGAAGTAAGCGTACTTAATCAACTGAAAGTAAGTAATGCAAAATAAAGAAATCCAAGTAACTAATTAGTTAAAAGATGTCAAATGGAAGCAAAATTAAGTGTCTAATTACACACCATCAGTTTAAGTGTACAACACAATCCAGACCTATAAAAAAATATGCCACTTCCTAATTTAATCTGAACAATCCAATTAACCACCACTGCTGAGTAACGCCGAAGAGAAAAAAAAAAAAGTTGAGAAACTAACACAAGGGTTAAAATCTTTCTGGTGAGGTTCAGGGACATCTTTTCAGTCCACTGAAGTAAACTGACAAACCCGAACCAAACTCACAAGATTCAAGGCCTCCTCCAAGACAATTTTATGCAACGAAATTCATTTAAAGACACAACATCAACAAAAGGAAGGTTTTTGAGTTTTCCTGCAATATTCACATAAATTGTATACTCTCCTGTATCCTCAGCTTTTACTCTCAAAGCAGCATCCCAATCGGCAAAATCATAAAGCCCCCTGAGAAACTGGTGTAGATAGGTATTAACTCATCAGGGGGAAATGTCTTCAAAAGCCTCCATCCCCATTACTGCATTTCTTTGTCCCTCACACGGCTCTCCAAGGCTATCAGTTGACATTATCAGCCATGAACGTGCAATCGAAACACAAGCCGTTGAAGCTTATCAGATCACTGACAACGTCATTTTAACAGCTTAAAAACTCCATAGTTTTAGGGACAAACGCCTTGAAAACAATGAATCTATGCTGATGTGCGTTAGAGAAAAGGCTACCTATATGCTTGTCAAATGCCCATTTTTGTTCTAATCTGAATAATCTCTACAGAAGACAAGCACTGCCAGGAAGGTGAGTGAAAAGGAAAAGATAATGGAGCATTTCAGAGGGTATAAAGTCCCCTCAGACATTTTTCCAGAATCAGTTTCATAGAATCTAAGTGCCAAATACAATGGACTTTTCTGATCTTGGTTTCTGACACGTTGGTTTCATTTGTTTGCTTTTTAAGTCACCATCACTCCTTCAGAAGCAAAACCCTAACATCCAAAATCCTTCTGCTGAGTGTCCTGGAAACAGCAGCAATACACTTTGCAGAGGAACGTTGTTGTAGCATTTGCAAATACTGTGGAAAGATGTTTTTCCTTATAAAATCAAACCAATTCTTAGGCAAAATAAGGCATTTTCAAAACAGTATACCAAGCACAGTAAATTCAGCCCCTGAGTAGGAAGGCCTAAATTTAAATTGAATCAGATGGTATCAGGGCTCTTTTACATTAGGAGTAAAATAGATTCAATACTGGAGTATTTGCCAAGGTATTATCTATGGTTTCATGAAAATAATAAAGGTAAAAAGATTGGGCTTTTTTGAGTTGTTTTGTCTTAAGTACAAATATTGGCAATTCAAAAAGGTTTTCAGGGAAACTTTAGAGAACCATTTTTAGAAATAACCAGGACACCTTAAGCTGCTCTCAACATGAGAGTTCCCATCCAGCCACGCTAGCAGTACTGTAAAAAAACAGAATTAACCAAAAAGATGCTTGGAATTCTTTCTGCATTACACAGACCTCCCCATTCCACGTCTGTCCGGCATCCCAGCTCTCTCTCATGCCTACATTTAAACCACTCACCCACCCTTCAGCAAGACAAAGCCTGCTGCTGAAACCAAGTCTCCGATGATGCAAGTGAGTGTAAGCGTAGCCATAGTGTAGGTGAACCTACATACGCTAAACTGAACCCAATGAAGTTAAGCCCATGGCTTTAAGGGCGGACCTCTATGTATACATACACATATGGGAAACATGACCTAAGGACTAGGTTCTTGGGTGGAAAAACCAAAACGGACTTCATTAAGCGTTGCTCCGTATCTCAGTATGCTCCTTTTTGGACGCATCCTAGTAGCTGAGACTCCCAACCAGGGTATTACTATAAGGAGATGCTGTTAATGATCTAACAGTTCTTTACACCGCCTGGAATCCAACACACAATACAGACACCTCTGTTACAGATACCCTTCTGGCTTTCCTTGGTACCTTGGTATTTCGGCATCAGAGCTGCGCTCGCATTTCAAAGCTCGCCAGCCCTTCCCCCAGCAGGACAGAAGTCAAAGATCCCCGGACAAGTGCTTCAAGTCAAACACACCCTTTGCTGTTTCAGGCTTTAACACAAGCAGATTACAGCTCAGCTGTAGTCTGTCTGAACTTTTCTTTATCTCTTACCAATGCTGCCCTAATTATCCCTGACAAAAGACAGACTTTAATTAACAAGCAATGACCAGCCTTATCTATCTTCCCATACAAGTTCTGCCTGTAAGTAGCTCTGACCTACCAGATTTTAGCAGTGAGCAATTAGCAGACGTTCTGACAGAGTTAACGCAGAATTCCAACAAGGCAGGAGAGAGGCAGGTCGTGGGGGCTGCCAGGGACCCCCAGTCTCTGGGGAGAAGCCGAGATGCACCTCCGCCTTCGGGAAAGCCTTTCTACAGATTCGGGATATTCGTGCTGGTGCAGAACACGCTGTTCCAGCAAGGCTAGGTGGCTGTTACTCAGTGCAACGTGCTGTGCAATGAGTAAATATAAAGAAAGACAAGGTCTCCGCCTCAAGCCGCTCGGAAGAAAAAGGGAAGAAGATCTTTCCTGACACCCTTTCGTATGGAGGACACGAAAGCCTGTCTCTTCAAATACAAGAAACAAAGAGCAGAGGAAGAAATTAAGCTATTGGGACAGGTAGCTAAAATGAACACTGAAGCAGAACAAGTAATTTAAATCAAAACCAGCTAGTCGAGCTGTTCTTTTAGCTGGCACATCACTCGCCAAGCTGCACCACCGGAGCTCTCGAGAGCGAGCGGCCACATGCGCTCACGGCAGAGCGCCGAGAAGCCCAGGAGGTTTTACCCATAACGCTTCTGCGCTCACCTTCTCCAAACCTCTTTCCTTTAGGGTGGGAGGTGGTAGTTAGGGACGAGACTGGTGAATGCTCACCGATGCTTTGATTTCAAACAGCCCCAGTACGAAAAGACTAAAGCCAAAGGAAAATACACCAAGTCTCCATTTAGCACGGACGTTTCCCCCTCGCACTCCTACCTCCGCAAGATCTTCCCTGCCCGCCAGAGGAAGGTGCTGACGTGGGACCGGAGCCCCGCTCGGGTGCATCACCAGCACAGGAGGAGGGATCACATGCCGTCGCCAGCTCGGCTTGAAAGCCACAGCCGGGTTGTTCGAGCGCGGGCTCAGAGCGGCCGAAGCAAGCCCAACGCTGGGGCGGCACGCGCAGAGCCACCCCAGACCCCGCCGCTGCCCCTCTGCCAGCACCAGCACTCACCCAGCGGCACGGCAAGCCAGACCTCAGGCCAACATCCAGCTCAGCCCAGGGCTCTAACTCCTCGAGCCGAAAGAAGGGAAGCCACAGGCGTAAAGGGAGCTGGAGGCAGGACTGACCTTTCGGTAGCAGCACTAACTGGGAGCTGTGCAACCAGGCCACGAACTTGCTCTCTGAGGCACCTCTGTAGCATCTGATCTATCAACGTACACGTGGTGTTGGATCGCAGCACCTCCTTTTTTAATATCATGATGTTTAACTACCTAACTGAGGTGATCTGCCAAGCTCTGTACAGCAAACACTTGTGAAACCGTTTCCTTCCCCTGCTGCCTACAAGGTACTTAGAGCATTATTTGATTTACCCCACAAAGGCAATTCAAACACAGCTCAAGAGCAAACAAAACTTCCCTACACCGGACACACACAACCTATACGAGACGTGTGAAAAAACCCTCAGTGTTTTCCTGTCCTTCTGCACACTCAGCACCCAACCGCTGGAAGTTTCTCCTTCGCAGAACCAGCCTGGATCGTCCTGTGAGAGCTTTCGAATCGCCAGAGCAATCAAACATTTTCAGAGGGAGATTAACTGGAATTAGTACGTGCAGTTTCGGTTCAAACAACCCAGGCTGATTTCCCCAAACTGATGAGAACCGAGAGGAAAAAGTGACTTGAAAATCCAAGTCACAACTATAACACGACAACTGTAATTCCTCCCCCCTCTTTTTTTTTTCTAAGAAAGATGACTACGAAAGTATGATCCCCTCATTTGAGAAAGAGGGAAACCAGTTAAAAACCTACCCCAATTCAGTGGTTAAGTGAAGACAATACAAACATAATGCAACATAAAAAGCATAAAAGGTGGAAAAAAGAACTGACAGTGATGAAAATGAACTAGAACTACAGAAAATTGGTAAGTGAAACCAAGACTGAAGTCAAGACAAGTCAGACAACAGAAAATAATCATGACTCGCAGGACAACAGAAAATAAGCTGCTTTTTAAAATAAACTAGGAAGGACTGAGACCTCAGAGTGGTGTAACCCCACTGCAAAACAGAAGTGAAATTAGGGCTAATGACGCAGGAAAACAGCATTTAATAAATTTTTCCACGCAGTATTTGGAAAGAGGCAAAAAAATGCACTAGTATCAAACAGACTGATGAAATACCTCAGTGGCCAAGTCGGCCTTGAAATCTTGCAATTAAGTGTTGACTTGAGCCTTTGAGGAAACGCCTGACCCGCCAAGGCCGGGGCACGGTGCTGGGGAGGGATGGAGGGGAGCCCGCACGGCCCCGGCGGCGGCCAGCAGCCGAGGGGGCAGCGGGATGAGCAGTGCTATCGCACCCCATTAGCCCCCACAGCTCGCAGATAAAACAACCAAAAGGCGACGGAGGATTCCAGCGATAAGTAAGTCAAAGATACGAACGCAATCAGCACTGTCGCTCTATATAAAAACAGGTCCTGTCAAACACATCCGAGCGCACTCTCCGACGAGATTACACCTTTGGTTGGAAAGCTAGCTGCGTTCGCACGTATCTGTTCTTTGGCCAGCGTTGGACTTGGTACCATGCAACATTGATAGAAGAGTTCGCACTGCACAACCAAAATGAAATACCATCAATGTGCTCAGATCTGGCCAGCTAACAGACCACAATTTAATCTGCAGCCTGACAACGCTGTTTGTGAACCAGCCACGCCACGGTGCAGGAGCACCCAACGGCTCGACGCGTGGCACGCCGGTGGGGCTTCCCAGCACAGCGCTGCGCGAGAGTTATGGACACGGTCCCAGGGCCAGCAAGTATCCCATGTTAAAGAACAGTAAGAACCAGTGAGCAGAACAGGAGCCAGGCAAAGCAGAGCTGGGCACAACACGATAAACAAAAATCCGAAGATTAGCTACCAGAGTAGATGGGATCACCCAGGGGAAGTGAACAGTATTTCCTCCTCTTATGGAAATACGACTTCATGTGCTCACCAGAAATAAAAGTTACGAGCAAGCCAGGATAACTTCATCCTTTCTAAAAAAAGAACTATAACCTTACTAAATTCAGCATACGTTGTCCTGCTCACTGACAATTTTATTAGCTTGCAAAAACATAGTTGGCATTTGTAAGAAAACCATTTTCGTCCCCCCTTACCCGTAACAAGTCAGCCTTTTACAGAGCTTTCCTACAGATACAACAGAGTAGACTAAACAGAAGACAAACAGTTATTGCCCTCTTGCCACATGAAGCTGTCAGCATTCCTCGCTGGGGGAGGCGTTCGGAGGTACTCGAACCCCACGCAGGCGCTGCCGGAGGCTCGTGGTGGGGAGGGAAACCTCCTGACACATGCAGACCACTAACTGGATTTCTAGCCCAGCCTCAGCCGGAGCCAGCCGCAGCAAACAAGTATCTCCAGTTACTCTACCTCCGCGTCGTCTCAGCTGTAAAGTGGGAATAATGAAATGCATCACCTCTGCTAGGTGCTCTGGTATCTCCCAAGAGCAAAGGAACCATCATCTTGGTTATTCACCAATGATTATTTAACGATTTCCTACTAAAATTGACAGCCTCTCCTGGCCAGTAACACTAAATAAAAGTATCAGGTCACAGCATCTGTTTGGCAGTCCACATTAACAACAACAACTTTACACTGCAAATTGTTCATACAGACCTTCCTAAATTAGGAAACGCTTAGCAGATCATGGGTGGGACTGAAACTAAACCACACTACCCAGCCACCCACATACAGCCACCACTAACCGACCCCCCAAAGACCACCGCTGCTGCCTGCGCCCGAGGTCCCACCAACCTGCCCAGCCCCAGGATGCTCCCTCTGCCCCATCTGCCCCTTCCCAGCCAGGTTCTTCCAGCCAGCTCCCCCCCTCCCACCAGCACTTTCACACCCTGATGCTGGGTTAGTTCCCATTACCCAAATTAACTCTTCCCTTGCCATCCTGGGCTGAAATCCCATCAGAACAATAAACTCGACTCTGACATACTTTGCACCAACTTAACCACAATTGAGCAAGTGGCCACAACGCAACATGCCATTCCCATTCATTAACTCCCCAGCCAGAGAATTTTTCCTTTTTTAAAATTAAAAAAAAAATAAACAACACACTTTTTAATGCACTGGCTTATTGTGATTTTTAATTAGTGACAGGATTGCAGATAATGCACATCCAAGGCCCCGAAAGCGGGGCGAGGCGAGTACGTGTGTGTGCTGGAGAAACCGCTGTTCCTCTGTCAATGCAGCTCGTCCTCCAGCCCATCCAGGCTCTCAGCTGCCCAGTCACACAGCTTTAAAAGTCAACAGCTGGGCGTTTTATAACCCTGGAGAACTCGCAAGCCAGTCCTGACGTCGCTGGCAAGGCGCCTTGGCCGAAGCCCGAGGAGCCACGGGAACTGTTCCTGCCCCACCACATAGCTTCACCTTCCTCCTTCCACGGACCGCTAACGAAGGCAAAATCCAGGCTGGCAAGGCAGGCAGGCAGCTGTTTCGTAAGCAGTTAAATGAGAGAGGCGGGCGTGCTGAATTGTGTCGGGCAGTGGCCGGGATCCAGGATCTGCCACCATCTGGAAGTTTGCTTGGCTTTTGTTTCAAGTCTCCAGACCTGATGGATGGAAGCAAGCTCCCGGTTCTTTTCCATTAACATAAAGACAATTAAAACAATTTTCCCCCCTAAGTAGCTCAGAAATGAAAGCACATCACACAAGCTCAAATGAGGCAGTGTTTATAACATAGTTAAGTAAAACCTGACTATTTGGAACAAAGAAAACAAACCGCCCAAAACAAAACCTCGGTTCAATCACAGAGAACAGCTTTGTCAACAAGTTCCTGTGACTCCTCCTCGGAGAGGAAAACACTGGGATGAAAGCCTGCCCAAGGACTCACTGCATCCTCCTCTCTCCAAGAAACATTAACTACTGCCTGACAAAGGCCTTTCTGCTGAGAAAGGCAACACCACAGCCCAGCATTAAAGCAATTAGCTAGATAATACCTCCGCTACATGCTGATTTTTCCTTTTCCAGAGTACTGGTGCAAGCACAACAAGTAATGTGTTGTTTGTACAGACACTTCCGAAGTTGCAGGTGACCCAATTTAGATTTTTTTTTTCGTATCACTGAAAATATTTCTATTTTGGCATTGCACGTCTGTTTCACTGATTTATTTCACTTTTGTTTTTAAAGCTTTTACATTGTATTTCAGGATAACTTAAATCTTCTATCAGCAAATATAAGTTCAGACATTTCAATTTTTAAATATTATAACTCACATTTGTGAAACACTGATCTCATTACTTTTTTTTTTTCCCCCCTAAGCCAACGCATAAAGAAAGTTTATCTCGTGTTCTGATTTGGCTTTGAAGCTTGTGATTATCCTGAAGTTAACACGCTCCTTCCTACAGATTATCATTAGTAAAGTTTTGGATACGAACCTCTGGGTTTTACTCCGGCAAGCGACCCACCGCTTTCACAAAGCAGTTTTGGAAAGCACCTTGATCATTTGACCTGATATTCAAAACTCTCTGAAAGCTGCCCATCTCCCATCCTGAAGCTATGTTACATCAGCACCTGCTATCAATAAAAGCGAGTATCAGCAACAGGTAATAGGAGTGAAACTCCACCACGATCGCAGCCGTATCAGCGTTTCACCACCAATACTGTACAATTCTGCACATGCGTAAGTTCAAGTGAAAGCAGGTTTGAAAATAAAGTATTTTTATCATGTCAATTCATTAAAAAATAAGGATCAGGTTTATAAACGTTGCTGTTGCAGCAAACAGCCTCAAGTATTTTCACCAAACCATATTCCAAGACAGAAGGTCCTTTTCTGTTCTCCCGCTTCCTTGAAATCGGTCTGCCACTTGTACACTCCTCTTTCATATATGAAAATACTACAGTCACATAGTCTTTTGTAGCCTTGCATAAAGCTCTACATGTTAAAATTAGTTAGGTCTTTCTGCTTGCCTTAAGATGTCTCCTGTTTGGATAGCTGGACTGGTTCTGGACTAAGCTGTTTGATCAAATTCTGAAAAAGTTTTGTTGATTGACAGCTTGCATCCATGCGTTCATCTGCTGACACCGGCTTTGGCTTCAACAGCCCCGCATGTCTTCGCAGTATTTACATCTCTGATGGATTTAGTAAAGTTCACTGGAACTTTATTGCTGTTAAATATTTCTCCATCTCATCTTACCAGAAAGGCTTTCTACACTTCCATACATGCTTGTAACCCCCTCCCACAACTCTACCGCTTCAAATTTATCCATCTTTCGTGAACACAGGCGATCAGAACGTATACGTGTTCCAAAAGAAATCCCAGAAGGACCTGCAAAACAGTATTAACCTCCCTTCGCATCTCCATTAAAAGCAAAAGAAAAGGCCACCCTTTGGTGCATGCCTTTCTTCCTGGCTGCATCACCACTACCAGACCACGCTCACACTGTGGGCAAGCAGTGCAAACAGTCACACAGCAAAGCCTCTGTACCTGCTTTAAAAAAAGCTCAATGCTAATATTGACCACAAAGGTCAGGAAGAGATGATGTTGGCAGAAAAACGTATAGCAGCCACCTTAAATCTCTGTCTAATATACTAGAATAGATAAAAACGGCATTTTTCTGTTTCTTCCTCCCAACCGTGTATTTTGCACGACGAGAAGAGTCAGATTCAGTTGCTTCCCTCTCCCATCTGCCAAATCCCTTTGCGTTTTTCAAAAACGCGCAAGTTGTTGAATGTTGTGAAATATTTTCTGCAAAAAGGATGTGCAAAAATGCTAAAACACAGATACTTCACACAGTTTATAGCTAATACTAAATACTCATTGAAGAACCAGTCAAGCACTCTTCAAAACTTTTATGGTAAGTCATCTGGTAAGATTTTCTTCATGTGAATCACCTGAACTTTGCATTCAGCTGCTGGGGATGGCCCCGCGGTCAGACGGGGCAGAGGAGCAGTGCTGGCAGCACCTCGCCGCAGCCCAGCCCGTGCGGCCACCAGCCCCGGGCCAGCCCTGCACCAGCACGGCTCTCTGGGCAGCCGCCAGCAGACAGCTGAACCTCCCTCGCGCCACGCAGCCACGACACTGACACCTAAATAAAACACTTCAAAAAAATCATATCCATAATTATAATTAATAGAAAATAACTCTCCTGTGGACAGAAGAGGAGGAAAGTTGACAGATCCCATCTGCCACCCCCATATACTCTCGAACTCGGAGTACAAACCCTCTTCTCGCCGTCTGAGGCTAGTCCAGGCACCGGGCCAAAGCTTTGCACTTCCCTCCCGAAGGGAAAGGGCAGATCTCCCACTGCCACGTCGCTAACCCACAGCCTTAGAAAGCAGCACCTCATCCCTGCCCAGTTTTTCAGCTGCAGCCAAACCACGTCACCGCCTGTAACGAGGATGTACCAAATTTGCTCAGAGGTGGTATTATCACCATTCAAGTAAATTCAAGCACATAAGACAGCATATTATTGTATTTGCTTATATTTCATTTAGAGAACACTACAGAATATTAAATGACAGCAGGGCCACAAATAATATGCTCCATCTACTTGCAAACTGTTCTCTTCATTATTATTTTCATAGTGTTCACATACCCATATTTTCTACTTCCCAACTCGAATGTTTCAGAAGATGCTACAACCATATATCCAGTCACCTTTATTCCCTTACACTAACCCCACAATTCAGGACGCATTGAAATGAAAATGTTCCAGTCTAGAAGAATCTAAGGAAGGAAGAAGGAAATAGAGAAATAAGGATTTAAGGCAGACAAGGAAGGCCCCAGATCCACTAGCAGGGAAAACACTCTAATAATAGTCTAGAAGGTCTGAGAAATTGAAAAACTTTTTGCAGCAACTTTTCAGAGCATAGTATCATCCTGTTTGATTGCATGATCAAGAAATGCCAAAAGGAAGTGAAACCGTTGATGTCTAACTTCAGTGTTTTATATCCACAAATATTGCCTTTACTGTAACATAGCAGCTCTCACACATCCACTGAAGCAACCCATTCAGATGCACAAAAATTAAAGTGTAGCCGTCTCGTACGTTACATAGATTGCGGTTGCAGAAGTATCTGAATGAGCTGACTCTCAGTTTTATCCAGAAGCGGCTGCTGTGGAGGAGATCAGAGACCCTTTTGGTCACGCTCGGCAGGATTGCCTAATTTCCACCCCATTGCCATTTCCTGCCCGCTGAACAAGGCAGCTGGAACATCTGGACAAGCTTGTCCAGCTCTGCTGAGCAAGAGGCGAAAGGGTAAAGAGAAGACACCGTGCACACCAGAGCTTGTAAGGAGAAGACACTTCAATTCAGCAACAAGACCATTCCCCTCCGCTTCAGACATGCCAGGAGTCGTGGGCGTGCAGCGCCCTGACTGCCGCAGGCAATGCACGCTGACCTGACGAACGGGCTTCAAATCGGCAACGAGACATTTGCACTGTACGTCTAACGAAGGCCCAGAGGATGTTTATCTTTTGTGCGGTCATTAAAAGCACCCGTGAACTTAAGAAGGAATAATAAAGATCTGTACAAGCAGCATATGGAGCTGCAAAAATAAATATGTGCGGAGCAGAATCAAGTTAATTTTGCCACCAGCTGACATAAAAGAAACGAGGATTAAGGCTGACTGCGTGTAAGCATGAGCAATGTTAACAACTCAGATCGTTTTCACCAAGTCTTACATCAAGATCTGCAGAACATTTGCTTTGTTGCAAATCTCAGAACTCGACTTTTTTCCTCTTTAGCCATAAGATTTCTTGTGTACCTGTTACAGTCAGATAACCCACACGTTCCATACCAAGTCCTGTAAGAGTGTGGTTCTAGACCTTCATGAAGATAAACTGGAACACATGACCTAGTGGCAAAAAACTCGGTGAGCCATAAGCTGCCACCTTGGTATGGCACTTTACCCTCCCGGCACGGCAGGAACAGCTCAGGGTTGCACAGTACTCTGCAAGAGTCATGCAACAAGACACTACCTGTGTCTCTGGTGAACACCACCACTGAAGTTAACCAGAATGTGAAATATGAAGTCATTTTGGTTTGGACCTTTAAGGTTTTTGTTTGTTTGTTGGGTTTCTGTTGTTGTTTTGAGGTCCTGTTGAACTAAAATATAACTTAGTTTTATAACAAACAAACCCAGCAGACAACATACAAACAGAAAGTTACCACAGGTATGAGCTACCTATTTCCTTGTGTGTAAGTGAAACACAGAAGCATCAGAAAATTGTGTTTCACTTTTGCTTATTCTGAGAGTTACCTTCATCAGTATTACCCGAGACCAGGTGAGCACCTACAGTAACCTAAATCACTAACTTCTGATTAGGGAACAGCAAGAAAACAACTGCGTCTCACCGGCTAGACTTATGGAACACATCAACATACTCACTGAATTGCTATAAAAATAATCCTTTATCCTCAAAACATCTAACACACATTTCAGGCCGGTACAAAACAGGCTTGAACTTCTCAGAGCAGAGCCAAACACCTGCAAGGTCACGGCGTGCAAAGCGAGCAGCGGATCACTCTTCCAGCCATCAAGTCGTCCTGCACTGATCTACAATCTTGAATGGTGTTAGACTCCAGAGTATATACAGGGGATTATTTGTGACACTGATGCCATTTTCTCTCCCCCTCCAAGCCACGTAAGGTCACTCATTTAAGAGGAGACAACATATGTGCATGCTCAGTATCAACACACAGTGAAAGCGCCATTCTCTTAATGGACTGACAACTTCAGACTGAAAGTTATGGTTTATTTTGAATTTAAACACTTCTTTTTCCTGCTTAGCCCTTTCTCTTGCCCATAAACACCACCAACCTCCCTGCAGCTCAGCCTGCTTCTGGGTGAGTCTCCGAGTCCAGGCTCTCCACAGAGCATTCACAGCGCTGCAAGCCGCGCGCAGCTTAACTCCTTCCACCACTGCCACCTCTGTGCCTTCACGCTCCCTCCCGTACACGACAGCCAGAACACAAGGCCACCTCTCTATATTTCCAACTTCTCGCTTCCTTCCCTATCACTCTCCACCCATGACCACCTTTACTAAACAGGCCAGAACACTTCTGGCCCACCCCTCAAAACCAGCTTTTGAAGACGCCCATGGGTTTTCTCTCCCAGCGTGGCCGGCTGGCAGGCACCATCACCAATGACTCAACCTCAAAGCAGCACCCTGTGGTCCTGCCAGATCAGACCGCCCCCGCTTGGGGCCAGACTCTTTTCAGTGGTGCCCAGCGACAGGACAAGGGGCAACGGGCACAAACTGAAGCAGAGGAAGTTCCGTCTGAACACGAG
>Ga0065711_1037464_pt1 | contig 19808 bp, 11 predicted proteins | sample Hoacrofraction12_FD_59098 | JGI IMG/M metagenome (GOLD analysis project Ga0065711, IMG submission 59098) | Hoatzin crop microbial communities from Cojedes, Venezuela - Epithelial fraction 12 v2 (version 2) | ecosystem: Host-associated > Birds > Digestive system > Esophagus > Crop | place... | reverse complement strand
TTCCGACGGCCGCCCGCCCCCTGGCGGCTGCCCCCTGCAGCCCGCTCGCGCAGCGGCTGTCCTCAGCGGCTGCCCCGTGTGCCGTCGCTGGCGCGGCGGTCTCGGTTGCCTGCCTTCTGACAAGTGTGACAGCACGAGGGGTAGCGGCTCTAAGCTGAAAGAGGGTGGGCGTAGCTTAGGTACAAGGAAGAAGTTCTTTACTGTGAGGGTGGCCCTGGCACAGGTTGCCCAGAGAAGCTGTGGCTGCCCCCTCCCTGGAAGCATTCCAGGCCAGGCTGGACGGGGCTTTGAGCGACCTGGTCTGGTGGCGGGGGGCTGGAACAAGATGATCTGTGACGGCCTTTCTAACCCATTCTGTTGCTCACACCGCGCGGTGTACCTGTAGCTCGTTCCTATGGCCCGTAGGGCCCGCAAAAGGCCTTTGCTTTCTGCTATGTCCGGTAGACTCTGTGCCCCCTCTCACCTGCGGGTTTGGCCGCCCCGGCGGGGCTGCGGCGGGCCGAAGACCTGGGCGGCCATCTTGCGCCTCCGGGGGAGCTCCCTGCCTGCAGCCTCGTGGGGCGGGCGAGGCTGCGGCCACCCCCGCCGTTCGGTCTGTGGGAGCGCAGAGAAGCGCTCACTGCTGTGCCTGGCTACTCGTTTTCACAGAACTGGCAGGAACGCAGTATTTCTGAGACCTCTCTTTCCAAAACTGGCAGTGGATGTAGACAGGATCTTAAAGCGCACTGTGACAATGATGTTGGAGAGCCACTTTGATAACTGAAGGCAGATCTCTTCCAGAAACGAAATGCGTGAGCAGCCAGGAAAGGGCTAGGGCTTCTTTCAGCTCCCGGTGAGATGGCTGACACGGTGCCGGGGAGGAGGACTGAGGCGCAGTGACCTGTGAAGGAGCTGCAGAAGCTGCTGAAGAGGAAATGCAGCCTACCTCTGCTCTCATGATTTGGCCCACTGGGTCATCATCTGCCTTAAAAATACGTGGCCGCTGGTGGGCTTTGCTTTTGTCTCCATGAAGAGCGTCCTAGAGACTGCAACAGTTTGGGACTTGCTGCCTTCAGTATGGCCCCTTTGCCATTAAAAGAAATCAGAACTTGCTCAAAAACACTCATTGGATGTGCATAATCTTCACTTAATTCAGCCAATGTTTCACGTGTGGTAAACTACTTGCATAAATCTGCAGTTTGAAATAACAAATTCAGAAGCAGTTACAGCAGCTCTCTAAAGAGAGCTATTCAGATGGACATCAGGTAAGACGAGCAAGAACATCTTACTGACTGGTCTATTATTTGTCTGAGGTTGAGCATGTACTCTCAGGGTAACGGTGGGCTGGCCTTTTCCCCAGACAGACACATCAAGCCTTTGTCAGTGTTGGAAGTCTCAATTCCAGGCCAGGTAATCCCTATAAGTCAGTAGCTCCACGGAGGAGATTTTGCAATTTATGCTGTTAATGATATGACGTGTCTATTTATGTCAGTCCTGAGAAGGAAATGGCAGCTGCATGTCTAATGTGCATGAGCAGAATACTCTTTTTACATGCCGCCATATCATTATCTCCCTAAAGCAAATAAAGCCGCACAAAGCAAAAGTGACAGGAACACTGAAGCCTTATTACCACATAGCTGACTTACATAGCTTATTACCACAGTGATTATTATTATCCCCTAATTTGGGGACTCATTTTCACTTCCCTTTGAGTCCAATTGGCAGTTTTCCATTCACTTCAGTTTGGGCAGGATCGAGCTTGTTGATAATTACTGCTATCTCATTGTTCTGTGGAATATGAAAGATGAAAGAGGCAGCTAAGAATCACAAAGGAGAAAAAAAAAATATCTCAATCACCAGAAAAAACATGGGAGAATTAATTTATTCTTTCAGGAATAATTACTATATGCTTTAACTCCTCTAATATAAGGTAATTTTACAGCAGCTCTGTGAGTTTGCAGCATGTATGCTTGTGTAGTGTATTTGAAGTAGCTTTTGTAGTGTATTACCCCCTGGCAGCTTTTGAGATTCTCAGTAAGTCCCATAACAAGCACCTTTATTGTGTTCTGATACTCCTTTATTACTGCTGCTTTGGCGAGGCACAATGACTGCAGCTCTTAACAAAATTCTGTTCCTAAAAGCATGAACCATCAGTCCATAACTGGGGATTTATTGTTGAAGACTGTACTAGTGCTGTCTGGAGACCCTTGCAGACAGCAAATCCAAGTGTGCACCAGGTGGCCAGTGTTCTCAGAACAGAAGGTTTTACAAAGCCAGACTTGAAGCATTTTTCTTTTCCCTGATTTTTTAATGTCCTGTGATTTACTGTCTGTTTTACTGAGCTATGTTGATTTAAGAACATTAATTCTTTGGAGAAGAGCTTCACTTTACTTCAAAATATATGTTATGCTGGTGTAGATCTGTGCACACACTGAGAAAAAAAGTCTTGAAACGAGCACGGGAAAGAGAAGAGAGCTATACCTCATCAGCTCTATTGTCCAAGCAGTCTGTCCTGGAGGGAGAACACTCTGATTAATGGATCCTGGCAGGGTGAAGTAAAAGTAGATTATAAAATATCTTTGTGTAAGATTGAAATGCAGACTTCTGAGAACATATTTTTTTCCTGATCTTTATCTAATCCTTGGAGCAAGAGACATAATTGATTAGAATTGGTAAAGAGGAATGACCATAGCCCAAGAAAATAGTGAGAAATGCAGTGTTTTCTAAGGCATATCAATACTGATGTGTTCTGAAATTTTAATTTTCTTTTCCTGTGATTTCTTTAGTGATAATTGTTTTCATTTCCATAAGACTTTGTTTGGTGATTTTTGAAAGAGAGAGCTGTCTGATTCATGTCGTTTCCCATGACTCTAGCATATGTGGGTGAATGTATCTACAGAAATGACAGAAAATCGGAATGTTTTTTCCCATACCACAGACAGCTGACACCTTTCCCAGAACAGGCCAAATTCAGCTTCCAGATAGACTCGGACAATCACATGGAGAGGGGGTAGACTCCAGCTGGTTGTGTAGCCTATTGGTTCAGAAGATGCAGAAGACCTTCTCAGCTAACACTTTCTTTGAAGTACAATTAAAGTAGTAAGCAGGCTTCCATTGGATCTTTGCCTGAATCTGAATTCAAAGCTAAATCATTGTGTCTTACCAAAAACCATACTGTATAAAACGTCTCTTCCTCTGCTTGTTCCTTTTAAAGGTACTTAGTTTTAGTCCTAGGATTTCACGTACAGAATGACTCTTTCTTGGTATTCTAGAACCTGTCTGGTACCAAAGCTTTACTGAAGCTTTGCTCCCTAGTGAACTGAAGGGCAATTGTTGCACATTTCAGTGAAGTGTATGAAAGCATACCATAGCTGGAACCTTCACTTACATAAAGGAAACTATTCACCAGTAGTTTTGCAAATTTCTGAAAAAATACTTACTTGCTAATAGCCACATTTAATATTTATAGGTTGTTGTCAACTTTCTCTCACTATGAGTGATTGCTATTTGACAGAGAAAAAGCTTCCTTGGCTAGGGAAAGAGGAATGATTTTTAGACTGTCTGAGAGAATGTATATGCAGCTTTATCATAAACTGGTAAATAAAATTCTGCTGTCAAACAGCTGATCCTAGTTAAGTGAATGGGGAAAACCAAATTCTGCTATGATCATTTTCTATTAACCTTATACCCTTTGCCACTCAGAGTTTTGGTTGCCTACTGGTTCCCTTTGTTTTATTTAATGTTTTTTGTTCTGTAGATGTCTCTATGCATACGATGCAATTCATATTTTAAAATAATGCTTCTTGTTCCCACACATGTAGCAAAAAACCCACATATTTGATCTGTGCCAGTGGAAAGGTATCTACTTAAGAGTACACAGTGTTGCCTACCATTTACTGATTATGTTTTTTCTTTTCTTCACTAAAGAAACATTCAATAGAATTCAGTCCTGTGCATAATGAGGCTTGTGGGATAGCAGCGTTTGGTGTAGGTATCAGTATCAGCAGCTGGCTATAGTTATCCCAGCCTGGTTTTAAGGCACTTGTAAAGGCATGGCTAGATATTAAAGGTGACGTACTACTTCCATAATAGCACAAAGGAAGCAGACTGCTATCCCCTCTGTTCTTGATGAGCTGCATTCTCACCTGTTCAGACATCAATAAACTGGTCTCCATCCACTTCAAGCGTGATTTGCTGCTTGATGAAGTCCTGTTGTGCTTACATGTGGACAAGAATGCAGTATTAGAGAGGTAATAGGGGCCAGGCCAGGATGATTCAGTTCTACACTGTGTTCTGCACTTCAGGTGATGTCACGATTGCCATGTCACACTCTATATGAATTCATGCAAATACCATGAGTCTGAGATCCACTCTATGTTTGGTTTTATTGTTTTAATAACCATTTGTGAAAAAGTAAGACTTGTGGTTTTGATGAATATAGATGAGAGATTTGAAATATGATTTAAATAATGGGCTTGGATAATTATAGTGCAATAAGGTACCAGAAATAGTTATTCCATAGGCAATTGCCTTAAAGTTACCAAAATTATGTTAGCATTGAGAATCATCATAACAAAATATATCATAGGCACTACAAATAGTTTTATTTCCTTTTGCTCCTTCTGGATACATTCAGCAGTTTCACCCATTGTTACTAGTACCCTGTATTACCAGTTCAGCAGTGCAACATGTTTGGTGTTCATATCCTTCCCATCCTGGCTAATTGATGCATCAGTATTTCACTTAGGCAGTTTCACTTACGTTGGCAGCATCAAAGGATGTCATCACAATTTTGTCTCTTGGCTGCAAGTACATTACAGAGGACTCAATGTTTTTTGGTTGTACTCTGTGAGAGCTGGACAGACTTCCAAAAAATATCTCTTACAATGTATTGGTGCCAAGGACATTGCAAAAATCAGAGGTATCCACACTGTGACTTATTTCTTTTTCTTAGTTCCTTCTTCCTTAATCCTTGGAAAAGTTCCTTTTCCCCCTGGCCTGTCACCTCTTGCATTTGAACTGATAATGTCCAGATATATAATCTTGCTAGTCTGCAACAATATTTCTAGCCAGAGTGATACTGAAGTCCTAGGAGTGTTTCTGGCATTTGGATGCGTTTGCTCAAGACCTTCTTTTCCACCAGTAGATGGCATTCCCCAGGAAGAAGCTGGAAGCGCATCCGCTTTCTGCATCTCCCTCTGACCCAAGCCAGGAGGGGATTTCAGTGGCAAACTGATTAATAAACACAGATTAGGAATATTCTCCCGAGCATCTCTAAACTTGCATTTTATCTATATCAGTAGTAGCTGAAGCTGTGTCAGTATCTGTTGTAGTTTTTACAGCTTTGAGAGAATGAGGTAGGGTTAATTTTTTCATCAGGGCTGTCTGTTTTTCATTTTTAGCTGAAGTAGCAGTCCCCAGCACTGTGACCTTAATGCCAAGACCTCTTTGGGAAGTTAATGCCTATTTGCTTCAATGGTAGGATGTGAAATTTCTGGCAAATGTGAATGTGTTGGCAGCAGAAGATGATGTTAGCAGTGTTAGGGAGCATGGCTTATCATTGGTACTAATCAGTGGCCCAGTTACTGTCACGTAGGCTTTGTAATAAGACATATTCAGATCATGCTGATACCTTTTGTTTCCTTATGTTATTGGTGGGATATAAATTCTTAGAGAGGAAAAAGGGTGGAACTCAAATTTCCTTTATTTAAAACTTCGCTTTTATATGTTCTCTAATATCAATTTTCTCATTTTGTGCAAAAGCTCAACAAACATTTGCTGTACTATATTTAGGCTTATTTGTCTTCTTCCTACCTTTGAATATTACAGAGTTTCTTTATCAGGATGTATCTGTTAGGCTCTTACTGTAGTTGTGTCATCGTCAGTGTTATAATAGAATTTTACAGTACAGCAGAGTGGACCTGCATGCAAAGTGTAACTTGTTGTTCTGTTACGCATTTAGATGGTCAAGTGAATAGTTATGCACAATTTTTGGACTCACATGGGGATTTTATTGCTTAGGATTGTGTCTTTGTTACATTGCTTAAGGGGTAGGAAGGAAGTTGAATGTCTGTTTGGAATGAAATATTGCGTTTCCAAGATTTATTTTCATTTTGGATTGGAGAATAGTTTGAAAACTGCAGAACTTTGTCAGAGCCTTTCTCAGTTTACTGAAGTATACAAGTCTGTGTGGCTCGTTTTGTACTTTCACATCTCCAACTCCATTGGTTAAAGACATACTTAGTAGTCTTTAAATAAAAAGTAGTTCTTGGGGAGAAGAAGAGATGACTATTCTTCATGTCCGTAATTCACAGGACAGAAATACTGGTCTTAAAGATCAGCAGAGGAAATTAAGAAAACAATATTTTAACGGTAGTGAAACATTGAAATAGACTGCCTGAAACTACTGTGGAATCTCTGTCATTAGAGATCCAAAAGAATAGTTTCAGCAGAAGTCTATTAAGAATGATGTAGAAATGACTGAACTTGCCTTGGAGAGGGAAGTGGGTTAAACAGGCTCCCAGACTCCCTTCCAGCCTTATTGTCTATATTTCTGCAGGTCTGCAGTGTCCTGCATCTTGTCTGTTAGAGGCATATAGAGGTGTTTAGAAGCTGAATGACAAAAAACTAAGAGCAAATTCTACTGATATATCAATGTTGGTAGAGAATTTGGTTTGTAATACAGTTTTGCTGTCACTGGTTTTCTCAGTGCCACCTGTGACCTTTATGTATCCGTAGACAAAAGTAGTTGGTCACTAGGTTTGTAAATGCAGTTTGACTTAAAGGGATATAGCAGCTTGACAGTTCCAGTTAATTTTTAAAAATTTTAGCATACAGACAGGAGGCAATCTGTTGGTCATTTGGGCTTTAGTTTTCACACGTTTTAAAAGAAGATGGTGAAGGGTTCCTGAACTTTTCCTGGATTGGTAATTCTTTACAGAACTGACAGTGATGAGTTCAGCCCATTGCTGAGGGAACTAAATATTAAAGCACATCATTGAAAAATTCAGAAAATTGAAGACAAATAATATCATAGAATGATTTAGGTTGGAAGAGACCTTTGGACGTTATCTGGTCTATGGATCACAAAATGGGGTCAATTTTGGAGTTAGATCAAGATGCTATGGGTCCTGTCCAGCTGAGTTTTGAATGGCTCCAAGGATGTATATTCTGCAGCCTGTCTGGGCTTGTTCCAGTGCTTAACCACCTCCGTAGTAAAAAAATGTTCCATATATCTAATGCAAATTTCCCGTATTCAATAGTTTGGCAACACAGCAAGAAACAGAAACCTGTGGCAGACATTTCCAGGACTGCACAAGCAAGTTGAGCAGATCATATTATCTTATTATATAATATATATAATATTATATATATATTATCATATTATAAAGCAGAAGTCCTTGATGCAAAAAGGTGGTCACAGTCTTTACAAGAAATGATGCTGTAAATCAGGTTACTAGTTGTACGACCTGTGCAACATCTGCAGGCAAATGAAGTAGGTTAGTGGTCCAAATTATTGATACCAAACCCTAAGATTTCCTATTGTTACCTTTCATGAGGTGAGAGAGAGAGAAACAGTTGGCAGGGTTATTTCTGGATCTCTGTTAGAAAGACCCATCAACAATTGGCTTAATAATATATATGTCTTAATAAGATAGAATAAAAATAGGAATATAGATAGTAAATCTTATAGGATGCTGGGAACCCCATGTTTGTACAACATTGGACAGACCCTGGATGGATTTTCTCACAGCACGCTGTGCAGATCCTGTCTGTGAAGAGAACGTCCTCTCTTTGGGTCATCCGAGCTGTTATATGATTTTCGTGCAAAAAAAAGAATTCTGTGCATCATTTCTACTGTCGAACAAAAAGGACATTCACATAAGAACCTCTTGCTGCACTTTTAGATAAAGATGAGGCACACAGGGAACGTAATTGCCAGTACCAAGTGGGAGCTGCCTGCAGGCTCCTCTGTCAAAAGGAGCCAGCTGAGGTGATGCTTTGACCAAGGAAATTGTGCAGCCCAATGCAGGCTCGAAGGCTGAGCTGTTCCCACAGCACAGCTCAGGTTTGGGCCTGGTTAACTGTATTGTGGATCACTAACTCCTCAGTATACAATGGTCTCCTGGTTGGGATCACTACAAAAAGAAAAATCTCCTCGGCAGTATGCACACAGTTATATCTTCCCCCCATGGCATATATGCAGGCAATCTTTATAGCTGTAAATCCACAATTTATGAAAGAGATGTAGCTACGTGAAATATATATGAAGTGGTCCAAAAGCCACTGAGATAAATAGAATTCCATTGTCTTCAGTGTACTTGAGTCAGACCCTAATTGTGCATTTTGTTGGAAAGCACAGGAGGATCAGTTTTAACTAATTGCAGAGGGAACATTGCAGCACAGAAGTAGGAGGCAGAAACCTGTGTTCTGTTCTCGGTTCTGCCACAGACTTGTAACCTTGGGGTCATAGAAAATCACTCAGATTTTGGGTGTCTCAATATTCTTGCATGGGACAGGGTACTTAAAAGTCTTTCTGAACATACATTCTAGAAGCAAAAGCTTTAAAAATTCACATGGATAGAGAGATTCATAAAACAATGTCAGCAGAACAATAGATTTCATATCCTTTTTCTGTTTGTAGTTAAACTCAATAGACAAGGCAGCTTCCACCCACCACATGTTCAAATATATTCATCTTTGCATGCAGTGATTAAGCAGGCTGTTCCCATTAGTGTCAGTGGGAGTTAAATAACCAATTATGGAACATTAAGAGGAAATGATAGCCTTTAATCATTCTTAAAAAAAAGCAACCCAAAACCGAACAAACATTTATTTCTTTTTAAATAAGTCATTGACACTCCTTATATGCTTGAAGTTTTGTGCTCCTTTATGTGCTAGTGAAGTATCACAGTCCTATCTAAAGCTTAACGTAGCAGACGTTAAAATCATTGGTTCTGTGTGTTGTAGTTAAAAAGATGAGCAAATCTGAATCTGTTTTCTCAATGATTCCCCATAGCAGGAAATCTGTGTGTTTGGCACAATTGGCTGAATTTATTTTGGTAAATGTGAATTTCATTAAAAATTCAGTTGAGATAAGGGCAGAATTTACTTGTTCAGGACAGAGTCTGTCAATATTTGACATACAGTTTTGACCAAAAATTAGGGAATTGCTTTTTATGTTGGAACAGTAGGTTTAGAGAGCATTATTTTTTTATCAGAATGTTTAAGATTTTCAATTTGAAAGGGAGTTTTTTATTTCAAAACTGTTATAAATACTTTAAAGAAAAAAGAAACAGGGTAAAATTGAAATTAAGTCTCAAGCATGGGACTAAGAAAGGAAAGAAAGGTTTTCTGCAGAAAAATTCTTGCAGCTGAATGCCATCTCTGATCCGAATGCCAATTTTGGAAATTCTCTTCAGACAGGGGAAAGGAGTGATTAATTTTTTAAAAGCTACTGTCTGGTGGATGTTGCTTCTATAGTCTCCAAAATTCTGCTTTCCGCAGCAAATAGCCTGAAGGACCATTCAGCTCTGGACTCTCCTATTAAACTCCTCCTGTCTTGTATAAACACAGGATTGTCACCTGTGCGTCTCTTATGCTGACATATAGAAAGACAGAGGAACACAGGAAAGTGCAGTAATGTACAAATACTTTCACAGTCCCTGCCCTCAAATGGGGAACCGGTTCTTACATTTGAGCGTGACTATTTTAATCAGAACAGAGTGGAAGCCACAAGCTAGGCTTCAGATGCCTGGTCTGGTGCTTACAAAAAAACCGTGCATTGGTTGCTGTGAGGATCTAAGGAGCTGTTTGTTCAGAGCCTGCATTGTGCACGGAATTGATTTGTAGGTACTAACGCACGTCCTTTCAGTAAAATAAAAGTCATCTTGCCAGTGTGAACTCATTAAATTTTTTACTTATTAGAGAAGATAATCTAATATTGCTTTGAAATTAAATATCTAGGGAAATCATTTGTCTGATAAAAATACAGCACAGATTCAGACTGTTTTTCTGCTTTTGTTATAGGGGCTATTTGTATTCTTCCCATTATCAAGTCCTATAAAAGTGGTTTGCTGCAAAAGAGCAGCAGTTACCTGACACTAGCAGCCAGTTGCTCCCTGTGCACATTCAAAGGGGAGAACCAGTGTGGTGTATTGAGCTGTCAAAGTCCACCCACACTAGCTGCATGGAAATATTAATGGAATCAGGCTTTCAGTTCATACTTTCAGCTTTGGAAGACAGTATCATTCTTAGCCACTAAAAAGAGAAGCAGCTTTGCTTATCAGAGTGTCTACTAGCTCTGAAGAAGAGAGCCCAGGGAAGAAAGCAGTGAGCAGGTATTCTGTGCCTGCCCCAGGCGCGCTTTCAGCAGTGCACTGCAGAACATGCCATGTCACCCCTGTGAAAGGTAACACAGGCATGTAGAGATACAGCCATTAGGTATTATCTGCTAACGTGCAGCACAGCCAGGTCACTAAAACACACCTGCAACTAGACTCGAAGAGATACTAGCTTTTCCTCAGTGGAGGCTTTAACTTGTCCTGAGTCAGCAGTAGGGTGAAGAGGTTGTTGCTAACACAGCTGATTCGTATTGCAACCCAAGGAATAAGCTTGAGTAAGGTGTCTCAGAGATGCTTTCAACTCCATGAAACAGCTGAGCCTAGCAAGTCCCTTTTGAAGGGTGTGGTGTGTCCTGAGGTGAGCTTTGAGCTTTTTGGTAGTATGAGCCCTCAGCAAAAGCAGTTTCATGTCACTGGTTTTATGTAAATTGCTCAAGTCTTCACTTACTGAGGTTTGCGTCAAAGTCTACTGTGAATTCTTGTCTTGTGTTTTGACTTTGGTTTTCTCGTGAATTTGGTTCCTGCTGTAGGAGATGAATCTTAATCCCTGTCTTTTGATATTTCTTCCCTGTCTGCCTCTAACTGTATGACTCTCTAAATTTTAGTGGGTAAGAGATATAGAATAAAACTGAATGGTAAGTGTCCTTTCTATTCCAGTAAACTTAGGTTTTCAAAAAGCCTGCTATTATTTTTTAGAATTGAAAACAGATTTTTTTGAACTCTTTTTTTCTTCAGGGTGCAACTGTGGTTTGTTCCGTCTGCAGGGCAAGCAAAATGACAGAGATTGTGCCCTTGGGCAAACCACTAATCCAGTTGATGCCCTTGCTTGAGGTGTGTAAGCCTCTGATGTAAGCCTCTGTGCAAGTCTTATGGGCCACGTACACCAGTCCATCTTGTTTCCTCCCTCTGTAAGCCCTAATCCTCGCCAGAAATTGTAGGTAACTAAATCCTGTGCTGCTGCCAAAGGTAAACTGATTTTTGTGATGATGTCAGACTTTATATCTACCCTGACATTGTATGAGTGCCAGCAATAACCTGGAGTCTTTGAGTCTTTTTATTTTTCCCCAAAATTTTTGCCATAATATAAAGCCTACTCCAAATGAATAACACCCGCTGTCCATATGCAGGCTTTGTCCTAAACTTGTTTTATCGTGATAAGTAATATATGCATTAGAACTAAATGTCAGCAGAAAATAGTGGCATACGTAGGCTCTCAATTCCGATTTTCAGACAGGAAAATTCTGCCAATAAACTATGCCTTGATCTTGCATGACCATCAAGCTAGAAGAAAATATCTCTTCTTTCCTCCTTCTAAAACTTGCTCCTAACTCCAGTCTCTTCTGTAGCCTAATCCATAATGAGATGACTTATCCTATTGGCCCTATCCAGTTTTTGACCTTAATCTAGCTCAGAGGGCCATGCAAGATCCAGGAATAAGCCACATTTTTCAACCCTTTATGTACCAAAGCATAGATTTACCCTTCTTGATTTAAAAAAAAAAGTAAAAATATCCCCCACCAAAACCAAACTTCAGCCCTGGGCACCTGCTTGGTGATACCTGTGCTCCTTGTTCTAAACTTGTGAAACGTGCAGAATACAGACCTGCACAGAATGTCTTAGGCCTCCTTCTTCCTAACATTAAATGCAGGCAAGGTGGCTAATACATTTTCTACAAAGACAGACTTTGCTTCTTGCCAGGCATCTGGCTCAACCTTGTACTGGAGACCTAGGAGATGCAGCAATTGACTGATCTTAGAGCTCTTATTTTCCTGAACTTCTAACTTTTACTTTTCCTTTAATCATATAAAGTGGGCCAATGTTTTTATCAAAGCCAGACATAAACCACTGGTTCATGCTGACAACAAGCACACAGCTTAGCCCTTTGAGCTGTACGTAGTGCAGAAATTAATGAACTCTTCAGTTTGTGGTAAGTCCTGTGATGTTCAGGTTGTGTTCAACAGCATGAAGTAAAAGGGTGAAAAGTATGATAAAGTTTACCAATAGATTAACTTAAGGATATACCTACATATATATATATCTCCTCACACACAAGTTGACATTTCCTCACACAGTATATAGATTATGGAGCTTTTTGTCAGTGGGCATAGTGGATGCCGAAAGTTTACATAAATTCAAAAAGCAGTTGGGTTTTTTGTCCATGAATTTGTCCATTTGGGGTAATTAAACACAAAGTGCAACTTCATTGTCAAGAAATCCCTGTGCTGCAAATCTTTGGAGCCTGGGAGAGTGTTCTGGGAGAATTTTGTTATATGACTGCTTGGTTTTCATGCTCTTTTCCCAGCAAAGGTTTCTGTGGGAAACAGGATATAAGTCCTTGGGTGTGATCTGGTTTGGATGTTCTTATGTTCGTCCTTGGTTTTCAAAATTTCAGCCTTGATCATAACCAGAGCCAGATGATGAATACTTACATCAAAGGGAAACATAATTAGGGACTCACAGTTGATAGCAGTCTGCATCTAGCAGAACAGTGCAAGATTAAAAAATAAATTAATTTCTGCAATTCTGAAAACTCACATTCATAAGGTAGTAAACTGAGATACCTGGGATGTTGGAGGAAGCGATATTAGAAGCATTTTTTAAAATTCAAAAGAGAATATCAGAATTAGCCATTTGTGTTGAAAGGCAGTGTGCAGATCTGGACTGATGTCAGTCCTTGTCTAAAATGACCGTTCAAAGTTGAAAAGGCCAAGTGTTTGAGGAAGATGTTTAGTAGCATGCTAGTCCTGACCTCAGACAACAGTCACGCTCATCCAACAGCTCTCCCTTACGCTTTTGCCACTTTGGACTGTATCTATATCTTAACTTCTGGAGGATCTTTGTTTATATTGCTGTACTAAGATTTTTACATAGGTGAAACTTGATTATATCACAAAGGATTTTAGGCTGGCGTTTCTTACATTTTACTTGTCTGTGATGTGACAGAGATAGAACCATTTAGCCATCTCTTCATGCATATGTGTTCAAGGAAAGAAGGTAAAAGACTGAGGAGAAAACTGAACTTGAGTTCCCCACATCACTAGAGAAGTGCTCTAATGACAGCTGTTGCAGGAGTCGGGGGAAAGGGGAATGTGCATTGCAACCTGCTTACTTGGACGTGTGCTTTGGTTTTTGAAGTATAACCCCTGCTCATTTTTTTTTTTCCAAAGAGAAGGCTATAGTTGTAGAATTCCAGCATATACATGAGTCCTTGTAAACAAGAATTTGCCATCTAAAATTGAAAAAATAAGTAATTAAAATATGTTTCTTTCAGTGTGTTTCCTTTTGGCTAGCTTTTGTGGCTTCCCTCTTAGTGTGCTGCATGTTTGTGAATCTTTTCTTAAAATGCCACAGACAGAATATAACAACTGAAACACCTAACTTAAGTGGTGTGAACATCACACAGAAAACCTAGCATGTAAGAGGCATTACAGTGCATAAGAGCCATTACAACACATAAATGTAGTTGTAGATATTTCTACGTATAAGCAATCTCTTCCTGAGGGAATAAATACAATAAATTTTCTGAATGGGAAAAAAATACACAGAACTACAGAGCTGATATCTATGAAATCTTAAAAACTACTCTTGAGAGAGAGTTGAGGAATTGCAGGATGATTAGCATTAAACACCTCTTAATGCCAAATATTAGCATTGACATGTCTCTCACACGAGACTTGCAAACTTTAGGATTATATTCCGAAGAAATGCTTGATCGTAAGGATACCCTTCCATTGTCGAAAGAACACAAAGTATAATTTATCACTCCACAAAACATACTCTGAAGACATGTGCTGGCTACATAGGAGAATGTCATTTAGAGAGATAAAGATCATATCAAAGGTGAAAGCTTGGAAAATTCAGTACATAATATGTATAATATATGAAAACTCAGCTCACAATGTGGCTGCAAACTAGAGGCTAGCATGGGGTGACAATTAAAGAATGAGTTGCCAAATCATGAAGATTTGGTTAACAGAGAGTAACTGACAGCTGAATAATAGGGGACTTTAATGGGTAATAACATTTCTGCTACACACATCTGTAATAATAAAAATGCCCTTTTCTTGCTAATACCAGGACCTGGTAATTATTGTCAGGAGGGATTATCTTGTTCTTAGATTTGCACTGAATTTTATAATCATTGAACCAGTCTTCAGTGCCAATTAAAAAATGGAAATTCCATCACCTTTTATCTGCTTTCAGCTGTTAGGATCAACATTTTGTTTTAAATCTTGATTTAATTTATGCTTCCTTCCATGTGCCAAGTGAACTCATCCTGTTTATTAAAAAAAAATCTTTTTTTTTCCTAAGCCTTTCACAAAGTTTTGACCTTTTAACCAAGAAATTCAAGGCTTGACCTTTCAATGTGCATGCATTTATCATGTCTGACTCATAAAAAGCAGCTTGTGACATTGCTTTGCATATTCATAGCCTTCAAATCATCATCACAACAACCTGTGTATGCAGCCTGTGAGAGTCAAAATCCAGATTTGAGTGGAATATTTGTCTGGTGCTGGTTGTTAAATATTTAAGAGATGGTCAGAAGAAGAAAGTGATCTAGGATTTATAGAAATCAATGAGAATTTTCTGTTTTCTTCACACAGCTTCACATCCCAGTCTAAATTATAAGTGAATTACATATGTCTCTTTATTTGTTGCTCTGCAGGGTCATTGCTGTATATTAGGAAATTCTGTTGACTGAGTTTATAAATTAGGTGTTTCCCAAGGTTAATCAAGACACCAAAGTTTGGGATCTGTGCTTCCCAAAGGCCTACACAGCGACCCAGGCTTTGAACACTGGAACTTCAATTAGATGCCTGAGGTTACTGTGAATACTCAATCATCCATGTCTATGAATAACATGACTACTGACATGATGTAGATTCAACAGATTTAACTTTTAACCTTGCTTGTAAGAAGAATGATGAGAAATCTGCTGTACTAAATTTTGGAGCTTAACTCCTCTAGAACACGATACACATAATCCTTAACAGCTCTTAGTGGAAGAAGCAGCTCCCTGACAATGCAATAAAACCTTTACCTGCTAGATTGTAGTATGTTAAAAACATAATTCCAGTGTAATAAAATGAAAAAGAATGCTCATGGGAAACAGAGTAAATTCTTTGGAATGAACACATATATTATTCACCTGTTCATACGTTTAGTAAGTTTTTATATTTTAAAATTAAGATTAAAAATAAGGTTTTTTTTAATTAATGTACTGTGTGCACTTAAGCAACTTCTGCAGAATGAGGTCTTGAGTATTGATAGAATGAATGGAAATTTAATGTATCTCTGTCTCCTTGGCAATGTAGTACTACATTTTCTGTTTCCTGGACAATTTACATAATTATGCCAACTTAGTGGACATCTGTTTTCATATCCTCGAACAAAATTACATGGTTGAAATGGCACTGCTTCCATTTTGCCTGTTGACATAAGCTTTTGAAGTTGAAAGGATAACTAAAAGTTGAGCACATGTTCTTAGGGAAATAAAAGCCATAAAACTAAGATATGAATATATGCCTTGGGTTCTTATCTCCTTAAACTCCATCCTTTTCAGTTGCATCTGAGCCAAACAAAGTACAAGTGCTGACTTGCTAATTAGGCACAGTGGGGATGCAATATTTCTTCAGGCTGCCCCTCAGTGATGTACAATCCAGGCAGCACAAATTACTTGCAATGAAAATTCAAAACTGTGAAGTTAGCAACCAGAGTTTGAAAGTGTTTCTTCCTCTCCTGCCAGCTCGTGTGTAGATAAAAGAGCGAGTTTCATAGAGTATCATGCACAGTCATGGTTGGGGCGTGTACATTATGGTTGCCTATGAAATCTGGAGGGACTATTCCATGACCTGAGCCCTTTGCAGTACTGTGTTCCTAGGCCATCCCCGGAGCATACCCTTCCATTGATGGTTCTTACAAGATATTGGGGAGTGCAGTTAGGCAATGACACTTAGAGAGTGTTCAGGTAATATCCCAGATAGATCAGGGTATGGCTTACCAGAGTGGAGAAGAGAATGAACATAATTTAGAAGCAGATCCATCCAGCTGGGGGAAAAGAGTGCTTGGATTTTAAGTCTTCTCTCTGGTTCCATGTTCCAATCTTTAGAAAACCACGGTCTGACTTTCCGATGGACCAAGATGCCTGATGATCAGAGATTTACACTGTGGTTTTGTTGCCTATGTTGTGTTGTCATCTGTTGTAATTTGTTAAGAAATTTAAGTGACTGGTGGATGGCCATGGTGGTAATGAGAAACCTAATGACAGGAGTCTTCACACAGGACAACAAATTAATCTGTGGTTTGCAGCAGTCATCTGAGTTTCATATCTCAATGCAGTGCAGATTTGTGGCCTTTAAACTTGATAGGCATCTTCTCATCTATTTGTAGTGTGAGGTATATATTCCTGGGAGATTGTACGGCCTTCAGTCAAAGCAGGATAGGCCCTGACTGTTGCCATCACTACTGCACTTCGCCAGGAAGAGGGTCACTGCCAGTCCCTCTGGTAGCTGGAAGGAATCTGAAGAGCAGAGGAGAAGGTGAAAACACACTAGGCCTAAGTATAACTGGGGGAACAAGGAAACGCCTTTCAGGAGAGTAGGGGATAATATTCAACAGATTTTGTGCTATTATGTTGGACAAACACTCCCACTGATGTAGGAGGCTCTGAGTAGGAATGGGAACCTGCCTGTAGGTAGGTTCCAAAGGTAGGCTTGAAGTCCTAGTCTGCAAATGTGGAGCAGGGATTTTCATTTGCCCGGGTATATAAACTCAGGGTCCTGGTTGTTACAATGCTGGTTTTCTTTTGGCTGTTTTTGTATCCAGAGCCATAAGAAAGTCAAATGCATATTGATTTTTCTTTCCAAAATGTGACCTGTCTTGATAAGGTTCATCATGACTAGAAACAAGAAGTGCGATAGCCCACTGTCATTACTATGTGTATTACATAATGGGAAATTTGTCATTACTATGTGCATTATATAACGGGAAATTCATTTGCATCTAGTTTAGTCATAGATCAAACTCCTGCACTTAGCTTGCTCTGCTGTGTATTATAAGGTCTCTTAAGATAACATTCACACTTATTCCAGTAACCAACATCATTTTAAGTTAAGGGCAAAATAAATAGAAATCAAGCAGGTAAGGTATTCTATCATTCTGTTTACATTTCTGTAGCTATGTAAATATTTCCTACACAAAGTAAACCACCAGAACAATGATGGGACACTTGAAATCTGCAATTTCTAGTAGCAGAGAAATGGAAACATAATCTGCCTCATAGTTTTTCCGAATTGCCCTACCACAGTTAAACCATTGTTTAAAATCACATAGAAAAATCCTGAACAAATTCTGAACAAATCTTACTAGCTTGGTATTATTAGTATCCTTCATTATGAAGAAGGTTAAAATCCCTAGTTGTTCACATTAGATGGCCAGTGCACTTATATGACAAATTCTGGAGCTTGCCGTGACACAGAAAATGGGCACATCCACATAAATGCAGCGTCTGGTACACCAGCATGAAAAATGAAGTGTCGGCCACATACAGGGGTAGCACAATTGTATACTCTGCAGAAGAGTGCATTTTTCTGGTAAAGGTGTGAATGTTGCTTATGATACTAATAAAACTTAGCAAGCCCTTTTTCCTCTTGCTTTCCATTCTTTTCCCAGTTTATTTTTTTCCCCTCATTCCACATTCAGGATGACCTATCCTGCACTTCTGTTCAAAAAAACCTGAATTAATTCCTGACATTGTACACTTTCTTTATTTGCAGAGACGTCACTTCAGTAACAGGATGACATTTTCAATACCTTGTTTCTCTGCAAAATCTAGGTGATCTCATATTGAAATATTTAGAGTGGAAGCCTATCTGGACTTCTTGTAGTCATACTCAGGTCCCAGTTCAATAAATGTAGTCCTTCTCTGACAAAATACTTTAGGTATACATTGATTTACATGGAGATAATGGAGTTAAATAACAATCAGCCATGCATCCATGCTATGCTGAATTCATACTTAAATACAGTCTAGGTCTGGAGGGATAATTTAATGCTGAAGGTAACACGTGTCTCAGTTTTTTTCAGGATCTGCCTTATTTTCTCTGCTTCTATAATCTTTTTGTTAAAGCAATGTAAGAAGACTACCTTCTATGATAAACTGAAGGAAGTATTACTACTCTGATGATGAGTTCAGCTTTTATTATTTGTACAAAGAATAAAACTGACATGGAATGGAAGTACAGGTGCTGCACTTCTAGTTATGTGATGAACTTGGCATTGCATCACAGAGATTAATGGGTTTTCTTCTATCAGATATCCATTCAGAAGCATTTGTCTGACACAGCAATTGCCTTATTTGTTCCATGGACAGGGTGAACAATTTTTTTGGAAAAATTTCCAGGTGAAAAGGGTATAACATTTCTCTCTTTACTTAAAATGTTCTCCTTTTCTCTCCCCAGTTGTCAATTAGAATATGCTATTTTTAACTATTCCACCACCAACTTCCAATTGCCCTTGTCTGCTCTATCTTACTAGTGAACTTATCACCAGCTAATTTAATGATGGACCTAACCTGGGAAAAAATACTCAAAGATTTTTGCCCGTGCACTGATCATGATTAAGACCATGTTCTCACCATGTTGAGAGGTTATACTATGGTAAATGATGATTGATATTGCAATTGTTAATAGTAGTTATTATTGGCAATTGTTTCTATGTTAGATTCTCTTCATCATCTGGGTAGGTTTTGAAGTGCTCCTTACAGTTAGACTCAAGCTCTGATGCATCTGTTCAGGCTGTGGACCACCTTTTTGAGTTCAGCCTTAACAGGAATGCTTAAACAGTAACAGGTTATAAGAGAAGTCGAATCTACTCCCTAAAAAAAAACTCTCATCACCTTCCTATGAAATACATCAACATCTGTGGAAGCTGCCTGTGTGGCTGTTCAGCACCTTTTGTTTGTTTGGTGTGGTGTTTTTTTTCCTTCTAGGATTCTCTTCTTTAGTCATCATGCAAAGGTTGTGTCTGCATAAGAACTTTTCATAGCAGCAGAGATGCACGATGGCTGGGATTCCTGGCCATCAGGAGGTCAGTGGTAATAAAACCAACCAGAAGGTGTCATCTTAAAATATTTTTACACTTAGTCATCTGTGACATGAAACTAAGAAAAATAAGGGTTGTTTTGCTCTATGCCATAGGCTTTGCTTTTGATTTGCTGTCATCATTTGATATGTTGATAGCAGCTTCATTTTCTTATTCAAAATCTTACACAAACTTTGCTCCTAAGCTAGTGTCAGAAGAGATGCTCCCCGAACAGCCTGTGCTCTTCTCAGCTGCAGAGGCAGCAGAATAGCACATTCATCACCACATCCTGAACAGTCTCCATGCCAGTTCTGGTGCCGGAGCAAGCAGGTCTCAAAGGATCCCTGAAAGCCAGAGGGAAAGGATTTAACCCCTGCCGGTATGCTGTACTGATGCTTGCCCCCC
>Ga0065711_1037463_pt1 | contig 19808 bp, 15 predicted proteins | sample Hoacrofraction12_FD_59098 | JGI IMG/M metagenome (GOLD analysis project Ga0065711, IMG submission 59098) | Hoatzin crop microbial communities from Cojedes, Venezuela - Epithelial fraction 12 v2 (version 2) | ecosystem: Host-associated > Birds > Digestive system > Esophagus > Crop | place... | reverse complement strand
GTCCAGGTGGGTCTTGAATATCTCCAGAGAAGGAGACTCCACAACCTCCCTGGGCAGCCTGTTCCAGTGCTCCGTCACCCTCAGAGGGAAGAAGTTCTTCCTCATGTTCAGCTGGAACTTCCTCTGCTTCCATTTGTGCCCATTGCCCCTTGTCCTGTTGCTGGGCACCACTGAAAAGAGTCTGGCCTCGTCCTCCTGACACCCACCCTGCAGACATTTATAGGCATTTACAAGTTCCCCTCTCAGCCTTCTCTTCTCCAGGCTAAACAAGCCCAACTCCCTCAGCCTCTCCTTGTAGGATAGATGCTCCAGTCCCCTCATCATCCTCGTAGCCCTCCGCTGAACTCTCTCCAGTAGTTCCTCATCTTTCTTGAATGAAAGTAGTAGTTCCTCATGTTTCTTGAATCACACAGCTAAATTAGACCCCACTCCCAGCCTCTACAGAACAAGCTCTCAGGCAAGCACTTGATCCCAAAGTCATATCCACCTTCTTTCCCCCTCAGCCAGAGCTTCCCCCACAGTCCTCGTACCAATAGCTGGTTTATTTGCTTTTTGGAAGATTCCCATTCCCCTGATATCTAGCCCTCTGAAAAGGCCTTTGCGTCAAGCCACCTCTTCCAGGTTTCAGCTAGCGTGCTGCAACTAGTGACTCCATGCCTCTCAGCTGCCAGAGACAAGCTCCAGCCTGTGTCAGCAAACTGAGCATCACTCCTTCACGCAGGAGCATTTTGCAATACAGCACTTCCCGTAAGAACTCCACAGCATCAGGCAGAGTTAATGAAGTGTACCGCAACGGACTTCCCACAGCGTCCCACAGGAGCAGGGTGATTTCCAGCAGAAAGAGCAGAAAAGCAGCTGCCTCCGGAGAACGTGACATACCAACCTGCCCATGTGGCACCTTACACTTACCTTTTCATACCTCTGCATCTCTTAAAACTGCCTGCGTTCAGGCTATGCCAAATGCTATCAGAAAAATTCTTCTGATAGTATTTCTGCTATGATAAAGCAGTTTATTAAAACCACAAGAAAATCCATTTCAATACCTGTTTCAGATTCTGCCTAGCAGATTTGAAGAGGTTGCTCAAATACACCAGCATGGAAAACTGGAAGTGTGCAGCTGAGATTTAGACTTGCCAGCACTCCTGGGCTGAAGTCAGACAGGACCAGAGAATTTTGTGTGAGGGCTCACAAGTTCAGATAAGGTCACAAACCCCACCGCACTTGTATTCAAAACTTTGAAACAGGAGAGGGAGACAGCCAAGGGCTTTGGGATAGGATCACAGCCTGTAGCCGCTGGCAGGATTTCACAGGGCTTGAGGAGTGAAAGGGGAGATGGGAACCGGTCAGGACAGAGCCACTTTCAGCACAGGCAATGGGAACTGCTAATGAAGGACAACAGGAACTAAAAGGAATGATTAAGAGCTCAAATATTTTATTGGCAAGTTTGACATCTGGTTAAACAATACGTACGTTTGAAGCTTGACATCCAGGAGCTCTTGTATACAAACCACTGCAGTACCTCAGCAAATTCACAGGGCGAAGGAAAAGCCATTTGAATGCCACAGACTCCCAGGAGCAGGGCAGACAGCAGCAGGCAAGCAGGTTAGCTGGGAGGAATGGAACAGGGATGGAAGAAAGCGCAGGATGGATATCCAGCTCTAGACATCTGCCTTTCCTAGCTCAAATTAACCAGCTTATTTCCCCAGGCGCTCTCTATAGAAACAAGCTTCTCCAGAGGGTGATTCACTGCACAATGTTATACTGCTGCTCTGCAGAGCTCCTGTGAATTTATTCCCCATTTCTTAGAGGAATGCTGCTCTCTCCAGCAACTGCAGAGCATGCCCAGGGAGACGTGGTGGCTAATTTTGATGCCTATAGACGGGGAGTGTGAATCTCTCTTCCCCTCGCCCTTCCCCCAGCTACCCGCTGTGAATTAGCATGTAAACAAGTGGTATTCACCCATATTCACAGCTGAGAATTTTGTCAAGGAACGGGACCTCTTGTGTGCTGCCATACATAGCAATTAGATACGCACAGCAGATTTTAATTTCATTTCGATCCCACATGGACGTATTGCATTTTGCCACAAACCCACTTTTTCCCCTCATACAGCATCAGATCTGCCCAGGCAATGTCCGTCACCTTGGTAGAGACGTCCTTGCGAGCGTTCAGTAAAGGTGTCCATTTGGGTGGACAAGTGCACGATCTGCCGGAAACCCATGTGGGTTTCAATCCATTGAAGTCAACAGGAGGAGGTTTTAAAAAATTTTGCATGTGGAATTCATTCACATATCAAGCTCCAGTTCCTCCTAAAATCTGACTGATTTAGGAAAAAAAAATACACAGTCTTTCCATCCCTGTTTCAAACTAACTGAAGCATCCAGCTTCTGAACGAATGTGATTTACCTAAAGGAAGATTTTCTCCCATCAGTATTGACTGGCTGTAATTATGTACTCATTTCACAACATTTATGCTCCCTTATTAAAAAATTGCTCAAGTGATAACATAGGAAAGAAACGACGGTTCTGTGTTTAAAAGAACAACTGCGCAGACTGAAGTTTGCTGCTATATTAGTACAGCACCAACAGATGCTGTAATTAGAAAGTAAAAGGCAAACAGAGGAATTGTTAATAGTTTCATGCACTGTTTAGGCTTTTCCTAAAACTAAAATGTTTCTTTAGGGAAGTGAGAATGTCTTCATACGTGACCCTGGGACGACTGTAAAATGCTAAAGACCCATCCCCACAGGTGTCATACACCATAACCACATGGCTATGTTTGCAAATTGCTCCATTTTCTACAGTTCTAGTCTAATTCTATCACTATTTCTACTTAATTTCACTGTTTCCAGGAGAACGTTAGGTGGGGTTTTTTCTTAAAGTCAGGATGTATATTATTTTTAGCAGTGATCCATTCACATGCTGAATTAGATGCAGAACACACATGAAGGACAATAACATGCTGCTTCCAGTACGAAAAAATAAAAATATTTAGATTCAGGGGAAAGCAGGCAAGCGATGTGTTAGTTTAATGTACTGTTCTAATCTCCGCTGGAAAAAAGGTTTCTCTGCTGGCACAGGGCACCAGAGAAATTAAGTGAGTGAACTCAACATGGTATCTATCAAGAGACAAGATATTTCATCTGTTCTGGTTTGGTACCAATGTAGATTCTGTTTGAAGGCAGATGATTTCCAGTGTGAAAAAAAATACCAAAAACAAAACAAAAAAACCCAACAAACAGGCACAACTACTAATTAGAGCAAACACACAGAACAGTTCCAGGCATCTTGAAGAAAAGGTCAGGACTGTGGTGACACAAGTTCTGCAGATCAAGTAAAGGGGTGGAAAATTCACCGACACCTTCATTCTAGCTAATACTTCTTTCTAGACAATACTACATGAATACCACTAAATGAGACACATCTCATTTCCAAACATCTCTGAACAGAGCGGGGAAAACAAAAACACAAGAGGGAAAATGATGTCCAGTATTTGCAGTCCTCCAGGACCTGTTCTCGGGGACATTTCCAACTGAGCTGAGTGGAAGCAACCACAGGACAGCTCGTTGCTCCTAGGTTCCTATCTGCCTGGAAGGACAGCAATGCATTGGAGCAGAGTAACGTTGCTTTGTGCTGGCACACGCCAGAAGGCAAGGGGGTATAGCCCAGGCTCTCCAGCCCACCTGGAGAGCCTAGGAGTCACAGCGAGTTAAAAAGAAGGTAAGAAAACAGAAATAGCAACTGCTGGATGGCAACAGTGAGCTCTAGCCCTACAGCTTTCCCGTCTGCCATGTTCCTCCTTCCCCAAGAACAGTCTCAGGAACAGATTTTCTCTGGCTGTTCACAGTGCTGTTGGATCACCTCGGCAAGGTCAAGACACCGCAAAATTCGCCATTTCTCAGCAGCCAGCTCCTCCCTGGATACCTGGCCCAGTAGTTTTTTGGCAAAGAGGTTCTGATCCTGCATGAAAAGGCCCACAGCAGACCTCGGAGCTTGAGGGAAGTTCTCCAGGCAACCACTTGTGAAACAGAAGTTGATTTTCTTTTCACGTCTCATTCCTGGTCCCCTTTCTTCAATCCAAGTCAGAGGTCTAGTGTGGAGGAGAAGAGAAAAAGAGCCTTTATGAAGAAATGGAATCAACAGTTATAGCTTATGCGTTTTTTCCTCAGCATTTACAGAAAATGTGCTAATAAGCACACCGTTTTTAAATTTCAGTCACTGCATATTCAAGTAACGTGTTCTGACTAACATGCCTTGTGGTTATGGAGTTGAACACCAGGTAATAGTCTTAACTCTGCCAGTGCTTCGTGCCATGACTTTCAGCACACCATCTAAGCTCCCTCCTGCTTTGTTTTCCCTAGGTACAAAGTGCAGCCAGCAGTGTCTAGCCATCTCACAGGGAAGAGGGAAATTTAATCTGTTTGTTTGTGGACTTGGATGAAAAGCGCAGTTAAACATCCAAATATTTTGTGCTTGATTCAATCCCAGCTAAACTCACAAGGCCCTCAATGTCTGGTCATTCCTCCAGCAAGAATAATCACTCGGATACACAGTGACGACCAAGGTGCCATTGTGCAAGGTGAACACCACCCGTTTAGGATGAGCTGGAGAGACAGCAAGTTCACTCACGCAGGCACTAGTGCCCGCACTCTCTCTTTCTTTCTCTTCACTGGGAGCACTGAGTTGATCCTAGAGATGACACCAGAAGATGTCGATTTTGCCTGTCTCAGCTACATACTCTCAGGCAGATCTTTCTTCGTCAGAGCAAAGTCCTGTCTTCTGCCAACGTGTTAGCCACAGCCTCCAGGCCAAGCATCGGTGCTGCTGGCTATCGACTGGCATAGCTCACAGGTCCTCACACTTTCCTCCCAGCTTCCCAGCTCAGCTGAGGAAACAGCAGCCATGGGAAGTGCTGCATCGCTTCAGGGGTCTTCACAGGCTCCCTGGCCCAACACTGCAAATGCCTGAAGAGGTTTTGAGGAATGGTCCTCAACACCAGCCACGGCCACGACCCTCCCTTCCTGCTCTTTTGTCAACTGCCTCAACCGTGCCTTTACCTTTCTGCAGCTCATTTATCAGCACTCACTACTGCCTGTGTTTAGAGGATGTACATTATTTTTCTTATTTGGTTATTGATGGCCCTTCCACGGTCCTTTATGGCTCACTTTAGTCTGCCACTCACAAATTACGAGGGCATCAATAGCACAGAAGAATAAATTCTGTCTCCAAGTACTGCCCATTAAATCTTCAATATCATTAGATCTGGAAAGAAAGTCCTTGTCAGTCTACCCTGAACACATTCTGCAGGGCACTCAGCTTAATGATTCTGCACCTCTCATCTTTTATGCTTTCAGATCCAGTTTCTATATTCACATCATTGCATCAATTATTCTTTGCTTACCTGTACTGCCACACACGCACCCTACAAATTAAGCATGGCCAGATGAACCTGACTGAACAGAATAAAACAACTGGAGAAAAAAAACCAAAGGACCCAAATCAATCACAGCCTGCAAAAATGCACCAAAAAAAATCCCCAGAAGACTGATAAGCACAAAGACACCATGTGTTTCAGGAAGTCCCAAGGCTACATGTCGCTGCAGGCCAGAAGAGTGCTCGAGGGCCATATCGCTCACTGTTTTCTATGTTCTCAGTCTCCTTCCCCAAGGTGCCGGCTGATGACCTTGGTCCTAGGCACGCCGCTGAGCAAGATGGGCTTTGCTCTGACTCGACAGAGCTGGTTTTATGTTCTTATGACAGCAAACAGCCACAAAGGGTTCAGGCCACTCTTACAGCTGTTTTATCTCAGGTAAAATGCCACTGGGCAGGCATAGACAAAGATCTCCTCTATGTAATAGAGGTGAGTCCATGATATGATCCAAAACAGGCAGTTTCAGTGCAGGGCCACCTCCCTGGGGTGATCTAGAGCAGATGCACACCAATGACCAGGCTCAAGCGTATGTCGTCTTCTCCTCTAGCTTGGGGAAGTCACAGAACCAGAAGCAGTCATGCAGAGAGGGCAGAATTTAGTCAAAGTAATTAAAACGACTGATTTAGATCACTGAGCAGGAAAATGTTGGGTTTACTAATAGATTTATCTTAACTAAATGGATTTTTAGATATTTTCCCAAAGAGAGGTTGATTCTACTTGATTGGTAACCAAAACATGCTACTTTTTAATTAACAACAAACTCCTACACTAAGATTATTCCCAAGTCCGCACATTCTTTAAGCAATTTTGCAGCTTAAGAAACAGATTTGTATTTTATGCCAGAAAATTGTGAAGAAGTGCCGGGTTTTTTAATGGATAATTTACCCATTTTCATTAGAGATATGTATCAAAGCATTATGTGGCTATGGATATAGTTATTTAGAAGTGCTAATAGTGTTACTTAGAAGCAACAAATGCAGCATTTTTGGTAGCTGAATAAAGCCACATAAAATACGTTGGACAGTTAAAGAAGAAAAAGAAAGTTTAACCAAACACTAACAAACCACATTTACACTGACTTTTTACAAAGCAAGCACTATTCTGCAGTGAAGAAACCATCCTGACTTTTTATGGTCATTTTGTCTTTCCAGATTTTAGACTGGTAGTGCTCTCTGAGCTACACTTTATTCGGGGATTGGAAGAGACTTTCTGCTTTTCTGATTCCCTGTTTCTTCACATAATGAGTGGCCCTAGGTGGACTGCCCTAGTAAAATAAACCAAAACGAAGTGAACGCTCTTTGTATCTGCAAAAGAATTAAGCTGGTTTCATGCTCAAAAGAATTCTGGGTCCACTCAACATTTTATGCAGCAACTTCTGCAAAAGGCATGCATCACATGATTTTTTATGGCTGTTCAATCTGAAGCTTTTTTACTACACTTTGTAAGCTTAGATCTCAACGCAAACATCACTTCAAACATTTATTGCCAGAATGTGTGTTCAGAAAATGCCTTCAATTTCTTTTAAACATCTTCCTTTTCACATTTTGAAAATGCCAGTATTTTTTATTTACCGTGCAATCAAAAAGGGCTACCTTGCCTTGGATGGGAATAAGGCAGTCGAACCCTACCCCTAGTTAACATCAAAAGAGATGTTGCCCAAATCATTATCTCCCTGACTCACACTAAAAATTCGTTTTTGACATTTACTGAATCCAGGCTCTGTAATCCTGGGACAGAAACTGCTGTCCCAAACCAACTGTGCTGTCAGTAGAGGTTTGGCTTTTCCTGGATTGCTCAACATTTTATCACAGAGACGCCGTCAGCTCAACTGTCTTGGAAACACAACAGAGGCCGAGGTCATCTCTCAGATAGCTGGGCATCAGGCATTAACACACACCTCCAAAATCCACCCAGAGACAGAGAAGCAGCCAGTGCGGGCCCTGCAGCAGAGACAGACTATAGCCTTTGCACAAATCCCTGCTTAACAAGCAGAACACAAGCTGTCGCATTCTGCACCTGCTGTATTTTCCAAGGCAGAAAATAGGCTGAATTAACCTCATTTCTCAAGGTTAGTGCATTAACGTCTTTTGAAAAAGGATGAGAGAGCTCTCGGGAAAGGTGCGGACCTTTCCCACCCTTCAGCAAAATAAAGGTTGGACAAATTAGAGCCATAACACCACCACCATGACTGCCGGGCTATAACTTCACTTGACAGAGAGTGGGCCAAATTCTCCACTGCTGTAACTCCACTGACGTCAACAGGGGAAGGTCAGCAGGAAACATGGCCCTGCCGCCAGACAGAATACAGGAACACTATGTAACTTTCCAGCCGGCGTAAATTATCCCAGAGACATAAAGCTGACTGTCCTCGAGGTCGTTAAAATGCTCATGGGGACAAAACACTTACTGACCCATACAAATAGTTAGCAGTGGGCTAAGAAAAGCAGGTATCGGTTAGTGGAGTAGAGCAGGAAAAAAACCAGTAATCCAGAAACAGTTCTGTATATAGCAAATATCATACATAGCAGCTAAGGACTACCTAGGAGACAGGACAGCCAGAGAAACGTTTAAGCCACCCTCTAGTTCCACCTGCTGGAATTAGTTCAAAATCTCACTCTATATAGATCTTTACAGCTACTCGTATTACTGGCAAATTGCTAGGAGGGTAAACAGAGCTTGTATACAGAGCTCTGTCCTCTCACAACCGCATTTTAAAAGGAATTGGAAATCACGTTTTATTTAAAGAGAGAGGAAGATTGCTAAAATAAGATGTTAATCCCATGATAAACTGCAGTGGGCTTTGTAGGACTGGCTGGTAAAATGCTGAACTAGTGCTGCAGTGAAACTAACAGTTCCAATGAGCCCTGATTATTCACTCCCCGAACAGCTAGTCCTTCAGGTTATTACTTTTTAAACTAAACACTTCCCTAAAATTCTTAAAGTAAGCATTCACATTTGGTGGACTTTTTCTTTTCTGTTGTTGGGGGGGTTTTTTGAGTGTTCTAACAGTATATGTGCAACAAAAAAGGGGTAGTTTATTATAAACGAGGACAAGCCAGAATTTTCCCATGGGATCTAGTTTTCGCTTGCTATCCCTAGTCTTCTCATCTTCCTCTCGTCATATGCCTATGAGGGGGTCACCTGGTTAAAAGGCAGTGCCTGCTATATTGTAAAACAGGAAAAAAGGAGTGAAGGGAAAGGCACATATTGTTCCATCGCCATTCCTACCTCCTAGGAAGCATATAGCGTTTGGGTAACTTCTTTATACCTTTTTAATGTCACACAATTCTCAAGTTGCATCTATAGCATGCAGTAAACTATCATCATCAGTAACTTCAACCCATTTGAAAGGACATGACCTCCCTGCGGATGGCCCAGAATTTCCAGCAAAATACACCACAAGAATTTGGACCAAGTTGAGTACCCAATCCACAGTATGAAACACTATTTGATAGCACAGTTATTGGTATCATACAATAAAAGGGAGATCAAACTCATTATTATAAAATGCTTCATCCAAAGAATTTTCTGCAAGAAAGTCCTAGTGCAATGACTGGAAAAAATTACAAGTAATCCTGGCTGCTGGACACTCACTCAGTCTGACACGTTCATGCAACAAAAGCAAAAAGACAAGAAATAGGAGTCAGACTGATGTCCTACTAAGGAAAGATCACTTCAGGACAGCAGAGTAGGCATTAGTCAAAAGCAAACTCTGCATATAGGCCTTTCAGTAGTTTGTTATACTTCTGCTCAAAGTGTACAATTTTCTGTTAAGCTCCAGCTAGTACTACATATTAGCACAAGCATTATAGTGCTATAAATTACGTATTATGACTAGTGCATTACCTTTTCAAACAGTCATATATTTTCAACCTTTAAAGATATGTTAGCTTTCAACACACAACTAGACTGTCTGACGCTAAACAAAAAATATTCTGCCTCTGAACAATTTTTCTGAGTGCAAGAGAAGGATCTTTCAGTCTTGGGCATGGTAAAATGCATTATGGACCCATTCCTACATTCAGACATCATAAAAGAGCTATTTAAACCTCCTTACACTCCTCAGCAGACATTGTTTGGTGGTGGCTCTTTTTACCATGATTACTACAGGAAGCACTTTCAGGTCTGTTTCTCTTGTACACTTTCATGCCAGCATCCACCCATTCTGTTTCCACAAGAGGAAGAAAGGATGCAGAACTTCTGCAGACGACACCCAAGCAGCCTGGCTCACCTGCTGCTATGACCATTACTCACTTCTTGTTTGCTGTCTGAAAGTGAACAGTCATTCTGGAATAATTCTTATCCTTCTGCTTCTCTCTGGTGGCAGAGGTAACAGTGAGGTCTCCAAAGAGGTCAATCAGCCAAGTCAGTCGCGCAATTCCACTGAAAGCTGGGAATCCTGTTTTGTTTTCATCGAGGACACTACCTGGTTCAACAGCAACAGAAAGTCTTGAGAAATGCGAAAGAGAATAATGTTGTCTGCATAGCAAAGGCTGAAGAAACTGCAGTATTGCAGGCTTAGAGACCAGGGTGTAGAAAGGCCATGAGTGGATGGACTGAGTAGGAAAGTCAACAAACACGGTCAACCTTGAAATAGACCAGTTGGTGAGCCATGACAGAGAAGGCTGCACAAAGTACACATACAACTAACCCTCCAGGATGTGTTGAGGTCAGGAGGATGTATGTGGATTCAATGAGAGAATAAAGTAGGGAGAAAACAATGACTCAAAAATCTCTCCCAGCTCTTCTGGGGCCAAACACCAGTATGGAAGACTAAAGATTCCCACTAGAAATTGGGATGCTTCCTATGAACTCATCCACCTCTCTGAGACCAATATGAATGAGAAAGTGGTCACTACCACCAAAGTAAAAAAGGGATGAAGAAGTGCAAATTAGATTGGCAAAGCACCAGCCCGTAGAAGACAACTGTTAAGACAAAGGTGTTTTCCAGACAGTTCTGTAATTTCATAGAAATATCCAGAACTGATACCTGTGTCTCTAGTCAGTTTATAGAGACACTCTCATCTAAAAGGACTGAATGAAGCCTGGAAGGACTGGCATCCCTGTGGAGCAGGCAGACAGATCCAGAAGGACTTCGATTTCCTCACAGCTACTGACCTGTGAAATGCAATGTTCCCTTCACCAGGTCTTTCCCAGCCACCTCTTTTTTCAGTTGCTTGTACTCTTCAGTCAGAAGTTCAATGTGCTCCACATGGAGGACTTTACCTGCCATTACAAAAAAACCACGAAAAATCAGGACAGATTAAATAAGAGCTTTCTGTGGGAATCAAAGGCACATCTAAGCAGTAGAGGCTTCGCTAGCTACCAGTTGGAACTCACTTAGAAATGTTCTCACGCATGACTGACAAAATTATGTCAGGAAAAAAACAAACATGGGCCCTGCGCTGAGGCATCAATCTGGGTTAAGGATTTTCAGGAGATAACAAATATAGGGACTACAGGAACAGTAGCTGCTACGTTTAACAGAAACTGTAATGAAACCCATTACCTAACTAAGGCTGAAACATGAGTCTTCAAAGTAAAAGATGAACTAATTCTTGGCCTCTTTTCCCCTCACATTTCCTTGTTCTGCATTTTTCGTCCTAGGGTAGTAGGAAAGAAAAAGGAGGGAGAAAAAATGGTGTAATGCTCATACCAAGAGTGTAATGATATGTTAAGCAGTACCTCCCTCCATTGCAATTAATTGGGCTACTTTGGGACAGAGGCTATTGGAAACACGCTGAATGTGGCCCTCATTCAATATGTGTTTTTCTGGAAGGTTTCCAGGCGAGTCAATTTAGGCTGCTGACAGTAACTGCTGCTGCTTCAAGAGAAGAGGCATAAATTCTGCTCAATGGGAAGCCATTTGGCAAGCAACAAGGCAGTAAGTGGTGCTGGTACTGGGGAACAGCAAAGCAGAAACCCTATACCTCCGGTGTTTTAGGACCAAAGTCACAAAGGAAATTTTTAAGAAGGAGTGGTATAAATAGTGCAGCTTGTCCAAACGGTTTGCACTCTGCTCCTGCCCAGCACTATTCTGTTTCTTGCAGCCCCATACATCCCCACCGGCCTCAACTGAACTGCCAGCTTCTGACCCTTGGCACTGCAGAGATGGGACCACACACTTTCCAAAAATAAAGAGATATTTCTTAGAGATAAGCTGTCTTTCAGACAGAGATGCCTTCCTGGCCTACAACAGCATGAGTAGCGGTGTGTGACCAGCACATCACAAACGCTAGAAGCTAGGGGAGCTGTTTTCAGTTTTATTTTCAGGGAGAGAGAGGACAGGCAAGTGCACAAGTCCAACGCCTATACTCATTAAACGCTTTACTATCACTATGACAGAAGTTTCCTTCTCCAAATGCATTCTTACTGTCACAAGCAGACATCAGTTCTTTTGTGAGGGCAAACATACCTTATTCTTAGCAGCGACAATTGTGTGCTTATTTCCCCATTGGCACACGTCTTAAATCCTAGACTGACACATCTCTTGAGAAAGGCATACTCCCTTGTATGTCATGATTAATAGTGCACTGGAGCCCTGCCTTTGAGTTTGATGCCTTTCGTGCTACCCAATAGGTAATACTGTTTACACCCTTGAGAATAAACACGCTACCTTTCTGCTCAGCCATCTCCCAGAGCTCATGGGCCGCCTTCGCAGACAAAGCCATGGGGTACTCAACGAGGACATGCTTCCCTGCTTCTAAAAACATTCTGAAACGGATACAAGATCAGTCTTTAAAAAGTACATCATCATCATCATCATCTCTCTCCCACAGTCATCCCCATATGGAGAAATGCACAATGTGGAGTTACAGAAATAAATGGCAACTTTCCTAGCAAGGATGGTGCGGTGGCTGCATCACACATTTAAACACCAGTAGAGCTGGGTTTTAATTGTCCTTTTCCCGTAGAATTCCCTCACTCACCTACAACAAACGCTGCAGAGCTGAGCACTGCAATTTCTAACTTTCAGACACTTCAGTGGCTGGAGTGGGGCACTGGAGTGCCCTTCCTCTATATAATCTGTGAGGAAAGGCTTTGAATCTTGTTTTAAGCTGCCTGTCCATCAAACACAGGCCTAGAGGTACATAACTGGAATTACTTGCAAAATGAACGCATCTTAAATCCTACTTTCTCCCAGGGCTTATTGGGTGCTGTAGGGAGCTCGCTATTATTTACTTCAAGCTTCTAGCATGACAGTCTCTCCTCCAGTGCCTCCATCGTCTCCTGCAACAGGTTTACACAGCTCTTCTATGCTTCTAAATTGCAGGGGAAAGGTTGGGAAAAGGGGAAAAAAAACCATCTGGAAATACCTGATGGTTTCTTCATGACTTCTGTTCTCTGTGCTGATGAAGGCTGCATGGATCTCTTTGCTGCTTAGAGCATCTTCCAGGCTAATCTGCTTGGCCTCATTAATATTGCCAAAACTTCTCCTGTGTATAAATACAACCAGAGCACAACCATCACAGTCCATTCTTCCCAAGTGCATATTGTGCAGAAGCACTTAGACATTGTTCACATGGACCACTGTCTCACTGAATTCAACCAGGACAGAACAAAGGCAGCTTGTAATCTGAGAAGGGCACGAGCACTTACAGACAGAAACAGAGTGCACAACAGAAGAAAAGAGATGGGTCAGTGTGTAGGTGGTGTTATCAGTACAGAAACTGTCCTGCTATTGAAGCTTAAAGTGCTTGTTGGGTTTGTTGGTTTAGCGTTTTGTTTTGTTTTTTAATAAGCATCATTACAAAACCGTCATTTTAAGAGAGTGACTTGAAACAGGACAGTACTCCTATGGGAGAACTCCCCACCATGTTGGACAACACGGGCAAAAGCACTTGAGTTGGCAGGGCCACATGCAACTACAACAAGTACGGACAAGCAGGAGAGGGACAAAGCAGATGCTTGGCTGTGATGGCTCATACCTTGCAACACACACACCGTATCAGAGCTAAGGGGAAGGCTCTCTTGGCCACCACTCCAAGCACATCTCCACCTGAAAATGAAACACACACACTCCCCCTCAAAGCCCTCTGTATTAGCGAAGACTGGAGCAGACACCTTGACAGTGTTAGGATAGGTGACAGATGGCGTGAGGGTAGGCCACAAGCAGGACTTGAAAGAAAAGACAGATGATGTTTGTAAGTGATTGGAATGCAAAGAGCAAGGCAACATATCCAAGCAGCTGTCTGTGAACTGTACATTTTGACAGCACTGTTTCTCAGCAGAAGTAGTGGAAATCCTGTCTTCAGCGTTGTTCAAAGCTAGCCATTGCACTAGCAAAGGCATCAGGGAACCAAGAGTGTATTTGGCAGGGAGATAAACTGAATGACCTAATGGGTCCTTTCAGTCTCATACAACCCTGACTGAATGATTTAAATATAGCTGGAAAAATACATTCACAGTCTGAGATCCATACGTGTGCTGCCTAACTATTTAAAACCTTTATACTCTGCTGTTACAGGGCAGACAGTCTAGCAGGAATGCTCAGAGGGAGGTATACGTGCAACACAGTCCTGCTAAATTTCCATGGCTCCGAGCTAGTGAGAGAAACCATAATGTTGCTCTCTAAGAGGCAGCCTTACTGTATATACCAAATTATGAGATTTTCTTTAAAGACATCTCCAGGTTTGGTATTTGTTTTTTTGTGGGTTTTTTTTGTTTTGGTTTGGTTTTTTTTGTTTTTGTTTTTTTAATAGAATTTTAGCATGAAGTTCCGGTGTTAGGAGTTTTATAACATATGTTTCTGTAAAAAAAAAAAAAAAATTAAAAATCTTTGTAAAACATCTTTTATTTTTTAAACATTTCTATAGATTTCAAGCAGACATTACCTCATTAGTGTAATTATTGTCTGTACCATCCTAAACCTACAGAAAATTTCAGTCAGACAGAATTCTTTTCTTTTTATCACACAGATCCTGCAGCGAGAACATCTCTCAGCTTTTATTTTAGTCATTTCTGCAAGGTATCTCACTAAGATAACCTATTTGTTCCCTCTTGGAAAACTTTCCATGCTCATTTCCTAGCTGCCACTCAGAATAACAGGTATATTTGCATAAACTTCCCCTTTTCAGACAGCCTTAATTATAAGAGAAATATAAAACCTTGGATATTCATTCCCTGCCTCCTCAAATAATAGTCTTCCACATGGAGAGGCATGTGCACCAGAAGAAAGAAACATTACAATATCCATATTAAAGATGCTAAGATGAAATTTCTAACCTGGATACAAATCCAAAGAGTTTCAGGTGCTCAGAAGGGCTGGAAGGCATCGGATTCATCAAGTCTCGGATCCGTGCTAAGCCAGCAATTCCAACTCCAACCACCACGGTCCCAAACATTTTGTTAATCTGACCAAAGGAAAAAAAAAGAAAAGCAACATTTTTTTCTTTTAGTACGGAGAGGAGCAGCTGGGAGGGGAGGGGAGAGGACAGATTACTCTTGAATCCTGCTTTCATAGAGCCAAACCTTAGTCAGATGTCAGCAACCAGCTAACAGAGATGTGATGCTATAGGCTACTAAGCTCGTTTGCATCCCATCAAAATGTGGTCAAGTCGTTCAGCCTGTTATAGGACTGCTCTTGAGACTTGCATTTAACAGCTATTATATCACAGCTCCGGCACAGCTTTCTTGCTTTCCGTGAATAGAAGGCAGACTTCAAAAGTGAGACATTCTTCTATTTATATCACCGCTTCCACGCTGGAAAGGAGCCAGAAGGTTCTTGCAAACCCAGCAGAGCTTTATATAAACCCTGCCGACTTCCTGAGCGCCTGCAGCGCAGCCTGCTCCGGGCTGCCACGCAGACCCCCGCAGCGCCCGGCAGCATAGCCAGAATACTTTGGGACAGGAAGCAAAGCGCATCTTTTCTTCCCCCGTGTAACCGCTGGCACGTCCTACAATGTCAAGATGCAACTGACCATCTGATAATTCGGTCAAGATGCTTGCTTGACATTTACATGCACGAAGAAAGCTCTGCCATCTCTTTAATGACAAGGAGGCATGTCCTCAAGATTTACATTGCCCAAAAGCACACAACTGCATCATACGGAGGACAAGCCAGGTATCGCACCCGCTGGCTGGCCTGCTGGGCCACGGGTGATAAATTCTTCTGTCGGTTTTAAGATCTGCCATGAATTTGCGGAAGCACTGGGCAACCGGTGTAACCTTTCAAATTTGCACTGTTCCACCACCCTGAGGACTAGCAACACTTTGGGAAATAATTTTAATATTTACAGGAAAAACAGCCTAAAACCAAGTCAGGTCCCCTGCATTTTTTGTTCCTTCCATCCTACAACGGCATCCCTTCAAACTCTGTTTCTTCTGTTTCAGTGTTCTCCTTCCTGCCACTGCCAATCCCTTCACCCAAGTGAATTCTTTCAATTGCTTCCCTACCTGGTTGTTGCCCTTCAAATCCTTCCAAGACTTGCATAGATAAATGGACAACCCCACTTCACTCCTCCTTGTGCCTCTCGTCTGATGGGACCACAGTGCAGCAGCACAGCCATAAGTAGCTGTTCTGTCCGTGATAGAGTTTGACAGCTGCTAAGAAATTACATCAAATGGCACAAAAAAAACCCCGACTCCCTCTCCAATAACACGCCATGCCTGGATTTTGTTTTTCTATAAGCTCCTGCCTAAGTATGCATTCCTGTTGGTGCTGAACTCTGCTCATTTTATACATGCCAAAAGGGTGCAAGAGTAAAACACACAGCAGCATGTTTAATATATGAGAAGGAATGAACAATATTGGAAAAGATCTCTAGGGGGATTACAGTGACATGTCATTACCAGATATTTGAGGTATAACTCAATGACATTGCTCACCAGGGAAGAGAGATGTAGAGGGCTGAAAGAGAGGGGGGGGAAAGGAGGGTAGCATAAGCACACAACCCATGTTCTGTTCCACTCACAAGCAGAGCTCTGGTCTGGGCTCTCAGTTGCACTCGCTGTTCTCTATGGCCAAAGAGTCAAGAGACTGAGACTCACAGAATGATCTCAGCTGGAAGGAGCCCCTGGAGGTCACCTGATCCAAACCCCACCCAGACATGCCAGGGCCACACTGAGTTCTGCCTGTCACCACTGATGAGAATCCAGCAGCCTCCCAGTGCCCCTGCTGCAGCGTTTGACCACCCTCACAGCAAGAACAATTTCTTAGCATCTATTCAGAGTTCTCTGCGTTGCCTTTTGCCATTGCACTGCACATCTCCCAAAAGAGCATGGCTCCAGCTCCTCTACATCCTCCCATCAGAAAGCTTTAGGCAGCAACAATACCCTCCTTTACCCTTCTTTTCTGGAGGCTGGACAAACCCAGTTCACTAAGCCTCTCCTCATTCATCATCTGATCCAGCCCCCTCACCGTGTTGGTGGCTCTCCACTAGACTCACTCCTGTATTTAACTTATTTCTTGTACCAGGGCACACAAAACTGGACACAGCACTGCAAGTGTAGCCAGCTCCTGTTGGCTACACCCTTGCTAATGCAGTCCAGGACATGGTTGGCCTTCTTCGCCAGAAGAGCACACTGCGGCCTGAGGGTCAACTTGTCAACCAGCATCTGCAGGGCACTTTCTGACTTTCCAGCCAGGCAGTCCCCAACATGTACTGGTGCACAGGGTTATTCCACCGTGGACAATGGACTACGTTTGTCTTTGCTGAACTTCATGATGTTCCCGTCTGCTGTTTCTCCAGTCTGCCTAGGCCTCTCTCGTTTGATTTGATCCACAGACTTGCTGAAGCTGTTCTCCATCCTATTGCCCAGGTAGCTAATAAAGACATTTAACAGTACTGAAGATGAGCACAATGCTTGCCCTTTTCCAGTCACCAGGAACCTCCCCTGATTGCCAAGTGGCTTTGCAGTGACAGCAAGCAAGTCCCTCAGCACCCCTGGATGTACCTTGTCTGGTGCCAGAGGCTGCTGTACATCCAATTAGCTCAAGAGCTACATCGCTGTCTTCCTCTGCTGTGGGTAATGCTACATCGCCACAGACTCTGTTAGCAGACTCAGAACCCCAGGAGGTCTGAGGAGGACAGACCTTACTAGTGACAGCCGTGGCAAAAAAAGGCATCAAGTACCTTTAATTTCCTTCACGGTGGCCCCACTGAGCAGCAGGCTTGTATTTTCTCAGCCTTCTTTTTGTTGCCAACGTACCCAGAGAAACCTTTCCCATAGCTCATTTCAGCTCCAGCTAAGCTTTGCCTTTCCCAGCTCTGTCCCTGCAAGCTTGCCTGCTGTCTCTGTGTCCCTTCTGGATAGTCCCTCTCAGCTTGTGCGCTTTCTTTTTGTGTTTCAGCTCAATCAGGAGGTCCCTGCTGATCCACAGCGGCTTTCTGCCATGCTTGGTTCTGCTTGGAGCACACTGGAGCGCGGCTCCTGTGGTCTGGGGAGGTCGCCCCTGTAGGTCAACCTCAGCCCCTCTGACCCTCAAGGCAATCTCCCATAGGAACTTGCCAAGCAGAGCCATCAAAAAGACAAAAGTACTGCTCTTCTGAAGGGTATGGTTGTAATTCTTTAAAATTTAGATTCATAAAGGACTCCAGTGTGAATCGGGACCAGGTCAGCAGAGGTTTAGAAGCAGTCCAGCTGGAGAGCAGCTGATCAGGGGCTTACTTCAAGTTCAGAAATTTTCAAGGTTACTGGAGTGTTAGGCTGTTAATATTTGCCTACTGCCTTTAGCGGGACTGGGAGTAGGAGTCACACAGCAGACAAATTCCCCTGAAGCTCCTACAGTCCTGTTGTTCCCCAGATCTGCTTTTTTTCTGGTGAGCTGCTGACCTCTGCTTCAACAAAGCAGAGAAGGTGGGGGAGCTGACCACCTTCTTCCACCACCATAAGCAAACAACAGCTCTCAGCAGATGCTCAAGTTGCGGCACATCAACGTTTTTTTGCCTCTCCTTTGAAAAACTTTCCTAGTTTAATCTGATGAACAACTTCCGACCTTCCCAAAACTCACATTTAAGAGAAGCAAGATGATTTCAACCTAGGAACAAAACCTGTTACTATGCAACCTGTTGCCGTAGCAACCAGCCATTCAGTCCAGGTCAAGGGTTTGCAGGCTAATACAGTATCCACAAGGAATGACACCGCAACTAAACATGCATTACAGAACCTTTGCTTATGTGCGTAGTTAAGAGAAAAATCGCTACGTCTGCATCCCTGCTGCTGCTTTTTATTACCCTCATTCTTCTCACACAACAAATCCTGGAGCTGCTCAGGGAGAAAAGTAAATAGATGTTTTTTGGAATGGTCATGAACCAGGCAAGAGCAGCATACAGAACACTCACCTGAAAGTCCAGATGAATATATGAAAATTCACTGCTTGGTTCAATCCTTTACACTAGGATAGCAGCTACAGCTATCTTTCAAGTACAAAAATGATAAAAGAGAAAGCCCAAACCATAAACTGCTGTGCCTGCCTTCCACACCTTTTACTTCAGATAGGTGACCTCGGTTAAAGCTTTGACAAAAAATTTCAGAGGCCTTTTCAAGGCTGCTGAACTTTGGCTCCTGTTGTATATAAAAAATTGTACAGTAAGTGATATAACAGTGCATCACCCAGCATCCAAAAGCATTCTTCTCCACCCTTTCCTAACTGGCTGAATGAAAGCAAAGGGGCTGTTGAGAACATTAGAAAGTGATGTCCTTCATGGTCACAAACTTGTGATTGAAGCGTGCTTCCCACCACCCAGCAGCAGCTGCCCTGGTCTGGTCACAGGCAGCCCTGCCAGCCCCACCAAAAGTCCCTTCTGAACCGGGGCAGGAGGCATGGTGGCTGCCCTCTGGTCTTCCCCACTGACAGCCAGAACAACTGACTCCTCTTACTGAGAGAGATGTGCCCTGCGTGACACTGAGCAGCAGACCTGAGAAAGGCATCTAGCTGACAAAGATCATTTATCCTACACCAGTATTTCATCATCCTGTCACCCTTCTGCTCTCTGTTGAGTTTTCTGTGCTTGTGCTGCTTATTTCCTCCATTGAATAGATATAGACTACTCTGTAGCAAAAAAAAGGTGCTCTATACTGATGTGGGAAATTGAGAATTAGTTCATCTTGCTATAGCTTTAGTTTAATTTTGTTATATAATTTGCATCTATGTTAAGGTAAGAGTTAAACACTTTTCTTCAGTTTAGTTCTGCTCTTTGTAATCTTGCTAACAAGGACTGTTGTGGCTCAAAAGTAGATAACAAGAACTGCCTGCGAGTCAAACGAAGAGAAACAAGGACCGATAACCAGAACTTTGTTGTCTGTAAGAAGCAAGCCTCTAGCTGAAACTGTTTCTATGGTTTGGGACTCAGCCAACACAGACAACTCAGGAATTTTTGAGCCAAAGGTGAAAGCACACAGCGAGGAAGACTATGAGCCTTCATCCAGAAGACCC
>Ga0065711_1037462_pt1 | contig 19810 bp, 9 predicted proteins | sample Hoacrofraction12_FD_59098 | JGI IMG/M metagenome (GOLD analysis project Ga0065711, IMG submission 59098) | Hoatzin crop microbial communities from Cojedes, Venezuela - Epithelial fraction 12 v2 (version 2) | ecosystem: Host-associated > Birds > Digestive system > Esophagus > Crop | place... | reverse complement strand
AAAAAAAAAAAAAAAAAAAAAAAGGACTTTGTCAACGTTCTTTGAGAGCAAAGCCTGAAAGAGAATGAAGTAGCACTTCAGATTCAGTAGTGCTATAAGCTATTTTAATAGGAAAGGTGGGAAAGGGAACCCATGGTCTGCAGAGAAGAGAAATGTGGAACAGCACATTCATTGCAAGAGATGTTCTTCACTGACTCTGAGCATCCCAAACTGATGAAACACAGCCTGGCACAATAGCAATGAGAGGATAAAACAGTTCTGTTCAATAGAAAAATAATTATCTTCTTCCCTCCCATTCTTGTGACATACCACTATTCAAAGCAATCTTATTTATGTAGGGATATGCAGAATGTTAATGACCCATGAAGATGCAATACTGTGTGTGAGGAACCCATGATGCCAAATTTATGTCACTGCAGCATTCCCTATCTTCCTCCCCCCAGACTAAGCAATAATATTTTGATCAGATGGGGTGAGGCAAGAAAGGAAGGGGCAATCCTGACACCGTAGTTGAAGTTGTTCCTAAATCCGTAGATTTAGGAAAAAGACCTAACAATGGTTTTGATATTTTGTGAAGAAGTACAATTAAAAGCACATTTAGTATGCAACTGATACTTTGTTCTGATATGGCCAAAACTAGCTATTGGAACTATTCCAAGCAAACTTTGTTCTCTGTCCCTGCTGATGGCTCCTTCCATAATGCTACCAGCTAATGTATTCAGGTTGGTAGTCAGGCCCTCCACCTGCATTTGGCTAGTTCTGGATTCAGATATCCCTGTTTCCTAAGTGTGGGGAACAGGCTCAAACCCTTCTAGTCCTGGCCTTATCCCATAGCTATTCGATAAGCCCCAGTAAACTTCTAATTGTTATCAGATTGCATTTGCACAGGCTGCAGAGTTCTTTCAAAGCCAGCAGTCAAAGTTTGATCTCCAGGTTTAGGCTGACAGAAAGAAATAACGTAGAAAAGTAGAACTCTCTTCTGTGTTTGCTTCATGAGCTGAGGTGCTATTTTGGCTGACTAAAGTAGCTAGCAGTATTCTAGTCAATATAGACCATATAAAAATCTTATTTCTGTAATGGATTCATTTTTGGATGCTGAACTACCCACCATGCTCACATTAGCGAGTCACAAATTGTTTTTACTCTGTTACACCTAACGATATTGCTCGTGGAACTAATAAGGAGCATTAAGCATAAGTACAATTTTAGTAGGGCCTGTTACGATAGGACAAAGGGTAATGGTTTTAAACTTAAAGAGGGTAGATTCAGACTAGATAGATAAGCAGAAATTTTTTATGAAGAGGGTGATGAAACACTGGAACAGGTTGACCAGAGAGGTGGTAGATGCCCCATCCCTGGAAACATTCAAGGTCAGGTGGGACGGGGCTCTGAGCAACGTGATCTAGTTGAAGATGTCCCTGCTCATTGCAGGGTGGTTGGACTAGGTGACCTTTAATGGTTCCTTCCAACCCAAACGATTCTGTGATTCTGTATTTCCTTAGTGCTGATGTTTCCAGAGTATTCTACCATCCTCTCTTTTATTAATACAATTTTCTTTGGCTACATTCTTAAAGTAAAAACCTAAATAAGCTTGTAAGGTTCAGAACAGTCTGAAATCCTGTATCTTAACCCAGCTGTCATGCAGAGCAGTAGGAACATTTGCAAAAGGCAAGCACAGCATAAACAAAAACGTGTAACTCTCAGTCTCGAAATGTTGTGAAGAAGAGAGCTTAAAGTCAAAGCATGTAGTTACTGTTCAGAACAACTGAATTAGTCTGAGCCAACTATTGAATCATTCTGTTTCTGTGTCAAGCTGTTTGCAGATATGCTGGCTCACAACAAAGTCCAAGCCTTGTTGACATACATGTTCAGCTTTGGTTCATTAGTATGCACAGCTTTAACTATTGCTCCTCCAAAGGGAGAACAGCTACTGGCTATGTCTGTAGAGTACAGGGGCAGCCTGATCACAAGCTAGTATGAGATTTTTCTAACTAACTGTAGTGTTTAGACATCTTACTGTTCCTCTTTCTCTCGCTCTCATTCCCCCTGTTTTTTTTACTGTCCTGATTTAATTACATAAGCTGATTATAGTCCTGATTTAATTACATGAGCTGATTATAACCCACTGTTAGGACACATCAAAAGTTTATAATTGTTAGAACATTTGGATACGTGCCTGTAACCTACACTATATTTCTGAGCCTCTCAAGTGACTCTCACCCTGGTGAAGGGGATCCCACCTAGGCTACATCTCCACTGACTGTTAAAACATGGTTATCAATTAGTGGAAACCCATACAGAGCCATGATGTGGCTGTGTTTTAGCATATTCATAAGTGAGGTGGAAAAGGGCATGCATAGAAAGTTTGTCCTCTAAACTTAAACAGGGGAGCAAAAAAAAATGAAAGTAACCTGCAGAGTGTTGCAAAATGATTTCACAATACTGAATAAAAACAGGCAATAAAATGGCAGATAAAATTCTATGTTCATAATTTCTAAGTGATGTGCTTGGGATTAAAACAGCTGACAATATATAGAGAGAGTCTTATAATAGGCTGTAATCTAGCTACTGCACTGGGGATTACTCTTGCAATTTTTTTTTAAAATACAAACTTTATGCTGAGGGAGTAGTTAAAAAAGCTAGAAGAACTTTAGGAAGTAATAAAAACAAAGGAACTTAACTCTTTATAAATCCAGTTTGCACTTGCATCTAGAATACTGCTTCCACATAGGATAACAATAAAATAGTGACAGCAACGGCAGAGAAGATCAGAAGTCAGAAACAGCATATGTGGAATCAGAATCTTCTGCACTGAAAAAAGTGACTGAGAACATGATAAAGATATGTAAACAGTCAGGAATAGAAAATGATCAGTTTCCTACACCAGAAGAAGATCATTGGGCTAAACTATTAAACCACAAATTTAAGAAAAGGAACTACATAAGTAAATGTGGAACTCACTGACAAAGTTACCATGGAGCAAAAGGCTTGGACAGGTTCAAAAGTGATTAGACAAATGAATGACAGAGAATAAAAAAAATTAGGACTATTCAGTGTATAGATACACTCTACTCAGGAAGTCCACGTGCCACTGACTATGGTAAATGGGATATGGGATAGCAGGTGTGGTACCACTGCACTTGTCCATTTCTGTTTTCTTTCCCCAGACCTCTATTACTGTCTTTCTGAGTCAGAGCAGCAGTAGATGCCTTCTTGAAAGATTAAGCTTTGAAGAAAATCTTTATTAAAAGGAAGTATTAAAGTGTAAAACACTTCTCATTCATGTAAACAGACTTGTGGATTAACCGTGGAAATGCAGGCGTAAGCAGACATTTTTAAGTACAAATAGAAAATTTCTATCAGCAAGTTTCAGATTTATTAGATGAGATGTTGATAGCACTCCAGCAGCACCTCCAGCTAAGGAGAATGAGTTGCAAAGCAATCTGGCTAATCATTATTGTGCTTTCATATAGTACATCTAAAGGGATAAAAAGTGTCTTGGAAGTGAAAGTTGACTTTAGTCACCAAATTAATCACTAAGATACAGTCCTTTTTTATCAGTTGGTTGATTTTGTCAACTACAGCTGAAGAAATATTTTAGTTTGAAAGTCAGAGTTGCTAAAACTTCATACCCTTTCCTTGCACTTGAGTTTAATAGCTACTTGGACTAAATCATACCACTGTGATAGTAAGTTAACTGTGCCAAAATTTCGATGAATTGGTATAAAAGCTATTTTTGAAACATGGTTTCTTAAGAAAGTTTCCCATGCTTTATGTCTTCTCTGAGACTCTAAATACTGGTTAGCATTTGGAATAAATATTACAATATACTTTTTTTATAATACTGTCCAGTTTTATAGCAAACCACACAGCAAGTACCATTTTTTTCCTATTGACAAGTTTTGTATTAAAACAAAATTTACACAAGACTGATCTTCACACAACAATAGTTCTTCTGCGTAATTCCCTTTAATATGCAAATGTCTGGTTTCATTCAATAAAAAATTTTCCTGTTAAAAATACTTTCTAAATTTCCATCTATGTGATGCAACCATTATAGAAGTAATATGTACTGATGTTCAATTGACATGAAATTTCTTTATTATTCTGATATGCTAAATTGCCAAACATTGTTACAGAGAATACCCTGATATTCTGCTATAATTAGTACTTAACTAGGTCATAGGAATAGCTATAGTTTATGAAGATGAATCCACAGAGTAGTGGAAAGAATTCCCTGAAATTTTATGTAAGTATTGTATCCCTTTTTCTAGAAGGTGTGTTTCTGGGGAGTAGGAATTATTTTTGAGGGTTAAGGACTTGGCAGTAGGCCTAGTTCTTTGATATCCATCCTGCATTCAGCACATCAAAATAGTAACATTCCTGTTAATTAAACTATTGGCCCTCTTTTTTTGTATTGCATTTATACATACTGTGCAACTTTGAGTAAGTGAAAGTGTAATCATAAATTAAAAAAATGTTCTAGGAAACAGCATCATTCATTAAAATGTCTGTAATTCTTTAAGACGTAACTACAGAATAAAAGGAACATTTACAGCTATGGCTGAGAAGGAAATATTCTATCAAGAGCAGGTATAATAACAGGTAATAGCTAAACAAAAAGGTAGATTAAGTCAGGATCTGACCTGTGGTCTGGGAAGTGCTGGAATCAGCTGAGGAAAATGAAGGCAGGTGGGCAGAAAGGAATGAAAGAGGGAAGGGAGGAAGAGAAGAAGGCAGGAAGCCACTTGTATCATCTTGAAGTCAGGGATGGTAATCTGCCAGATTCTGGCAATCTCTTTAAAAAACTGTTATAGTTTGGCTGTGGCCGGCAACAAAAGGGCCACGCGTCCGCTCTGCCACCCCTCCCCCCACTGGAGTGCGGAGGAGAGTACAAAGAAACAGGCAAAAACTGGTGGGTCGGGATAAGGACAGTTTAACAGAACAGCAAACAAAGGGAACAGTGACAACAACAATACAGAAAAGGAGAATACACAACACAAACAGCAGAACACAGAGAACCACTCTCACCGCCCACTGCCTTGCGCGCTCCCAAGCCGTGACCGACTTCCAGCCGCCCAGCTCCCCCCAGCCAGAACCCAGCATGACGGCACATGGTATGGAATACCCTGCTCTGTTTGGCCAGGTTGGGTCAGCCTGCCTGGCTGTGTTTCCTCTTGGCTTCTGATGAAAAATCAACCCTGTCCTGGCCGAACCCAGGACAAAAACCAAAAAGAGTAACACTAGCATCAACATTTTTTTCTGAAGAATTATCTGAGCCCAAGATACTGTAATTTCATCCTTAGCCAGGTGATCGAAACACACTCATTTTATAAACTATTTCAAGAACTACGTATTTAGTATTTACTGAAAGGCAATGGACACAGACTATTTACCAGTTTTACAGAACCTCAATAGGCGTAGCCAGGCCGTTTGGTCTCTAAGTAGTCATCACACACAAAGACAGAGGAATCATTGCCTGGTTCTGTGGACACAGTTCTGTCAAAAGAGGCTAATTGTAAAAGCTAGTGAAAAGCTGTAGCAGCAACTAGGCTGCTAAGCATTTAAGAACTGTCTGGGGAGGGGAGGAGGTACTGAAAAGCAGCTATACATCAAATGGGGTCTCCAACTGGAGGAATTAGTCTCACTAGACTTTTAAAAAAACCAAGAGCTGAAGGAGGTATAAACATCAACTAGCCATGAACAGAATGGGAAGGATCACAGCTGATCCTTCTCCAGGCAACCACTCATCAGGAGATAGAAGAAGTAACTCAGGATCAGAACCACAAATATTATCTCTAATTGCATAAGCCATCCAATAGGCATGCCATGAAATGGAGGATACTGAGCATAGAATAATTGCATTTCCAGATTTCTGTGTGAACAGATCTGGGAATAGGCACAACAGTACTGGGGACTGGAGATAACAAAGCTAAGCCTTAAATCTGTCATCTGTTAGTTTTCATGTACCTGAATGGCAGACATACGTCATGGAACACTACCAAGACTGTAGCTTTTTCTCTCTGATGAGGCTTATTCATGGAAAATGGAGATCAAGATCTTGTCATAAGCCATCATCTTTGTCAGTAGTATCTGTCACAGGCTAATGTAGATAGATAATATTGCCTCTTACCACTCACAGCATTGAGGAATGTCCGCCCGTTGGAGTTAAAAGTTACAGGAAGTCACTTAGATAAAAATGAAGGAGAGTTCAGTACTGGTGCCAAGGATTGCTGATTTTTACATCCCAAGATATTTCTCAAAACGGTATTTCTGGATGCATACTAAAGACATTTTAATTTCTTGGGCTTTACAGCACCTGAACGGAGTCTGAATCCAAATCCTCACTTATACAATACAAAGAGTAAAAATGAACCTCTGTGATGGGAATATGCCCATAACAGAATGGGCAAAGTTTGAAGACAAACATAGGAAATGGAAAAGCCACTAAGCAAAAGACAAAAGTGAAAAATTAAAGAAAATTAAAACCAGAAAAGGAAATACATCTAGCAAAGAATGATACAGCAGGAGAAAACTGGCATGGGAGATGAGCCAGAGGCTCATTGTCAAATTTGTAGGAGGAAAGATGGTAAAAATAAAAGGTATTGGATAAAGGCAGTTTTAAGGGAAAGTCTGCAATGCAGCTGAATGTCTGGAGGGAACTCAGGACCATATAGCCTGCACAATGGCTGTATTCAGGGAACGTAGAGAGGCATAGCTTCATACCTAACATCCACTGCTAAGGCAAAAAAGCTACAGGTTGACTGCCTGATAGAGGGTGGATAAGCATACAGCAGACACTTACAGAGGCATAGCTCATGTGGCTGTGTTCCTGAATGAGCTGTTCTGTGCGCCTGCACTCATCAGCATCTCATAATACTTACCACAGAATACACCACAGATTTCTGTGTCATGTTCACGAATAATTATAGTTATCCCAATTTTCCTGTAAAGTTTCCACTAAGATACAGTTGTCAGTAGCCTAACAAAAATTTATTATGAAATAATGTACTTTTATGCACGTGCCACACCAAAGTGAATGTCACAGTTAAAAAGCAGCACAGGTGAATGCAATTTGTAACATACAAATACATGGGGCACTGAATCTCCACCTGATTTGCCTTCTTAAAAATCTCTGCAGGAGGGGAAAGTGAGCAAGAAGGGGAGATTCTTACAATGGCTTTCCTTCAAACATATTCTTCTATGAATATAAGGATATTCATATATAATATATATATTGCTGTTCCTTCCCTTACATATATATAAGGGAAGGAACAGCAATCAAATGTTTTTCCTTATATCTGACTGTAACAGTTTTGAATTACATGAATTATAAATGCTTGATCGGTGTTGCAAGGTAAAACAGCTTGGAGAGGCTTCCTAAATAAGGTTGGATATAAGTTGAAGGTATGAGGTTTTTTCAGTCTGATCCCAACTAAATATAGAATCACAAAAAATAAGTATCACACATTTAGGACACAATATTAAAGGCAAATGCATGCAGAAGAGTCTAATTAGAACTTACAGGTAAGCAAATAATGTATTAAGGTTTCCAAATACAGAGTTAGAACGCTAAATTTAGGGGTGTTTTTTTTTTTTTAATTTAAAAGTGTTTAAACACTGCTTAATAAGAAAGCTTGGTGGTGAACACCTCCACATACTGCATTTGGTATAAAGGTAATTCTTATTCAAAAAGAACTGATGTGTGACTGGGACAATAGTTCCACACCCCCCAACTAGTGTTAATACAGTCTTAAGCCAAGTCCTGCTCAATTCCCTCAAGTCTTATGAACAGTTTCATTGGCAGGGTGGGGTTGGGGAGTGGAGAGGGAAAAGTTCAGAACAAATAAAAGATAAAGAAAAAGGCAAATGTTGAGAACTATTTCATCAAAACTGAATATGAAGAATATCCAAGGAACCAGACTGAGCAATATAACAGCATCTAGAAAACAGAATGATAAGTATACGTGGCAGTGCACACACACAAATGTAATTCACATTGCTTACAGTGGAATTATTTTGGCAATGAGAGGACTATTTTACTATTTAATGTTTTCTGAATGGTCTATGAATGACTGCTTTGTTTTAAAAATGCTGTCGTGAGAAAAGATGAGTCTGCATCTTAATAGCCCAGAATGACTCACAAGACTTCATGGTTGATACCAATTGCATTTTAAAGGTCTTCATTTACAGAAGTCTAATAAAAAAATATTTTAGACATTCTAAATATTGAAATGGCTTTCAAAGCATTCAAATTTCCCTAAATATCACATACATTCTTCAAATAGGAGTTAATGTAGGAATAAAATAAGCAAGCTAACCATAAATATACACAAAATGAGTAACTTTCATTTATATAAACTATGAACGTTATTTTCTAACTGTAGCCCATACAGTGATAACTGACAGAAAAATGTGATGCTATTTAAAGATATGGTAACAGTTTCTGAAACCAAGAGCAAGATCTCTGTGGTGACAGAAATAATGGAAAATAAAATGGTGTAGATATTTCTAATATCTGAGGTTCAGATCAGAAAAAAACAGAACTGCCACTTCAAAGGGTAAGTTTTTTCTTAGTCTTCAAAAAACTGCAGTAATTACTAGTATTATGCACACAGTATCTATAGGAGCTTGCAATAAAATAAACTAGCTATAATATGTGGTAAGTTGTGTTATTTTATGCAGTCAGTGAATCTTCCAGTATTTTTTTTTTCATTAGCTGGCTTTTTCATACCTGGCTTACAAGCAAAAAAGAAAACATCACATTTTAACAAGCACAGTTTGAAATTTGAAAACACATTCATGAAATGAAACAATTCAGTGAAATCTTAGGACAACACAAAATGAGGTTTTTTCAACTTCATGGTTAATTTTTTTTGTTAACAAGCCAGTTTTCTTCATATTGAAGCCTGTAACAGAAATAGGATTTAATCAATAGTAACATTCTTCAGAATTACTTTGCAAAGGTATTACTTGTTGTTGCAATTTCAGTTAACTTGCATGGTAAATGAATAAAATAAGGAAAAAATGATCACTCATAGTGTCAAATCAAAGATATGCATGCCTTTTAACAGATGGGACAGTGATCGTTCTTCCATTATGTTCCTCTTCCTGAAGTGAGTTTTTTTCCCAGTGAAAACCTGTAGTGACCTAATTCAAAACTGGGGCATCCCAATTTATCTGAAGGGGAGCAAATGAAAAGCGTATGTGTCATTTTTAACTTGCTGCAAGGTCAAAGAAAGTTCTCCAATACATTCAGGAGATATCTGCTGCTAAATAAGGCAGCAAAAGCATTTGCGCTGCTTCCCCACACTATACAATGAGATCTTCCAACCACTTATTCTCCAAGTTTAGCTCTTGAAATACCAAGGATTTCAGCAACTCCTTACCAGCTGTTTGTGAGTGGGACTCTAGATACTGTTTTAAAGTTAATACACAAAACTTGAAACATTATAAGCTAAATTGTGAAAATATCCTTTTCAGATTTCTTATTTCATTATCTTTCATCCATCATCTTTCTCCACATTCAGCTGAAGTCTGATTTCACCTTAGGCTTGAACTCATCAGTGAGAATAAACAGCTACTTACAAAACCTAGACAGTGTACCTCCTATAGCAGTTGACTGCTGTACTAATTCTGCTTACAAGAGTATTGCCAATAGGGTAATAAAAAGGGCCGGAATTTCAATTACCAGGAGAAATTTTTGAAAGGTTACATTTACATGAACTAAACAAACCTTCTGACAAAGCCATTTAGGAAGCTGGTGCAGTCTGCCCCACCAGTCAGATATTAAGAATACTGAAATACATTGAACATATATTGACACTGGGGACACCTGTCCCAGTTGTGTCCCCTCCCAACTTCTTGTACACCCTCATGGGGCAACATGAGAAACAGAGAAAGCCTTGATCCTGTGCAAGCACTGTTCAACAATAGCTGAAACATTAGTGTGTTATCAACCATAACCGTTGCTATGAAGAAAATTAAATCTATCCCAGCCAAAACCAGTACAGCTATAAAGGCGAAAACTAGTCAGAGTAGAAAACTAAAAGCTGATGCAGCACAAAAGTGCTCCCCTTATAAGCAAGCATTGTATTCTCATTTTCTGTAAAGTAATTAGATTTGGCATGTTGCAAGATACAATTCTGACCACTTGGCAAATAACTAACTTTCCATGTCCACAGTGTAGGTGTTTACATAAGAACTAGTTGTTCAAGCTGTCATTATAGTTGAAACACAGCTAGTCAGTGGAATCCAGAAAGTAACCTAATTCATCTTAACATACACAGGTATCTACAGTTAGATGTATTTGCACTCTAAGTTCCAGTGGCCATACTGAAGAGGTTTTTTAACTCTAAAGGAGCTAAGAGAACTGACTGGCTCATATGCAGCTGCCTAAAAGTAGGTAGATGAAATAAATTCTACCCCCATTTTTTCCACACATTTTAACAAAGGAAATTTTTAAATGTATTTTTCTTTAGCCTAGAGACATGTCTACAGGTAAAAAGACAACTTTTTTCCTCCCCCCCATCCACCTTTGCTCACCTAACTGTTGTTCCTAATTCAAAATACCAGATACCATCTGTCAAAATGTGCAGTTTTTCAGTATTGCATTTGATTTTGAAACACTTCCTTTTAACCGTCACCAGAGTCTGTATATACTAACTTTCAGGGACTACAGTAAGCCATTTTAATTAGCAAATGACAGATGGGAACGCAAGGGTCTATTTTTATGCATGTGTGCATATCTTTTCCTAATAGGGGAAGCAGTTCTTTCAGCCATCCATGCCTTTTCATTTGTTTGTCAAATTGCAACAAGTGGGCCGTATCAGGTTCTGCAGCTACTGATACCAATTCTTTTCACAAAGACATATTAATGATACCCAGGACATACAGAGAAAAAATAAAGTGGAAACAGAATAAGCGTAATTATTCCTATTTTTATCATGCTAGCAAATTCTACTTTGATACAAGTGTTTATTACAGAAATGTTTACGAAATTGCTTGTTTTCTTCTTGAAGTGCTAATGCACACCATTTACCTTTTCAAGATAGTAGATATCCAACGAAAAACGGGCATAAATATTTTAAGTCTATAATGTTTCTTGTTTTTTCGGTATATACAAAGCTTATTTGATAAAAATTGTGCAATTATACAACAAAATTAGTAAGCTAGCTGTCTGCCAGGCATATTTCTGCTCTTTTCTGATTTATTTAATTTGCTTTATTAGATTATTTAGGGAAAATGGAGCCTCTAAATTTTCGGTAATAAATGAACTGCTGTGCTATAAGAAAGAAAAGAAAGAGAGAAAGAAAGAGAGAGAGAAAGAAAGAGAGAAAGAGAGAAAGAGAGAGAGAAAGGGAGAAAGGGAGAAAGAAAGAAAGACAGAAAGAAAGACAGAAAGACAGAAAGAAAGAGAAAGAAAGGAAGACAGAAAGACAGAAAGAAAAAGAAAGGAAGAAAGACAGAAAGACAGAAAGACAGAAAGACAGAAAGAAAGAAAGAAAGAAAGAAAGAAAGAAAGAAAGAAAGAAAGAAAGAAAGAAAGAAAGAAAGAAAGAGAAAGAAAAGAAAACAGAGAAGTATCTAACCTTTGAACTAATCTGAAGATTGTTTTACCTCAGCATTTGTACATTTAGCAAATTAAAATTTCAGATGAAGAATGAACTTTTTATATTCTATGTAAAAAGAAAAAAGTACAATCTTACAGGGAAGACTGGCTAGTAAAGTCAGACTTTTGTGGCTGAAGTTCTGAGGAACAAACCTATACTTCTGTAAAATATTTAGATCTTGTTTTAAAGGCTTCTAGGTATTTTTTTTTTATAGAGGCATATACACCATCTACCTTTAGCATCTAACTAAAACTCTTCAGGCAAGTTCTTCACTGCTCATATTTTCAGCAGAGAGGGAGAAATTACTAACAAATATTCAGAATCGCTTTCTTGAGACCTCACTGATTGCTAATTTAGATACTTCCATACCTGAAGTTAGATGGTGTGAAACTCACCTCATGAGAAAAGCAATGTTATTGTTCTGAATACAGCTATCAAGACACGTGTAATGATGTGTTCTTGAACCTACAAATAGCTTGAAATAATAGGTTCAAAAGCATTATGAATCATTCTTATTTTAGTTTGATTGACTAGAGTAATTATTTTACTCTGGTAATTATTTTACTCTGAGATGCAACATACAAAAAAAATAATCCAGTAGGGTGACTTGGAAAGTACTAAATTAATTTATTTTTTCATGTTACATGTCTCAGCAAGATAAATTTAAAATTAAACTGCTGGTTCAAACTCTGCAAAAACATGAATCTCCAAACCTTCTGATGGCACTCTTACACTGATAAGAGAGAGATGAAAGTTGATTAAAATATACCCATAGAACAGTACTGATAAACTTTACAATCCAGCTGAACTGTTCAATCTAGTAATGATTTTCTCTACTTGACAAATAGAATAAATGTTTCTTTCCCCCACGTAAAACCAAAACATTCCCCAAGTAACTCCTAGGAAACACAGAAGGAAGATACTAAACAGAAATATGGTAATATATTCCCCTGGTACATCTGGATTTGAAACTGTTGTACATTTATTTCTGTCTGCCCAAAGAACAGACAAAATTAAATGGATATGGATGAGGAAAATACAAGGAATAAAATGCAAGCAAGGTAGAAGATAGGGGACTCTGACAAACTGATTTGCCCATGAATGTCCGTTTTTAAGCATTCCTATTCTTTTCTTCTTTCAGAAGTACAAATCTGGGAGAGGTAGCAGATCCAATGTCAGAACAAGAAATAAATCAGTATCACAGTTTAGAGAATTTTCCATGGGGTGTTTCCCTTTGCTGAGCTATCATAGAATCATAGAATGGTCTGGGTTGGACGGGACTTTAAAGATCAGCTACTTCCAACCCCCCCTGCCAAGGGCAGGGACACCTTCCACTAGACCAGGTTGCTCAAAGCCCCATCCAACCTGGCCTTGAACACTTCCAGGGAGGGCACATCCACAGCTTCTCTGGGCAACCTGTGCCACTGCCTCACCAGTCTCATAGTGAAGAGTTACTTTGTTATATCTAATCAAAATCTACCCTTTTTTAGTTTAAACCCATTACCCCTTGTCCTATCGCAACAGACCCTGCTAAAAAGTTTATCCCCATCTTTCTTATAAGCCCCTGTCAGGTACTGGAAGGCTGCCATAAGGTCTCCCCGCAGCCTTCTCTTCTCCAGGCTGAACAGGTCCAACTCTCTCAGCCTTTCCTCATAAGAGAGGTGTTCCTTCCCTCTGATCATTTTTGTGGCCTCCTCTGGACCTGCTTCAACAGGTCCATGTCTTGCCTGTGCTGAGGGCTCCAGAGCTTCAGTTGCCAAGGGGAGCTGCTCCAGAGCTGGTTCAGCAGGTCTCGGCACGCAGCAGCTTCTCCCAAGGCGGGGGAACGCCAGGGCAGCGCAGAGACCCACCGGGAGCTGGCAGCTCTCAAGATTGCTGGTGAGGGGGCCTGGGCATTGCTAGAGCAATGGTGACCACCCCCATCCCTATAGAAAGCAGCGTAGGGAGCATGAGTGGCCAGGAGCACTGCCAACAGCATGGGCAAACAGGGTGTGGCACGTCAGTTGGCGAGGGCAGGGGCATTCCACTGTCTGAGAAGGAGAGCTGGAGCATACATAACCCAGCGACTGGGCACCGCTCTGTGGCCATCTGCACAGGTCAAGGGCGCTCATTCTAACTGACCCCCAAGGCAGAATGGCGGGCACTCGTCTGAGAGCAAAGGCTGCAGCTCCAGCTGGGGGGTCTGCACCACCTGCCCTAGCGGTGGCCAATGCCTCCTCCCAGAAGGAGCTGCTGAAGGGAGAGGCTGCAGTGCAGACCTCAGACTGCAGGAAGTGCCTAGACCTTTCTCCTGGGGCAGGGACCAGTGGCAGACCTGCCTGCAGAAGGTGTGCCCGGGGGAGGACCTCCTGCAGCCGGTGGCAGAGCTGCAGGAGGCTGTGAGAAGGCTGCGTAACATCAGGGAGGCTGAGGAAGTGTTAGATAGCTGGTTCCAAGCACAGTCTGCAGTGGACCTGCAGCCCACGGCCAAACAGCAAAAAAACTCACATGCTGGCACACACAGAAGGGAAGGGGTCCAATAATACAGATGAATGGAAGCTTGCAAAGGCAAGGACCAGCAGGAGGAAGAGGCTTCCCCCAAAGCCTGAGGTGCCCTGACAGAACTGCTTCACCACTCTGCAGACTGAAGAGGAAAGGCCCATCACAACAGGAGAGACGCTGGAGCTGAGTAAGGCAGCCTGATCGCTCCCTGTATAACAGCCAGCACAACTAAGAAAAGGCAATGGGTGATAGTAGTAGGTGACTCTCTTCTGAGAGGTACAGAGGCACCCGTTTGCCGACCTGGCACACTCTCTGGAGAGGTGTGCTCTTTACCAGGGGCTGGTATCAGGGGCATCATCAAGAGACTACCAAGCCTTATGAAGGCCACTATTATCCCCTGCTGTTGTTTCATGTGGGCACCAATGATACAGCCAGGAGCATCTTGAGGATTAACAAGAAGGATTAGAGAGCCTTGAGAGTGGCAGTGGGAGACTGCAGCACAGGTAGTTTTTTCATCAGTCCTCCCAGTCAAAGGGAAGGGGGTTGAAAGGGCCAGTTGAATCTGGCAAATCAACAAATGGCTACAGCACTGGTGCCACAGCCAGGGGTTTGCTTAGTTAGACCATAGGAATAGCTTTGAGAAACCTGGCTTTAGGAACGGTCCCTCAGAGCAAACCTCCGCTCTGGAGCCCTTCACCTTGGTGCCTTCCAAGGCAGTCAGTTTCACCTCTGTGCTGGACAAGATCACGGAGCAGATCTTCCTGGAAACTATGCTAAGGCACATGGAAAATAAGGAGGTGACTGGTGACAGCCAACATGGCTTCACTAAGGGCAAATCGTGCCTGACAAATTTGGTGGCCTTTTATGATGAGGTTACTGCGTTGGTGGATAAGGGAAGAGCAACTGATGTCATCTATCTGTACTTGAGCAAAGCGTTTGACACTGTCCTGCATGGCATCCTCGTCTCTAAATTGGAGAGACATGGATTCAAAGGCTGGAGCACTCTGTGGATAAGGAATTGGCTGGGTGGTCGCACTCAAACAGTTGCGGTGAACGGCTCAATGTTCAAGTGGAGACCAGTGGCATTCCTCAGGGGTCAGTGCTTGGACCGGTGCTGTTTAACGTATTTTTTTGTGACACAGACAGTGGGACTGAGTGCACCCTCAGCAAGTTTGCCAAAGACACCAAGTTGAGTGGTGTGGTTGATATACTTGAGGGAAGGGATGCCATCCAGAGGGACCTTGACAGGCTTGAGAGGTGGGCCTGTGCAAACCTCAGGAAGTTCAACGAGGCCAAGTGCAAAGTCCTGCACATGGGTCAGCACAATCCCAAGCACAAATACAAGCTGGGTTTTATTCTGTTGTTTCTTTTTTTATACACAATTAGTCTAAAACCAATGTGCTGTTTAAACCAAAAATTATTTTTAAAAGATATAAGATGATCTAACGTGTGGTAGTCACAGTTTCGTTGCAACGATATATGTTCTGTGAATAATAGCTCTGGTAGCACAATGATTGATGTAATAACAGGAAATTATTAGTTGAAATCAGTGTAATTCAGAACAGAAAATAGCCCATCATTCAGAAGGTATCTATAATATTTAGTTCTATTTGACACCAAGCTGCAGGTGGTAAAATGGGCAAAAGATTCACTCCGTGAAAATTGCCTACATTTTACAGAAATTACAAAATGTGAAGAAAACAATAGCAAAGGCTTTGGAAGGATGAAGAAAATGACCCTTCTCTTATTACTACTTTTTTTTTTCTTTTAACATGTTCTCTGTTCTACATCTGTTCAAGAAGAAACAAGTTCTATACACGTGAGGGCAAAATAATCAAGAGGTTTCTCAAAGACTTGAATAGCAAACTACTTTCAAACTGTAGTTGCATATTGAAATTCTACATCATCTTCAGATAAATGAAAACAGTATTATCTTCAACTTATCTCTGCTTAGGTTAATAATGCTCAGCTGAGATGCAAATATTGAAGGGTGGGGTTATGCTGTTGAACAGAAAAAAAATCCTCTAACTTTTCAGCTCTGTGACAGTGTCCTCATTTACCACCAAAATAGCATTAAATCTTTAGATCAGTGAACCAATTCACAGCCTTGTTGGCAAGTGGAATGCCTTGTTGCTTCTGGATACTCAGATCTGTCAGTCTCCATAATCTGTTGGTAAGAAATTTGTGCCTTTCACATTCAGAATTAGATTTAGCCACAGAAAGCCTTGCATTTGTGATCTCCGTGCTCAGTTATGGTAAATCTCTGTATTCAGGGTTAAAATGCTGATCTCAAAAATCTAAAATTGTTTCCAGTGCAGAAAAAACAGTAACACAAGTTACTGGTGTCACTGCGTGTTAGTGGTCCCCTGGTAAATATTGAATTAGATTCAAAGATAAACATCTTCAAACTTCTGCAAAGAATAATTTCTAATAAGCTGGCTGATGACACTCTGCCAAGAAAGCATTTACTTTCTGTAATGTCAGTGTTTCACTGGAATTACGCCAGTACATGGGAGACAATTTTTTTTCTAGTAACTCATCTTCCAAGCCTAGAATTCATTGCCATTGCTCTTATAATAGTAGAGATTTTGTGTGCTTACTTGAGGATGGTCTTCAACAGTATGTTCATGCTTGATGTTACCTCGGAAGCAGGAAAAACCCTCACTCATTTTTCATGCAGATGGACATCACTCTGTGAATGCAGTGGTTTTTAATATTTCATTTTAATATTCACTGGTGAGTTGCTGAAGCCAAACCTGGCTATACAACTTCAACAGAGAAACAGCAGACACACTTTTTCCTGCTTCATTCATTATCTGTCAGTAAGCTTGACAGTGAAGCAAGCCACTGCAACTCCAGACACTTCCAAAATATACTGCAAAATCCACATTATTCAGTGTTTTTCCTGAATATTATACAAAGTAGCTATTCTTCATGGTTTATGTTTTTTGTTAATTAAAAATTCAATAGGTCATCCTCCCTCATCAATTGTATATAAGTGAAATTTTCACCATTAAACAAATGGTAGATTCCTTAGGATTTACCACTTGTTCTTAAAATTAAATCTCCAGTGGCAAAAATACGATTATTTTTTTTCCCAAGCCAAATAATCCAATACTCTGATTTGTTTAATGTATATTGTTATTTTCTTAAAAATTCAAAGATTTTTACTGTGGCTGAAAACAGTATTCTCCCGGTGTTTTCATTTAATTATTATGAAATACCATTACAATTATAGGACAGAGTACATGTTGTTATGCGAGACAGCCAATGGTAACCCTGCCTCTCATGTATCAATTTGGAGACATTAGAGACAGTTATGTTATCAAAACTTATTGTTCTATTGACTTGAGTAAGTTTTAGATGAGCTTCATTGTGAGTTTGTCTCATGGTGAGCCTCTGGTGAGAACTAGGCAACCTAACAGCTACTCCAAATTGCATTAAGCTTTTACACTTAACCAACCAACAAATACATCAATGGAGGAATTAGTATATTGAAGGGTCACCTCAGTAAGAGAATAAACAATGTAGTCACGGAGATGGCCATTTTCCAAGCTAAGCTAGAAAAGCCAGGCTTCAGACTAATTCTAATTCTTCTGTTTGAGCAGTGAGATTTAAAATTCCTACAGAATAAAAAAAAGACTAATAGCATTCTTGACAAGGAAAGCTGAGGGAATGAGAACATAAATTGTAGGAATGACTGATACAATTATTTCACTGACACTAGCTTAAAGATAGATTTAGACAAAAAAGTGTGATGGGCAAGTGATGGATTAAGTCTTTGAGTACACAAAAAGGCTTTCTTTTGCATCTGACTCCAATGGAGATGAAGAGATAATTTTACTCTGTAATTTAACAAGGAGATGCAAGTATTGTTATGAAAAATTGGAATAAAAATTACAGACTAAAATACATTGTTTAAAATACTTTTTACAGGAATGAGAAGAACAAACAGTCATCAAAGGTAGCAGAAATAACACATTTTTATAATATTGCTTGAATGCAAATTTTGGCATCTCAATATAACTTCTGTGGTTTTATTTGAATAACACAAAGAAAACATTCTGTGTCTTGGAGCATCCTCAATTTCAAAAATTACTTTTTGGGAGTTAAAAGTTGAAAGCTAGGACAGTTCAGTCAGAAGTGCATTTCTGATAAGGAAAACAACATTTTGAAAAGATCATATTGCTGTTTTCCAGATCTATCTAGTGTGAATTGCGAGGATCATACAATGGCTGATAGAACATCCTCAGCAAATGATAAAAAGCATCAAATGAAATCTGCAAAGTTAAGCTTCCCATTTATGTACATTAGCATTTAAGAACTGTATAAAATAAACTTTATTCAAGCAGTTATATAAGCTAGCCTATTATATAAACTTTATTCAAGCAGTTTAATAAGCTAACCTATTATAATCCTTCTGCTCCTGAGAAAAGCGAGTAGGAAACAGAACTACAAGACACAAGCTTCTGCTTCTAGCCTGGAGTATGAACATCATGCTACACTGAAGTAAAAAAATGTTTTGCTGTTAAACTGGTGAATTGTAGGTGTATTGTATTGTTCAATAGCTGTCTCGGCTCCACATTCAAGTTCACATACACACTATATAAAATTTTACAGAGAATCTGAAGCAGCTTCAGGAAAAGGAGCTGGAAGTATAACTTATTCTGTGCAACATCTGTGATGCTTTTCTTACTGAAAAATGAATTTGAGGGACTTGTAGTGAGTAAACTCATCTGTTGCAGAGAAAATACAATTTGGCAGGGAAAAAAGGGAAATAACATTGGAATCTCTGCCTTGTAACTCAATTTTGCACAGCCCGATGCCAGCTAAGACAAGCAAACTGGCAAAACTTTACTGGTTGTAAATTAACAGGCCGGGGCTAGTCGAATCCCTGGAGAGAGCTACATCCATAGCCTTTCACATATAACCTTAAAGAACATAAGAAAACCAAGTGGTATCTCAGATACAAAGCCGTGAGGAAGTGCAATAACAGAGTTTTGGCTCAGCTCCTTTTGCTCTGACGCTCGAGCAAAGGGTGTGAGTTAAAGGGGTTTTAAGGGACCGTGCGCAGCCTGGACCACTGGGAGCTCCAGGGATCCCAAGTGAAGCGGGGAGGGGGTGTGAAGTCCTCGGTGTGACGAAACACAAAGCCCAAACACTCTGAACCTTGTTAGCCAGCACCACACGCAGACGTTGTGTTCATCTCCGCTTCCTTACCCGAGTCTCTGAAAAGTGCCCAGTATTCTCTCTACGCCTTCTTTCTCCCCGCTGCCGGCCCGGCCCGACGCGACTCTCGGGAAGCTGCAGCGGGGAGCAGGCGCAGGCCGGGCTACCCAGACCAGAGCTCCGCTCGCTGCCCATCAGCCTGCCCCAGGCCGGTGTAATCAGAGGTAATTGCCCGAGCTGTTACCTCCCTGCCGCCTGCGCCGTGCTTCCAAATACCTCTAATTGAATTGGTGTCATTTTTGCCCTTCCTAATGCAGTGGGCTGGCGAGGGGGAAATGACCCAGGAGAGGCGGAGGAGGGCGGGGTGGGCGGCTCTCGGCTCCCCCCTCGCCCCTCCCGCGCGGTCCTGCTGCAGCCCATAAAGCGCGGAGGGACCAACGGATGGGAGAGCGGGTGGGCGAGCAGATCTGCACCCGCACCTCGGCCATGCGGTGAGCGTCCGCCGGTCGGACCGCCGCCCCCAGGACCCGGCACCGGCGAGGCGCTGC
>Ga0065711_1037461_pt1 | contig 19810 bp, 14 predicted proteins | sample Hoacrofraction12_FD_59098 | JGI IMG/M metagenome (GOLD analysis project Ga0065711, IMG submission 59098) | Hoatzin crop microbial communities from Cojedes, Venezuela - Epithelial fraction 12 v2 (version 2) | ecosystem: Host-associated > Birds > Digestive system > Esophagus > Crop | place... | reverse complement strand
GTTCCGTCTGAACATGAGGAAGAACTTCTTCCCTCTGAGGGTGACGGAGCCCTGGAACAGGCTGCCCAGGGAGGTTGTGGAGTCTCCTTTTCTGGAGATATTCAAGACCCGTCTGGACAAGGTCCTGTGCAGGCTGCTGTAGGTGACCCTGCTTCGGTGGGAGGGTTGAACTAGATGAACCCACAGAGGTCCCTTCCAACCCCTACCATTCTGTGATTCTGTAAGTACATGAGGAAAATGGGAAAGGTAATTCTGGAGAGGAAGTGACAGCATGATCACTGATCTGCAGTTACTGATGCAGGAGCTTAACCAAACTTCTTCTTGTGGAGAGGGGTTTTTGTTTGTTTTCTATTTATTTTCGTGTGAGTGATGTGTAGCTAAGAGTATGTGTAATTGGTAAATGCCAGATGGAGGAGAAGGAAGTAATTTGTACTAGGCTCCAAGTATTTCCTTTCTGGATGGACATTTCTAAAATATTTTATCCAGTAGTGGAGATATTAGAAAATGACGATAATCATAAGGACCAAACTCCTCTTCAGTAGAGGTGATGGGTGCCTGAAGCATGTGATTGCACTTGAAAGGCTATATGTTTATTACTCCAGTGGGAAAAGTTCAGGGGACCTACGCTGTTTGTGTCAGATTGACTTGCAAATGGTTGTGACAGTCTGCCTGACAGTTCAAACTGAAGTGCTTTAAAAGAGGTGTTTATGTAGAAACTACAGCACTAAATGAAGGAAGAGAACTTGTTAAGATCAGCGAAGACTTTTGGGGCTAAAGCTGGTAGGGTGGAGCTCAGTTACAACTCCAACAATGCTGTGGCTGCACAGCAGGATATGGGCTTATCATTACTGCGATATAATCAGAGCTGTTGGAATATTCTGTTTAAGCCTGTTGACTTCAGTATATACATACACTGACTGGATTAGAATTACTGATCTTTTTTTTTTCTCTCTACATTACTGCTGAATTTGTTTTGTAATTTATTTTCTGCTTGGATTTCAGGTAATAACTTTTTCTTTCATACTATATCCACAAAATCAGTCTCAAAACCTAGTGCTTGTGGAAGAGAGTATGTCGATATTGAGGCGGAAAGTAACATTTTATTTCCTACCCTTAAAAAATGCCAAGAATTCTATGTAAAGCATTTGTTGCTGCTGTTTTACTTCTTGTTGCTTCAGCATATCTGTCCTGTGACTTGAAATGTAAGAAGAGATAGGGTAGCTCATGAGACATTTGAAATATTTATGAGGCTAAACTGCAAGAATTGCTCTGAGTTTGGTGAGAGACAGACTAAACTCTTGGCTTGCTCTCTCTTGAGAGAAGCAAACCTCCATCACCTGTTTTGGAATTGCTGGTCTGGTTTGTAGCTAATTCTTGAAGACCAGGATTGTACAGACATTGAATGCTTCAAAGCTAGAAAACAGAGGCACCTGTTTCTATCTCTGATGCCGTTATTTATGTGATCAAGCTGGTCCTGTGCTGTCTTTACCTTACAGATATGTTCTCTTTGATTGTTGGAACCTTTTTTCCCCCTTTTGGGTGTTCTAGCTGTAAGGTCCCTGGGTGCACGTGATCCATGTTCATGTCTTAGGGGATGTAAGAAGGGGAAAGCAGAGTACAGCTGAGGAGAACAGGGAGCTTGCATCCGTCGCCAAATCCTGGGGACATTTGGCCATGCAAAGGTTCATTTATGTTAGATAGAGAGGGAAGTGTCCAGTGTGAGAGCTGAGCTACACTTTGGCCCTCATGGCCATGTTCTGCCACCTTCTGCCATCCTGTTGCTGAGGGGTATGCTTCATTTGTGGTGTGGCGGGGGGCTGTACAGTAAAGGTCTGCTTATCTGTTTGCCCCACGGAAAGCTGGTGGGGTGCGCCTGCACGTGCTGCTGGGGACGGGCTGCATGCGTCAGACGTGGCTTGGACACTCGCGATTCACTGCGCGTCTCTTCAGAAGGTTCCCACAGCTCAGAGGCTGGGCGTTGCGGAGGCAGAGCACTGTAGGAGCTGTTGTGCTACCTGTGCGTTGAGTGGACGTGCATCAGGTTCTGGCATACGCAGCTGCCACAGGGAATCCCGCCCTGCCCCTTTTGGAGAGCTTAAAGGTTTCTTTGCTTTGTTCTAGTGGTCTGAGGTGGCGATATGAGGTGATGTCTGGCTCTGGTTTACACTTTGACTTCATAATTTTCTCCAAAACACTTAATTTCGTTGGCTTTGAAGTTTGAGGGTTTCAATGACCCAAAGCATCTATGAACATTAACTGCATTGAAATGAATGAGTAAATTCGCACCTCATTTGGTACTATATGGCTTGTCTGGCTGCAGAATAAACAAACCAATCCCCTGTATGTGTTATAACCGAGCACTAGCTTTCAGCCAGAGCAGTGAGAAATGAGAGCCCTGACTCCCCTGCAATGAAAGGGGGTAAAGGCCTTAGTCTGCTGGGTCGCCTGGCTGCCTTCGGCCAGGTCAGGTCCAACTGAGAGCTGCAGCGCCAAGGACAGAAGTCATGCTTCCTCCGATGGACGTCATGGGGGAAGAAAAGCGGGTGAGAAGGTGTCGGCACTGCATGGTAACAACGTGTTAAATTGGAAGAGCTAGATATGCCAGTGCTCATCTGTCAAAGCCCAAGAGACAAGGTTAAATTAACAGATGAAGCTGAGAGAAGTGTTTTGTGTAAGGTCTTGTCTATGCTCAGAAACTGGAAAAGTTAAGGAGACCTGACTTAAAGCATGAAGTGCATAAACACAGCCGTGCTGAACTCTCCCATGAATACGGTCATTCAGGAGGTTTGCTCTTTTCTGAGGTAGCCCGGTGATCTTAATTTTCCTGAGCATTCTTCCGTGGGCCTGCCTGTCGTTTTGAAGTGCTCGTGCTGCCAGAGTGTGGGCATGCACACGTGTGTGCAGTGCCGGCCCTGCGAAGGCTGGTGTTCCATCTGAATGCTCCAGAAGTAAATATGCTAAAATTTTGCAGGCTTCAACTTTTGAGCCTTGTTTGTTTTAAAGATGAAAAGTGCAGTTTATATCAAATAGGCTGAAATATGTGGAAAATCTTATTTTGCAGAATCCAAGGAGTTTGTGTGCCCACGCATTTCTATTGTCCGTGTTGATGACTCTGCACATAACTGGTTTTCCCCCTCAGTGCTCTGTGTGAACTCTGCGCAGCTAAAATTGATTCCCATTCCCATGATGGTTAGTTTACAGAGTGGATTTTATTCATTAGGCTTCTTTGACCCTAACTAGGCAAATGTATTAAAACTCCAATTTGAAATTTAATCATTTACAATAACTTATCTTAATTTCATTTGCTGTAATGCCATTTTAAAAGCCTGAAATTAAAATTTTCTTCCTATTTGTCCTTATTTAGTGCCAGATCCTGCAGCATGTAGTCTGGTGGGAGGTTTTTGGCTTTCACTGTAAGGACACCGTTCTTCACTTGGCACAACTAGGTGTTGCAGTAAGTTTGAGAGCCTTTGTCTTCTACTTTGAGTGGATGGCACAGAGCACTTTGCAAGAATGAGAATGCATTTTGCTCCAGGAACCAACCTGGCCTCCATTTTTATTCACCTTTCTGCTTCCAAGGAGAACTGCTTTTCAGACCAGACACATTTGTGTTTACAGATAAAAAATTTTTAAATTAGAGTAAAATTGAAATCTAGGGTGAGACAAATTTACTTAATCTTTTAAGCTGTGTGCTGTGTGGTATAGATGGGCACTGCCTCTTTATCCCTTTGCCTCATTTAATGGTACAAGACTGGAATTCAGCCTGCAAGATATCAAATCCACTTAATAAAAAACCTGGACAACATCCATGAGTCTCTTCTGTGGCTGCAGATATTTCTTTACAACTGCCCCATGCTAAGATACATCATCTTACTAAAATAGCAGTCAGGCTAAAACGCAATCAGGCGTTTCACTGTAGGATGGGAAGGGTATGGTTTCCATCTATTTTAAGTTAATATAAAATAGCAACCGTGACAGCACAGGAAGAAAGGATAGGGCAGCACGGTGGTCAACATAGTGACCATCTTTAGTCTCCAGTTACAAACTTTGTGTGTTATGGGTATCAAAAGGCCTCAAGGTAAGACTCTGGAACAGTTGATACGGGTGGTATCTGTACGTCTTTGTCAGGAACATAAGCAAGGAAAGGGCAGTGTTCATTTTTAACAGTTCGTGTATCAAAAAATTCTGGGCATGCAAAGGACCTTCTGTACCTCGAGGAGTGTCCTCCTCTTGAATGTTAGTAACCAGCCGTAAGCTTTTCAAAGGAGGGTGGGCATAGGTCAGTGTACTGAAAAAAAATGTGAAGGGCCACTGCTCTTAGCTTCGCTTGTAAGGATGCTGAGCCAAAGGGCTGACCTAGCTCTGAGGGCTCTGTTTGTAGGAGTGTCTGTCTTCAGCGAAAGCTCAGGTTGTAGCAGGAAAAATACAGTATAGGAGGATTATTTTTAAAACAAAAGAAAAACCCACAAACAAAAAAACCTGGCTGGACGAAGGATGTAATTTCTTTGTGCATTCTTAGCATGAATTCAACTATACTGTAGGTTCTGTTTACTTTTTTTTTTTTAAATCGAAACCCATGCTTTAAAACTCATATTTAAATATGCTATTAGTTTCCAACTTATCTGGTCTTGAAATAATTAGTTACAATCTAGTTCATATTGCTTTTGGGTGTCTTACAAAGAGTAGTTCCTACCAAAATCTGTTTAGGTCCTTAGTTGTTGTTGGTTTTAGGGATTTTTCTACCTTTAAATAAATATGTTTCATCAATTGTAGCTACAAATTAGGAAGTTTGGTATTTTCAAAATATTTTCCTATTTTTAAAAGCTGTAAGATCTTTTTTCACATTTCAAAATAGAGATCTTTTGTTTGGGAATTTTTTTTGTTTTTTTTTATTTGTTTACTGTTTCCAGCCCCTAGTGTTGGCAGGAGGTTTTGCTTGGTCTTTTCTATATCCATGAGTTAAAATGCATTTTTTTCTTAGCCAATACTTGCTGCTGGATATGAGCCAGGGGTGTGACTTAGAGGGCATTAACTAAAAGGCTCGGTCAGTTTAAATTCCTAAAAATAATACAAAGTTTTAGGCCTTGGATGCACAATTCTAGAGGAAGAATTGGTGATCTGTAAATAGAAATAAACAGTGTTGCTTTTTAGATTGACTTCTGTGATCAGAAGTGTTAAATTCTGTTTCAGGAGGCAGCTTGGAAGCAATGTAACAACTTAATTAAACAGATTGAGCAGGAAGAGGAGGAGTTGTTCTAATTTTGCAGTCTTTGGAACAGTTATTTAGCTGGTAATACTGATCAAATAAGTTCACTTCTTATGGCCATACTTCTATCTTAAAGTAGCTCTCGAAAGGCCACAAGCATGGAATGGGGCATCTCATGAGAAATGGTAGCGACAGTTTCTGATGGCCTATATCAGTTCCTTTGAAACCATATGCAAAAATTTTGTAACTGTGGTAATTTTTTTATTTCGTAACATGCAAGAAAATCATAGCTTTAATTCTGAAAACTATCCACAAATAGTTTATTCTGCAAAATTTGTCATGTTAACGTATTCTCATTTTTTATGTTTTGAAGGTCTCATTAAGCTTGGAGAGGACAAGGTCTGTAGAGGCTTTGGGGCTTTGTGTGCACGTGTGTGACTTTGGTTGGGACACAAATTTAAATGCAAGGTTCCCATGTTTCTCTGTGATGTTGTGATGGTGTGGCTGCTTCAGAGATTTCCAGTAGCTGGTACATTATTGCATTTGGTAAGATCTTCTAGTTTTGTGCCTCTGAAGGGTGGCAGGAAGGTGTGTAACCTCCACTGGTGCCCCAGCTATTGAGAAGAGAGGAGGAGGTGTGTTCTTCCTGGTAACCAGGTGCTTTGCTGAAAGCAGTTGATTCATAGTCCTGCAGTTGGTCATACAGCCGAGGCGATGCCAGAGCTGAGAAAGCAGTTCAAGATCTCACCTTTCACCGCCCTCCTTCCTCAACAGTGAGTTCATACTTCTTGATACCGTATCTGTTATGGCTGTGACTGAGAGCACCTAAGAGTATTTGCAAAGTCTGGTCTCCTCTGCAGAGACAGAGGAAAGGAGCTAGCACAGCATGTCATGTTTTCACTTCCCCTCCGCCCCCTCTTTTTTTTTCCTCTCTTTGATATTAATTTGCAAAAGTGAAAGGAGGCTGCTGACAGATAAGGAACCTTTAATTGGAGAGCTCATTGTGCATGGGCCAGGAGTGTCCATGTCTCAAAATAAATATGGGTTAATTTAGGGCTCAGTAATTGTTTAGAAAACTAAGTGTGAGTTTGCATCATACTAGCTGTTGCACACTGCTCGCTGTACGGACACAGCATACCTAGGTCTGCCCCTTAGCTTACTACATACTTGTGCCGTGCTAGCCAGTGTTAGGCTACAATCTTCTTTGGAGTGTAAGTCAAGAGTTTGCACTGTCTTTCTAGCTTCAAGTATATATTCAAGCTTTTCAAACTTACAAGTATTGAAGAGGCAGACTACTGTGTGTCTTACCTACAAAGAGCAAATAAGTGCTATCAGCCTTTTTAATGAAAAACACTGATTACTGTGCAAGCATCTCGGTCCCATAATCCAGGCACCTGAGGCGGAGAGGATCTTTCTCTTCAGACAGACCCTACAAGCTGGTACCATTCTGTGCTTGCTGCCCACTCAGAAACCTTTTTAGTATGTTCAGAACTTCTGTGCATCTTCAAACGATAGAAGTTGCTTTGTGTAATCCAAAACATGGCCTAAAGAAACAAAAACAAACGAGAAAACTCTGATGCCATTGGTTTGGAAGCGAGCTTTGAAAGACGCACGGCACCAGATTCTCCTACTCCTGCCCATGCTGAGTTGTAATTCCTTAAGGATGAGTCCATGGGTTGCAAGGAGAGGAGGAGGATGGAGACATTAATGCACTGTCGCTTCTGAGACTTGTTTTATTGAAGTCCTAATGTCGACATCAGAATCCTTGTGGAATAGCACGCTACAGCCTGTGGCTCATGAATCTAAACATTCATTCTTGTCTCAGTGAATACGAAACTTGCTCAGGCAGTAAGAACAATGAAGATCATCGTCTGCTTTAATTGCTGTGCAGAGTCTCTCTTAAATCTGTTATAGACAGATTAGAGGAAGAAGATTTTGTTGTGAATAGTTCAGTTTTCTTGCACTGTGGTTTTGTTGAAAGATGCACGCTTTTCTTCTGTTCGGCAGGAACTGCAGAATTTTTTTTTCTACTGTTTCCAGATTGAAAAACAGAAAGGCCTTCTGTTTGAATGCTATTTGAAAAAAAAAATTATGTGAAATGGAATAGGATCTGTTCTGTAATGTGGTCTGATTAAAATTGACAATGGTGTGCTGAGAAGCCTCTTGCATATTTTTAGTACAGAAATATATTCTTTAATGTGAGCATTTGTTTTTGATGGGTTGAAGCTACATTTCAGGCAGCATTTGTCAGTTTTATTTTAGTTAAGCTTTTTGCACTTTTTATTCATAGAATCATTAAGGTTGGAAAAGACTTCTAAGATCATCAAGTCCAACTGTCGACCCATCACCACCATGCCTACTAAACAATGTGCTGAAGTGCCATATCTACACATTTTTTTAATACCTCTGGGGATGGGGACTGCACCAATTTCCCTGGGCAGCCTGTTTCAATGCCTGACCACTCTTTCAGTAAAGAAATGTTTCCTAATGTCCAGTCTAAATCTCCCCTTATGCAACTTGAGGCCATTTCCTCTCGTCCTATTGCTAGTTAGTTGGGAGAAGAGACCAACACCTGCCTCACTGCAACCTCCTTTCAGGTAGCTGTAGAGAGCAGTAAGGTCCCCCCTCAGCCTCCTCTCCTCCAGACTAAACAGCCTCAGCTCTCTCAGCCGCTCCTCGTAAGACTTGTTCTCCAGACCCCTCACCAGCCTCATTGCCCTTCCCTGGGCACGCTCCAGCACCTCAGGGTCCTTCTTGTAGTGAGGAGCCCAAAACTGAACACAGTACTTGAGGTGCGGCCTCACCAGTGCTGAGTCCAGGGGCACAATCACCTCCCTGCTCCTGCTGGCCACACTGTTCCTGACACAAACCAGGATGCCGCTGGCCGCCTTGGCCACCTGGGCACACTGCTGGCTCATGTTCAGCCGGCTGTCGACCAGCACCCCAAGGTCCTTTTCCGCCAGGCAGCTTTCCAGCCACTCCTCCCCAAGCCTGTAGTGTTGCATGGGGTTGTTGTGACCGAAGTGCAGGACCTGGCATTTGGCCTTGTTGAACCTCATACAGCTGGCCTTGGCCCAGTGATCCAGTCTGTCCAGGTCCCTCTGCAGAGCCTTCCTACCCTCAAGCAGATCAACACTCCCGCCCAATTTGGTGTCATCTGTAGACTTACTGAAGGAGCACTCAATCCCCTCATCCAAATCATTGATAAAGATATTAAACAAGACTGGCCCCAAAACTGAGCCCTGGGGAACACCCCTCATGACTGGCCACCAGCTGGATTTAAATCTGTTCACCACAACTCTCTGGGTTTGGCCATCCAGCCAGTTTTTTACCCAGTGAAGCATATACCCATCCAAACCATGAGCAGCCAGTTTCTCCAGGAGAATGCTGTGGGAAACAATGTCGAAAGGCTTATGAAAGTCCAGGTAGATAACATCCCCAGCCTTTTTCTCATCCACTAGGCGGGTTACCTGGTCGTAGAAGGAGATCAGGTTGGTCAAGCAGGACCTGCCTTTCATGAATCCATGCTGGCTGAGCCTGATCCCCTGGTTGTCCTTCACATGCCCGGTGAGTGCACTCAGGATGAATTGCTCCATAATCTTGCCCGGCACCGAGGTCAGGCTGACAGGCCTGTAGTGCCTGGGATCCTCCTTCTGGCCCTTCTTGTAGATGGTGTTACATTGTTAAGCATCTAACATTTACACTTGTAGTGCTTCAAAGTAAGAAGGAATAACACAAAATAGTTGAAGGTATCCTCAGTAATGCACATACATCATTGTATGGAGATATTATCTTTGGTCTATAGCTAGAGGTATAGGTAGGTCATGGAGTCATGGAGAAAATCAAAGGGAGGGTTGATGCTGCTCAGTGTCTGTCTCAATTTACTGGAGCCTGTATATTCAGTGAAGACAGGAGCTGGAATTTGAATTCAAAATTCCTGATTTACTTGTTGAAGTTTGCTAAAACTGTGTTTCCCTGGTTCTTGTTACTAATCCGTTTTATGGTTTTACACCACAGTGAACAAGGACATTCATGAAGACAGGGGCAGATGACACTGATCACTTGTGTCTGCTCAAGGATGTGTGGGATGTGGAGGCTGCGTGCATGGAGGTCTGCATTCAGCACTTGAGTTTCATAGCAGACAGATGGTCTAGCACTTCACTTTCTTAAACCAGGTTTCAAATCCACTGTTACGTATGAGGTGAAAATGCGTTTGGTTGCGAACTAGTTTGTGTTTATTCACTTGGCAGTTGTCAAGCCCCAGCTCTGCAGGGAAGAGGATCAGAATAGCGAGTTCCCTGCGGGTCAGGACCAGGTGGACTGTGCAAGCAGGTTTGTGTAGTGCCTGCGCTTGCCACACACCACTTGGGAGGAGCAACCTACCAACTCTGAAGAAAGCTTCCACTTTAAAAACATTGATTCATTATTGTTAAAATGTAAAAGACTAAATGCTCTGAAAAAAGAACATAAAAAGGATGATCAGGGTTCTGAGAGAAATCTGACTCGTGGTAGCTTCCTGTGAACTTTCCACTATACAGCAACATGCTCCGCTCTTTCCGTTTAAGGTTTGTTTGAACGGCTCAGTTAGCCTGTGCTCCTCCCTGCCAGTTAGCCTGAGCCCCCGCTAGCCACGCACAAAAACCTGACCTGTGTTTAGTGGTGTTTTAATGCTCTGAGTTTACTTGGCTGGGGAGGTTGGTTTTACAAGTAAGCTTTTAGGTGTCCTTAAGCAGCTCTTGTTTTCTGTAGGGGTTGTTTGTTGTAGAGTACTGGGAAGGGTTTCTAAGCTCTGGTGTGCTAGGATGTGTAGTGTAAACATGTGGACTACGCAGGGCTGGAGTAAATGTCTGCCTAAGGGGAGGGCTTATGACCATAGGAGAGTGAGATGAGATATCCACTTGGTCCTTGTGTTGCAGTATGCTTCATCCCTCCCTGGGACAAGCAAGACTAAATTGAATCAGGCAAAGAAAGTTTCTACATGGAGGGCAGCTGGTTTTGGCATAAAATTCAGGGACTAGTCCAGGCATCTGCTGGTTACTGCCAAAAGGCCATTAAAGAACATAACTTCTGAAGACTGGAGTACGCTAGTTTGTGTATTGTGCAATATAAAATTTTGCTGCAAAAAGCTTTAAGAAAAGGTTTTGCTAGATAGTCTTGTCAGGTTTGTTTTGCTCAAGATTCTTTGCTGCAGTAACTCCTTGAAAAAAGAAGCTGAATCTGTCTTTGTTGCTTGTTCTGAATAATGGATGAACTTGTGCTTTGTTTAATCCAGCTCATTCTGCAAACTTCGTTTGTGTTTGTGTGAAGGAAACCAAGTCATCAGCAATACATACTACACATTCCGCGCTCAGCCTTACAAGTAGATGCTGTGCAGATTCAGTAGGTCTGACTGCACTTGTAAAGTAGTCATAGTGTCCCATTTTGTCCCTTTTTTGTTTAAACCAAGCAAAGCCAGACTAGAGCTGCTTTTGAAAAGCAAAACATAATCTTGGAATATAAATCCTGTAGAGGCCAGTCAGTTTAGCGGCAGAGGTATTAAAGAAACCCAAAATTCAGTTCGCAAGGAAAATCCTAGTCTTTCAGCAGCTTCTCTAGTCTGAAAAAAAATGTAGAGACCTCTGGTGGGAAGAAATGAAGGAGGGATTTTGTGTGTTAAGTGTAGAAAGTGAAGATGCAGAAGTGGAAGGAGGTCAGCTATGGTGTCCTCTTGCTGTGCCTGTTTTAATGATTTCTCTTTTGAAATTTCCCAGCCTTTCTAAGACTACTGGATGGTTGCAGTGAGGGAAGAACAAGCTTTGTCTTACTTTAGGGGCTTAATGCATATTCTGCGATGAGTTAGGTTGGGAGACTGCTGTTTTGATTCAGACACAGCCTGATGTGGTACTCCTGTGAGATGGTTCAGAAGCCTGTTCACAGGCCTTAGGCAGGAGTCTGCAGTGGAGAAGTGGGAGCAGACAGGCTAGGCCAGGTGAACACGTCAACCCTCCTAACTTAGTTTGATGATGAATGTGTCCTGGCATCTTGTACAACTATGTTGAACGATGTCTGGGTACAGAGCATTTTGAAGAGGAAGGGAGGCGGGAAACAGAACCTCAAACCCCTTCCTGAAATGCATAGCTTCACCTTGTAAAGTACTTCATCTTATAATTAGCTCAGATGGGTTTTATCTGTGTGGCATCTTATTTTATTCGTAATGTTTCTGGCTTTTGCAATCAGTGCTGTACCTTCACTCAGCGAGAGGGCTCATTTGGCAAATGCATCAACACATGACATCATTCTTATCAGTATCTCTAGGCCTGTTTAAAGCATCAGTGGTGGTTTGACTGCACTTCCCGGAGTTGTAGGCAGCTGTGGAATTTCATTGATCGTGACCAACAGGAAGTTCTGAAGGAAAAAAGCTTAGTACAAGGCTTGCAAAAGGCTGCTGCTTCATTAGTTCCTTGCCTAATGACAAGTACATGGCGTAGTGTAGGTTCCAGTGCAGAAGACTGCACTGCAAAGAGCGCTTTTCAAAGTAATTATCTGTAAAATGAGGAAAAGTAATGTTCATCCCAAATTAATGGTGGTATAGAACCTATCAAGTTTATTTTTAAAAGACTATTGGAGAGCCTTCATAGCATTCCAGCAGTGAGGCAGAAAGCTGTGTGCTGGTGGGGAGGGAGGACTGGTTCGTAATGAAAGTGTTGCATGTCATGCTAGTATGCACAATGCAGAGGGGACAAAAGGTTATTAAAAAAAATTCTTATCAGAAGTACTTTGACATTAGTCCTCAAGTAATTATTTTTGTCCTTCAGTAGGTGCATCTGCATGCTATTGTGCTCACACTGCTGCTTCTCTTGTTAATTATACTCTTTCAAGCTTGCTTCACAGGAGTAATCTGGCAGCCTGTAATAATTAATGCAGTTCAAATCAAACACAGTAAGAATAAAGCAAGCTCAACCAAAAAAAATACCAAAGTAAAAATAAGAATAATTAAAAAAAGGCAAACCCAAACACTTAGGCAATTACATGCCAAAACAATCATGCAGGCTGTAGTGTGTCCACATACCTACGAAAAAGGTACCTTGTGCGTTACAGGCACTTAAAGATTATTCATGTTGTTAAATGTAATGATACCATGTTACAAACAAATACTGATACCTGTTTTCGCTCCTTCCACCAAAGGGTTGTTAGTAATTGGTCTTGCCATTGGCTTCAGTGGCCCTAATTAAAGTTAAGGGCATTAGCAATTCTTTCCAATAATAGATTCTAAACATAAGTCTTTTGTACTTTTCTGTTATTGAGCGGTAAATTTGGTGGAGAAATAGGTTAATGTTATCTGCCTCTGCTAAAAGATTTACAAAATAAGAGCTGACAGGAAACTGATACCTTTTATGTCCTTTCACAAATGATATTTGGAGAGTTCTGTAATCAAATATTGTGCCAGCTATTTCCTGGAATGATCAAACCAAACCCCAGAAGACCTTGAATCTTGCACAACCTCCTTTTCAGTTTGTGAAATTTGCAGCATTTAAGGTGATGATCAGATGACATAGTCTTTTCCAGTCTGTGGAATGTTTTTATTACTTTATTTAATAATTGTGGATATGGCAAAGTCTAGTTCCAGTATTTTATCTTATTTTTTTTAAAAATCAGTTGTTTCAATGGGAGAATTGAAGGTATTAGAACCATGGCTTCCATCTGATGGGAAAAGCAGACGTAGTTTTGAATTATAGCTGTTTTATTGATCTGTGATTTAAATCTCGGTTACTGAGTATGCAGGGCAGTGATGAAGTTCTTTTTCTGAGCCACAAACTTTGAAGTCATGATCTTCCCTGCTTCTTTACTGTGTAAGTTTCACTTATAGTAGTAAACTTATTTTATTATTTACAAACTGCCTTTCTTCAGGAATAGTTTCTTGTGAACCACACAAAAATGAGTAAATAGCACATAAAAGTTTATGGTAGGCTTTATAATACATGATCTGTTGAATCCAAGCTGGCTCCTTCAGTACCTGCCGCTGAGTCCCTGCCTTTCACGGTGGCAGTGTCTGACGCCCCGGTTTTGCTGGCTTCCTTCAGCTCGCACTCCCAGGGGGCTGCTGCTACTTCGGCAATGCTGCGTACCGGCGTGGGCTGAAATGCAGAGCACCACCAAGCCAATCTTGTCAGATTCCAGTACAACATTGAAAACTCCCACTGAAGGGTTGGTAGTGTTGAATTGCATAGATTGAAGCAATTACTTAACGTAGAGATGTACCTGTTCAGCAAAAACCCAGTTCTTTACCCCCAGCCCAACCCCATCATCTTAGGGTTAGCAGCATGTTGTTCCTTAACTTAAACATACTGGTTTTGCTGGATCCTAGTAAATGACTATCTAAAAGCTGATGGGTTTAAAACAATGAGAAATGTTGTTTGTGCAGCACGGGAGATTAATTTTTAAATTTTTTTTGTAGCTGACCATGAGTATTTGTTCAACTTGCACCGTTGTGGATTTTGTATTTGGAATGATCTCTGAGTTTACAATGTAAACTTACAAAGGATACTAAAACTGGTCTTCAGGCTAGTTCTTCAGAAGGGATTTTGTTTGCTTTTATTGTTGGTTAATGAGCAGCCTAGGTTTATGATGTTGAAGGAGAGGAGATACTACTTAAATACTTTAAATCAGCAAACTGCGTTATGTGGTTTTGACCATTTCCTAGCACTGAGACATCACTATTAACCTTGAATGCAAATTTGCCAATTAAAATATGAGCTGGGCTTTTTCTTCTAGAAGTATATTGGCATAAAAGAGCAATGAACTGATTGTGGAAGAGAAGGTTGCTCTTGGCTTTGTTTGTAAAACAGTTTTGTGGAGATATTTTTCAACTGGATTTGTGACTTCCTTGAAGAAAATCCCTTGGAACAACTGCTGTTCTCTGTGTTTTGTTTCAGTTAAGCATGTGGTTATACTTAGTGGGGAAACTGATCCTTTGGGATATTTTCTTCTCTTCCCTCCTCTCCCCATTCTCTTTTGCTAGATTTTCTGTCTCTGTATCATGATGGCATTCTTCATTTTGCTTTGGCAAAGTACTTCTGGATGTGGATTTCTCGTACACTCAAAGCTGAAAGAGCAAAGTATACGCAGTACTTAACAAAATCAATACACTGGTGAAAGAGCCTAGGGGAGCAAGTGCTGCTTATGCTCTCCCATCAGCGTGGCTTGGTCTTTTCAGTATGAATTGAGACTCTGGTTGGTTTTTTCATGTTGGTGTGTTTCTTTATGTTCCTGGCAGAGGGAGTTCTCCAAATCTGGGAAATAAATCCAGGCTTGGTGATAACTGTGTGTGTATGTGACGCAGATGCAGCTCCCGCTGGAGAACTGTACTGAAGCACCAGCTGTCTCTGACAACCTGTGTAAAGCCAAGCAAGCGATGGCACGGTTTAAAGTGAAATGAAACAATTAGAATTAAATGTAAGGTCAGTTAACAACCTGGGACGCACACATAGCAGTATCACAGGAGGTGACTGCCCATGTTTTACTGCCAATCTCTGACCTGTTTTGTTTTTTTTGAAGTCCAGATTTGGAAGGATTTCTGCACTGGAGCTTGTCATCCCTTGACAGTTGTTTTATGATCATTCAGTTTTTGGGGATAACTGTGTAGTGTCTACATATAGCCTCTTCTTTACTCTTTTCTGTTCTTTTTTTCAGACATCTGGCATAGCCACGGGTCTTTTCTAGGGTACCCTGTAATGAAAAATATCTGCGTTGCAGGAATGCAGGTGTGGGTTCATTCCTACTTTGAATCGACTTGCTTCAGTGCTGATCCTGACACTCCTGCTGTTTCCTCACTTTGCTTTGCTGTCTTTCTTCTCTTAGCCCGTTTGTTTGCACATGTGCATAAACTGTTCTTGCGCCATCTCCATCAGGGCTGGCCTCCTGGTTTAGATGTTGGCACCATGGGGAGCTGGGTGTGCTACTTCACTTTCCCAGCTCGTGGCGTGTTTACCCCCTGGGGAGATGATCCAGTGCCATTGTAAGAAAAAATCACTTCTGATGCCAAGATAAATAAGACAAGATAAAAACAGATCTAGAGTGAGAAAGTGGCATCACTGTTATCTAAGCTGGAGCTGCAGGAAAGGAAGGGACGTGGGTAGGATCCTTCTTAGCCTTCCTTACGGGATCTCTGGAGACATGAGTGCTCTTCTGATGAGAAGATGTGGAAGCTTACTCTTGAAAATCCATGTGTTGGAACTCAGTGTTTTCACGATCTATGAAGTATGCCATGAAGAATGTCTTTTTGTCTCTTACATGTTATCTGATATCTGGTGTTCCTGCACACCTGAGCAGGCCAAGGCCACCACAAGTGTAGCGCCTGGCTGCCCTGATGAGAAGAAACAGGGAGGAAACATGCTACTGAGCACTGTGTCTGTTAGATGAGAGGAAGAAGAAGTGGAGAGCTGGTGGCAGCATGGACTTGTGCGTTTCCCATTAACCTCTGCAGGCGTTGTCCTGCCTTTTCCTAATGAAGCTGCTTTTTGTGTGACTCCTGGGACAGAGTCCCACTCTTGGAGGGAGGATTGTCTTCAGCGTAGCTACCAGTGCTGCAGAAACGCATCTTCTTTTTCACCCCTTTTTTCCTTTTTTCTTCCCTAACCACTTCCCCTCTCCAATTCTGGCATTTTAATTTTTTTTCTCAGAGGTGAGCTCAGGATCGATCAGGTCAAGGTTGAATTAAATTTGGTTCATGACCTAGTTTCTGAAAGAAGAATAAGTCAGCTTCAAAGTGCAAAGTGAAAGAACTCCAGAAAAAAATAGTTTATTGTAATCATGGGTTTGGATTGCTTTACTTCAAGGAAGTTGCTTGTGGGTGGGTTTTTTTTTCCAGGTGGCACAAACACAGCTCCCATCAAAGTGAATGGGGGTGTGTGCGAGTGGATGAGGACCTAACACACTCAACAGCAAGTGAGCAAAGAGTTTTTGAAGTACAACAGGATGACCTCATTACCAAGCAAGATTTTGCAGGAGAAGCTGCAAGCGGAGTAAGCCTACGGTTTAGGTCATCTAAACAAACCATAAGAGTGAATTTACACAGTTTAAAATGCAGTAGTTTATTTCATTTTCAGTTTATCCTAACGTGGAAATTAAGGGGTATATTAAAGGAGTAAGGCACAATACAGAATAGCAAATAGAATCATAGAATCGTAGAATAAAAGCTGGTGTCCACATTTCTTTCACAGGATCTGCCTTTAACTCTATTTTTCAGGGCAACTTTAGTTCTAGTGGGGTTTAAATGTGAATCATAAGTGATGTAGTAGTTTTACTTCAGCCTGCAGAAATGATAAACAAGTTCATGGGAAGGTATATAATATGGTAGCCAGCACTTCAGTGCTTAAAAAGAGCTCTCAGACTAATCAGTTGGGTTTTCATTTGAAAAGTTAGTTATGAAGTAGATACAGTCTCCCTGTGATGAAATATGAGGATAGCGGTGTGAATACTGCCTTTTTGATTCAGAGTACTTGTGTGGATTATTTTGGGTGTATCTTTTAATGAATGCTTTGACCGCACTGTATCTTGACTTTTTCTCGGTAACATCCATTTCCCCTCCCCATGATTTTTTTTTTTTTTTTTTACATGAAGCAGGTTTTGCCAATGGCTTTAGAAATGCAAGGATTCTTACACTAGTGTCTCAAAACTCTGAGTAGCATTTTTTTTTTCCAGGCCGAGTCACAGCTTTAGCACTTTTAAGTGGAGATGTGAACTCCATTGAAAGTTGTTTGCGGGTGGATTTGCAGTCAGGCTTGCTGATGGGCGTTGTGTCATCAGCAAGGAAATAAAGCCATAACAGAGGGTCGTGAGTCTCTGGAAGAGACGTCATGGGTCTAGAAGTGGGACTAGAAGTGTGGTCGTACAATGGGAAGTGCATCATGGGCCAAAAAAAGCCTAGAAGTTAGGTCAATATCAAAAATCACTCAGAGGCAACTGTAAAATGAGTAAGGTAGAAGTAATATGGGTGTAATTATTAACCAAGAAATAAATCTTAAGAAATTTAAAGAGAAAATAATTTATACTGCAAGTATCTTTCATTGAGGTTTCCATCCATGTTCATTAGAAATACCAAATAAACAATTTGTTTGGAGAGCTGTACTGAATTTCAGCATGTTTGTCCTGCTGAGTGAAAGTCGAGAAGTACTGATTTATCTGCCTGTGGTCATCCCAGGAGATTCTGAGGAGTAATACGGGACTCAATTCTCTTGTTGTTTGAGGTATTCAAATAGGGGAAAAAAGAATCTTTTTGGGGTGAAAAAGTGAAATTGCCTGTTTTCTTTGCTTCTTAAAAGAACCTTTTCAATATGTCTGCTTTGAAATTCAAACTAGAGTTTGCATTGATAATTATTTTGGGTACCAGATTGTTTCCAAGGTGTCTTTAAAGAGGCTGAGTCCTCTTCTCTGCCCCATGGAAGAGTTTCCGCTCAGGTGCTCTGCTGGCTTTGGGGAGATGTCTGCAGGCAAGGAGAGCAGGAGGAGAATGATGGCATTAGCAAACTGGAGGACAGTGTTTTTCTAAAAATACAGCATTATTTTTCCTGTTAAATGACTGATGTTGAGAGTGGTTTTTAGATGAGCTATTTTTAAGAGCTAATGTATCCACTAAGGATGTGATTATGTATTTTAAGAGTTTTAATGTAAACTGTTTACATATTGATCTTGTTGTAAATTAAGCTGTTTCTTCCTTATCTTCAACAGGCAGCCAGATAAACTAGTGGTGGTTTGGACAAGAAGAAGCCGAAGAAAATCCTCAAAGGTTAGTTGGTTGCTTAATAAGTCCCAGCTTCAGTGACAAGCAGAGTCAGCTGTTTGAGGGACTGGTTTCTAGAGTGTGGGGAGCAGCCAAATAAATGAGAAATATTTTAGTTATTTTTCTTTTCTTTTTAACCCAGTTTAGTCATAAAGTTCAGAATAAGCTGCTGTTGATATCAGTGCTAATTTATGGAAATGCTTAACTCTGATTTCAGCTTCAGTTATTTGTTTAGCAGAACTGTATCTTCATCAGTTCAATTTCAGTTATTAATTGCTAGACCTGACTAGAAAGGAGAATCTGTTTCGCTACTTGAAGTGTATTAAAAATAATTTAAAAAGTCATAAAGAGTCTAACATCGCTGCAATAGGGAGATAAAGTCTAAATAAGAGGCTGTTTCACAACTAGAAAATACTACGAATCGAATAAACGCAGGCTCTTTCAGCCAGTAGTGTGTATTTGAATTAAATTTTAACACTTTACTTCCACAAACACTGTGAGGAAGTGTGTGAATTTGTATTTTATGGCTAATGGCTTGGTAGCCTGAGGAAAGGGAAGCTCCAAGTGAAGTCTGCCCAGTGTTTGGGCATTTATAAAGTTTGTCTTTCATGCAGTTGGGTTTTTTGATGTGTAAAAGTTTACAAGCAGAGTAGCTCTCTCGTCTGTGAGCTTCACCTTACTTTTCTTCCTTCAGTAAGAAATCTGAGAGCCTGATGAGATTACTGTCTCTCTGTTAAATGGTGCTCAGTTTGTCTACACTGCTGAATTTTACTGCTCTGACAGTCTCTGACAGTAAGATGCAGTTAGCCTCTGTGCAGCCTCCTTTGGGTCTGGGAGAAGGGAAAGGCGAGACAGTTGGGGTGTGTTGCTTGGTTTCCATAGAAAATGTGGCTTAAAAAAAGCCCCAACACTCTCCATTTGCGATGAGATTGAAACAAATGGCAAGCATTTCTAAACCTCTGCAGTGTCTAATATGGCAATGTCTTACATGATATTGTATTATTGACTAATAAGAGTAAAATCTTTTGTCAATTGTAGCAGTCCGTTGTTGCCCAGGGAGATGGGGAGCTTGTTTCATGTGTACAGCAGGCAAGTAAAGGCCTTTGAATGCTGGTTGTATTGCAGGATTTCTTTTGTTGCCTTGTGTCCTCTGGTGTAGGGCTGTCCCCCATCTCTGCAGAAGCTTGAGAGGGGCAACATGAATGAGCTGGGAAAAAGAAGTGTCCTAACCACTGGGCAGTTTGCAGGGGGAAGGAATACAGGCTGATTTCCTCCCTTCCCTGGAGCAACAAGCAGGATCATAATCTTGGACTTCAGGAGAGCTAAATTTGGCCTCCTCAAGGACCTACTTAGAGGAATCCCATGGGTTAGGGCTCTAGAAGGTAGTGGGCCAAAGAGATTTGGTTACTATTAAAGTATCGCTTCCTCCATGCTCAGGATCAGTGCATCCCCATGAGTAAGAAGCCTAGCAAAGGAGGCAGGAGACCTGCGTGGATGAGCAAGGAGCTTCTAGCAAAACTCAAATGGAAGAGAAATGTCTATGGAATGTGGAGAGAGGGACAGGCCACTTGGGAGGCATATAGGAACATTATCAGAGTATGCAGGGGTGCAACAAGGAAGGCTGAGGTCCACCTGGAATTAAATCTGGCAAGGGATGTCAAAGAAGGGCTTCTTCAAGTACATCGGTAACAAATGGAAGACAGGGAAAATGTGGGGCCACTGCTGAATGGGGTGGGTGCCCTGGAGATGGAGGATACAGAGAAGGCGGAGTTACTGAATGCCTTCTTTGCTTCAGTCTTTACTGCTAAGGCTGGCCCTCAGGCATCCCAGTCCCTGGAGGTAAGAGA
>Ga0065711_1037460_pt1 | contig 19810 bp, 21 predicted proteins | sample Hoacrofraction12_FD_59098 | JGI IMG/M metagenome (GOLD analysis project Ga0065711, IMG submission 59098) | Hoatzin crop microbial communities from Cojedes, Venezuela - Epithelial fraction 12 v2 (version 2) | ecosystem: Host-associated > Birds > Digestive system > Esophagus > Crop | place... | reverse complement strand
AAGAGAAGAGAAGAGAAGAGAAGAGAAGAGAAGAGAAGAGAAGAGAAGAGAAGAGAAGAGAAGAGAAGAGAAGAGATAAAAGCTGCACTGGATGGCTGCAAGATGGGGGCTGCCGCGGACGTGCCGTCGCTGGGAGCTGAACTCCAGGCTGCCTGGGAAGCCTGTGACTGCACTGGTGCCAGGGAGCAGGTGCTGGGGAAAGGAGCTGTAAAAGGAGGTAGGAAGATGAGCCCAGGCAAGAGGGCTCCTGGTGTGACCCAAGCACCAAGCTAGGATGTGTCTGGCCAATGGGAGGAGAGAGGTGGCAATCACTGGTGGGGAACTGCTGCTTCCCATCACCCCTTGCTTTTTGCAGCTGTTGTAGGAGCATGTTGAGAGCCACATGTGGGGAACAGGCCACCAGGATTCCCCAGAGAAAGACCCAGGGGCTCCTGGCTTTCTTCAGAGATGGTATCCTCCTACCACCAAGCGATAGGTGCCTTGGTGGTGGCAGCAGCTGCCTGGCATCCTGGAGCAGAAGCTGATGCTCTCCCACCTGCCATCCCCACTCTTCTCCCCAACTTTTGCCAAGCACAGAATCTGTCCATGCTGGATGTCCATCAGAGCTGCTTCTCCTCAGAGAAGAAATGCCCAGTCTTGACAGAGGGGAATGTTCAAAGCCCCTTCCTGTCACAGGAATCTGGGGACGTTCTGGTTAGATATGTCAAATTTCGCTTTCCAAACACTTGGCTTTACTACTTTATTTTTCCCTCATATTAGATATCTCCAGAAGTTGGCATGAATCTCCTAATATTATTGCCATGGCACTAAACTGGCAAAGACCCTTGAACTCCCACTGCTGAGCTGTATTTTACTGTTCAAAACCACAGAGGGACAGGGTCATGCCAGGACCTCCAAGCACACCCACCTTGGTCTCACACTCAGTACGAAAGCCAGAACTGACTTTGTATCCCAAAACCTCTCATACGCATTTTTTTCTTGTCATTAAGATAGTTTTGCTCCATTCCTGCAGAGATGCTGAGACCCTCTAGGTTATTTGTTAGGCTGTTCTTATATGGAAAAACCCACCTGAACCTCAACACTGGCTTGCAGGAAGGGACATGACAGCACAGATGGAGGCTTTGGGCACAATCACTCATATCCGGCAATCGTGGAGCTGAAACATGAATTGAAGACAACATCTCTGGGCCAAATTCCTCTGTACATTTTCTCCCTTCACCTTCGGCATGAAGACAGTAGCACTCTTCCGGCAACTTCAGATTTGAGGAAGGCTCTAGTCTCATCGCCGTATCTGGTCCTCCACCCTGGTGCGAGGGCTGCACTTGCACTTTTCTTCCTGTTATTCTACACACACCGACAAGTGTCCTGACCACCTCCTCCTCCTAACTGTGCTGAGATGGTGTTTTCTGAGTGCTTTGCCCTGTCCTCTGCCTTGGCCCAATGTGAAAAGTGGCAGAGAGTGAAAATCCCCAAAATCCCGGCACTCTGCAGGTGCAGGGTTAGGGGTGTGAACGAGCTTTTTGGGGATAGTGAGGTGAAAGTCGGGGTTAACTCGAAGAGTAGGCCCAGCTTGTCCTGAGGGAAGCTCATCAGGGTCAAGACCAGCCTGCAGAGAGGGTTCGAGGTGCTGGATGTGACTGGCAGGAATAAACGTGGCTGATGTGGAGCAGGCAGAGAAGTCCTGTGCCTGTCCCAGCGAGTCCCTCTCTCCCAGCCATCACAGACATCATTCCCTCACTCTGAAAGCTTCCCCTGTGACAGGGAAGATCTTGGTGTCATTCAGCTCATCACTGGTGTCCCTCCAAACCCTCCAAACTAATGACTAGGTGATACATGTCAGGCCTAAGAAATTTAAAGATTTCTTTCAATGATACATGTCAGGCCTAAGAAATGTAAAGATTTCTTTCAAACCACAGCACATCAGTCTATCTGGATATCACTGTGCCAATAAATTGTCCCTGTTAATCAAAGATGACAGCAAACTTCATGCAATCTACCTCAGCTGCTTAGAGTTACAGTACATTAGCCTTTCCCACGCTTACGGATCCTTTGGGTTTCCTCTGGCTGTCTTCTGGTCTCCAAGCCTCCGTACCCCCATCACTTTGCGCTTTCCTCTGCAAGCACCAGGACCCAAAGGTGACGCAGAACAAAAATTGAATCTTTGTGGTGCGTGTCAGCTCCGATGCTGTAGCGAACTGTTCTGGTTCACAAAACAGCTGCACTTGTGATGAACTGAAAATTTTTCCGCCTGAGAATTTCGTGCAAAAACATTCACCAAGCTCTACTGCAATATTTTTTTCCAGCTATATATGAACTTATGGCACAAGCACAGCTTCAGGAGCTGCAGCTATATGAAAAAGAGTGGATATCATGAAGACTTGCTGGACAATCCTGACAATTCAAGAATTGAAAGGAGCGAGTACCTAACCAGATTAGAAAGACGGGGCTGTATGCCTAAGAGTTCACAATGAAAACTACACTCACATCACTGTGGTCCAAGGGCAACCGGTAATACATAACATGGTGACCTGCAAAACTGCTGCCAAACCCCTAAACACCACAAGAGACAGCAGATAAAAATCTGTGGGTCTCTATAATCTGGTGATTATTAAACGTTGATCAAAATGTTTGTAATCCTAACAGTGAAAACATGCCCCAGCAAAACTCAGACTTTGCTCACTTCAACACAAAGGTCTCTCCCCAGCCACACCGCAAGGGTGCCATGCAAGGAGGGCTGAGGGTTTTGCTCAAAGGGTTGGGCTGTTGCTCCAAAAGCAAGCTGAGCCACCACAGCTGTGCACCCTCCTGGCCCCAGGGCTTGGGGGCTTGGCCAGGAACACCCTGCAGCTGGCTGTTTTATAGAATCACAGAATCATAGAATGGTAAGAGTTGGAAGGGACCTTAAAGATCATCTGGTTCCAAACCCCCTGCCATGAGCAGGGACATCTTCCACTAGACCAGGCTGCTCAGAGCTCCATCCAACCTGGCCTTGAACCCTGCCAGGGAGGGGGCAGCCACGGCTTCTCTGGGCAACCTGTTCCAGTGTTTCACCACCCTCATGGTGAAGAATTTCTTCTAACACCTAATCTAAACCTGCCCTCTTAGTTTACAGCCATTCCCCCTTGTCCTATCACTACACACCCTTGTGAAAAGTCCCTCTCCATCCTTCCACTGTGCGGTGAAATAGCAAAACGTTGTTATGGACAGAAACACAGCCCCGACCCTTCGGGTGTGAAGACAGCACAAACCCGGCAGCTCACCTAGGGCTCTTCTCTGCAGTCTCTTTGTACCAAACGTGGACTGTTTGTTTAACCAAAAATGTTTGTCTTTGAATAGTTTTGTTTCACGGTGAGCGGGATCAGAAGAACCACCCAAGCCCTGGAGGTACCACCAGAAGGCAAAACACCACGAGGTTGCCCATTCCCGCTGGGTCCCCCCAGCCCCGCTCACGGTTGTCACTGTGCTCATAGGAACTTCCCACCTCTGTGTCTTTGGGCAAGTTTGCTTGAAATTAGTCATCAGCTCTAAAAGCTCTGTGGGGGACTGACAGACAGATGGCAGAAAGACAAATAAGCAGCTGGCACGACTGCAGCATATCATTGCATTAGTAAAGCAGGCAAAAAATGGGATGTGTGTCATCTGCAGGCTTTTCAGAAGGGGCTCAATGGAGCCAGCACTGGGCAGGGCTCCTCTCCCACCGGTGCTGTTCAGGGAGAGCTGGTGGAGATGAGAGGACAGGAGGACAAGGGCCAGACAAAGAAATTGCAGCCTCACTTGAGAAAAAGCTACAGGATCTCCAGGGCAGAGCACAGGCTGGAGCAGACTTAGACACAGCGAAAGAGATTTTCTCTGGCCCCTTCATCCTCTGGGCTGAGAAGCCAAAGCAGAGTAGCAGAGACAGAGAGGGTCACCATGGAGGACCTGATCCCAGCAGTAATTCCCTCTCCAATGCGAAAAGTAGATTTGAGCTCCCTAGCAAGCCACTTGTGTTGTCACAAATATTTCTACTTAGCAGCCAACACAAAAATGAACAGGAGTCCTTGATCCAGGCCCAGCAAGGACAGATCTCTGCCCCCCCTCCCCCAAGTGAAACAGGGCAAAAAATAAAATCAGAAAATGTTTTGACTCCCTTTGAAACGTTTTGACTTCCACCAGAGAAACTCCCATGGTGCCTGGACATTATTTACTGTAGAAAATGGTTTTTGCGCCTTTGTAGTTTGAATTCTTATATGCAGGTGCCATCTCAAAACAAAAGTGGGAAGGTTTTGCTTTGGAGATTTTGAACCATTTTTTTTCTTTCTTCTTTTTTTGTCATCTACTGAGTAAAACATTTTGTTTAAAAAATGCCTAAACAAAATATTTTGACATTTTCAAAATGTTCTCCTGTTCCCTTTAGCCAAAACACATTGCTATATTCAAAGCACATTCACAGATCCCTTCAGCCCTTCCAAAACGCCCTGGGTTTGCTGAATTTCATGCTAATGGAGAGATGCCCGTGCAGCCACGCAGGCTGAGAGAGGGGCAGGGAGGATGAGGTGAATCGAGATGGGGTTTGAGGAGTCAGAGTGGGAAAAGTGAGGAGTACAGTGGCTTGTGGGGTGCCAGCAGGATGGTGAGGAGGAGGTGGGGAGAAGCTGGGAGAGGGCAAAGGGTTCCTGGCAGGGACGGAGAGGAGCTGGGGAGCCGAGCAGCTGCATGGGTGTGGGTGGTGGGGCTCACTAGGTAGCACAGAGGGAGCATCACAGATGCTGATGGGCAGAGGAGCCTGCCTGAAATGGGGCCAGACACAGCTTTTGCACCCACACCTGCGGGACAGACACGGGGTGGAAGAGGAAGACCCGCTCCTGCTGCAAGCCATGCCATGCAGACACTCTGCTGTGTACCCCGGGCTGCGAGCCCCCTTCTCCTGACGCATCAAAACTACCGGCAGCAAGCTCTGCTCGCAGCTTTCCCCTGTGGAGAAGATGGGAGAAAAACAAAATAACCACATCTGAGAGGCTCTAGTTAGGCTGCTTACCGGCAGCCGTGCCCTGCTGCTGCACACTACGCCAGCACAGAAACTGTGTCAGCGGCAGCGAGCTGCGCCGGGAAGGGCGCCCGGCCGCCGGCACTGCGGGAAGCTGCTCCCCATCTCCACGTCCTGGAGCTTGCCCAGGGTGGATGGGTCCCTGCCCACCTTGCGTGTGGAACCGGAGGGATGGGGCTCCATGCACTCGCTGGGACGCAGAGCCCGGCTGCATGCCTCCACCTCGCCAGGCTGCCCGTGGCTGTGGCGGGTACAGCTGGGGCTGGATGGGAGCTTTCTGTTGCTTGGGGCTAGCGGAGGTCCAGCAGGCTCTGAGCTGTGGGGCTGCTGGTGCGGGACTCCAGCTAGCCCTGCAAGCCAGGTGAGGAGGCAAACCTGCAGCCTGAATTCAAGAGAGAGGTAGCTGCAGAGCATCCACCCTTCTGGGTCCCATCCAAACCGGTTTCCATGGCAAAGGAACAAGCACGGTACATACTATCGGCGTAATCAGCAATGGGGTGACATCTCGTTATGCCTATGTTTCCTGTTATTTTACCGGAGTTACACGTGGATTCATCAGTGATTCACAGGGTTCATGACCTTCTCAGATGCTACATTACTGGGGACACTGTGGGCAGCTGCTATAATTAGTGACTAATTTCTTGAATGTGGTAGCACAAGCATCTCGTCACCCCACCAAGCCAGGCCCCAGCCGGCCATGTGCAGACCATGGTGGCAGGTTGGCCAGAGGAAACGCTGCATCTTTAACGTTCCCCTGTGAGTGTCTCTGGTTTGCAGCATGTTTGTAGAGACACACAATGGGAGGGTGCAATGGGGCTGTGGGACCTCCAAGGAGCCCATGTCCAAGCTCACGACAGTCTTTGCAAGCTCTGCCCCCACCACAGCCGGAGCTGTCCTGCCCCAACACACAGCACGCAGTAATGATGACATACACACGGCCAGCATACCCCACAACAAACAGCCCCCGGCGCCCCGTGATAGAGAAACCCCTGTATGCAACAGCAGAAAAAAGAGGATGCTGAGAAGAAGGCAAAAAAGAGTTTGAAGGAGACTTTTAGGGGCTGGGGTTTGTTTGATGTTTTCAGCATCACCAGTGGAAGATGATTTGGAAGCTCAGAATTCGTTCCTGACCTCATCCCAGGATGGTTAATGAAGATGACCCAGACTGGCAGTGGCAAAGAAAAGATTTGGAGAAATATCTGGTGAAATGTCTCAGGATGAAGATAATTACTGTCTCAAAGCACGGGGAAATCTCCCTGCTGGCCAAGCTAGATGAAGGCTCTGCAGAAAGCTCTTAGCCGTCCTCTGGTACTGACCATGAGCCAAGAGGTGACCAGGTGGGTCATCCCCAGCAGCTTTAAACAGATCCAGATTTCCAAAACATGCAGAGCAGGCCTCTAGCCCTACCCTCCACCACCTGTCTGGGGCTATCTGGCACCACTGGTGCCTTCCACATAACCTAACCTGGTGTGGGTCTTCTGCGGAGGACTCAGCAGCTCTCCATCTTGACCATGCCATGGTTACAAGACCAGCTTCCCCAGCAGAAGTTCTGGCCCAGCAGTTTATCCTCACATCAACAGCACAAAGCTGCACAGATGGAGGATTTCAAAGGGAAATTATTTAGATAAGAGATTATCAGGTATACTTCGATGTCAGCTGAGCTTATGGGCTTAATGCAGAATGATGAATCACCCATCCAAATACATATTATTTTCCCTGGAGGCACTGTCCTGTGAAATTTATTTCCCTCTGAAGGGCCTTGTAAATCATTTGTAACAAGCAATCCACAGTATTGTCAACCCCACATGTTCTGAAACCTGGAGTCATGTGTCAGGAGATTGGCCTAAAAGTCATGAGATCTCTCCTTTCTATCAGTTTTAGGAGGTGGACCTTTCTCTGCATTCTGACCCTTTCTTGTCCGCTCACCCATTTTTCAAGCTTTTCTCTCCGCTCCCCACTCCTGGCTCTGTGTTATCTATGTATTTTAAAAGGAAGCTGGTGTTGCCCTGAGATCTCTTGACTCCCATACCTCCACATGAGCAGCACACTGCTTATTTGCTTCTCCTGTTCTCCCAGTGCTGGAGAACACAGTTTGCCTAGAAAGATTTGCCCTCCAAACCCAGGCAGCAAATCAGCCCCACCACCAGTGCCCAGCGTGGAGCTGCTTGTTGGATTTGACATCACCCTTCTCCGATGGGGACCTGAGTGTGGATGCCCATGCTCTCTGGCTTCTCTCTGTCGGTGGCTTTTTCCAGTCAGCAGTGGATTTACTGGGGTTTATCCAGGAGAGCCTGTGCTGGCTCTTTGGCTTACACCATCTTCTGAGGCTCTGTGGAGTGATTTTGGCAATGACTCCCATTCTCCACTGCAGTGAACAGGTGCAGAGAGACTCACACCCCAAACGTGGCTGAAGCCAGGACAGCAGTTTCCTTGATGGGGGTCTCTCATATCCCCTGCCCGGGATGGTCCTGACTCACTGTTTCTCTCCCACCCTCTGCACTGCTCCCTCTCACCCCAAGCTTGCTCGTCCCCTCTTTCTGCCTCCCCCAGCTTCACTTCTGGGCAGCCCTTCTTGGTGCCTTTTTCAGCCGTCCTTCACAGCAGAGGCATCCTCACTCCCACCTGGGAGACAACCATGAACGAAGCCTGATGGCCAGAAGATTAGAGACTGGACCGACAGCTGCCACAAGCACCTTCCAGTGTAGCAGATCCTTTGGCCACCTCCACAGCCAGCCCATACTTTTGGGGCTTCAATGTCCACCTCTGCTTGAAACGGGGTTGGTGGTGAAGACCCTCGTCAGTGGCTCTCTCTGGAGCAAGACGAGCTGCAGCAATGGTTGCCACAGGAGGTGTCATGGGCAGTGGCTCACAGCAGGACCAGGACTCCTCGCAACCAACCTTGGGGCCCGAGTACTCAGGAGCTTTCTGAAATACCAGAGATCACAGGTGCTGTGACGACAAATTTTCACTGTTTGAGTGGACATTAGCGGGGAATAATTTGTGCCAAGCAAAGGCTGCAGCAGTTTGCTGCCCCTATCTGATCATCTCCCACGATAGGTGCTCAGCCTTATCTGATCCAGCAGTTATTGAAAACTCAGCGGAGTGTGACTGGGATCATTTTTCAGGGTTTTCATGTTGTTCTCTAACCACGCTGAAAATTAAAGAGCCAACTGTGGAAAAGGAGAAAGCTCTGTACTTTCACTATGACACTTTCTGGTAATGAGATATTTATTAATGTTCATTTCTTCTAAAAGGAAACAAACCAAACCCAATTCCTTATCTCTCTCTCGGTGTTAAAGTTATGAGTAACACAGGAAGCTATTAGGCCATGAGACAGCAAATACACCCTGCTCGGGAGCCTGTGGGTGGAGCAGATACAGTGATAAAACCAAGATAGATCAAATCACTCCCATTTACCTAGAGCTTTCTGCAACTCTTGAAATGATGTAGGGATCTAAAGATGCTTTGTCTTTTTTATGAGAAAAGCAGCTGTGATTTAGCAGTTTAATCACTTTTGTCACAAAGAAATGCAAAACAAAGCCCATCACCAGGATATTTTTCAAAGCTCTGTTTTGTTTCCCATCAGTAAGGAACGATTTTAACTTCTAACGGTGGGCTGAGATAGACACGTACTAAATAAAGCCATTATTTACACAGTGGCCATGCTTAGAACAGCTCTCTGAAACTGCTGCCCCACTAAGAGCTTAGCGACAGTGTTCTTGGCCAAAACCTGCTGACTTCGGGTGCTCAGCAGGTCTTCACAGGCAGCTGGCTGACCTGAGGGTGATTTGGGATCAGCCACATAACAAAGAGCTGCCTTAGCACCGGGCAGGATTTGGCTCACAGGTTTTCATCCCGCAGTGATTTCTGAACGAGCTTGTTCAACCTGCAGGACCCAGGTCCTGGCTGCTGTAGCTCTCTCGCCCTCGCAGCTGGCGCAGACACCTCTGCTCTGGCAGCCTGAACTCACTCCCACACTCTGGACTTGCAAACTCCTCACTGCTCTGCTTACAGGCACTGGGGTGAGATGAGATGAGTTTCTTAAGAAAAAAATGCAATGAAGTAATTATTTCCTTTGTCATTATAATCATGCCCATGTGATTTATTAGCAGGGCTGGAAACTTCACAGACCTCTTCCAAGGAACATGTGGGTCTCACCAAACCATGCCAGCACTGCTCCCACCCTAACCACAGCTCCCTCAGTCAAGCAATTTCCCAGCTGCCCAGCTCCAGCTCCTCACAAGCTTTGGGATTTTTGTTATAGACCCTTTCCCATGCCCTATTCCTTGCTGCAGCCCAGCTCTCCTCCTCAGGACTTGGGAAAGGGTCACGGAGCACCCAGGGGAACCCACCTCCCAGCCATGGGCAGTGTAGGTGGGAGATGCAGAACTATTACTGACCCCGATACTGAGTATACGCTAAATGAGATTTCTCCCCAGGTTTGTGATACAGCCAAATTGGGGCTCACAGGCATAGGAAAAGCAAAACATCCCCCTAGCAAAATGGCCGTCCCTTCCCAGGCTCCAAAGCCTTGCCAAGCCTTCCCAAAGAAAGGGCCACCAGTTCATTACCATTTTGTAATGCACCATTTTATTCTATGCCTTAAAAACAGCGGTCAAAGGATCCAAAGCTCACTTGCTGCTGCCAGTCCAGACAAGAGGAGTTATACAAGATCTGGAAGCTTTGTTTCCTCAGTAGCCTTTTGTAAAACCGATTTTTCATTTCATGTTTTCTGGCTTTGATGTGTGACTGCATTTCCCAGTGTGAGGCCGTGGCAGTGCAGTGAAAGGTCTTGCTGTGCCGGCTGCTGGACACATGTCCAGCAAGAGTCAAGACAAATACTGGAAGGGGAAAAGTCTTCACAGGGCTTTTGAGAAAAAGTCACCATCTGCCACTTCTGCTTGGTGAGCAATGAGGGTTGCCCATCTTGGCACTGGCCAGGTTGGTCAGTGGTCCCGAAATTACTTACACAGAGGCACTGCATGGTCCTTTTTACGGAGAAAGGTGCTTCCCCCGGGGTCTGTACCAGCATCCCAGCCAATTTTGTCCAGGAGACATGCAGGTACAGTGTCCCCGTGTCCTGCACTGGCTGCACATCTCTCCCTGCCCCCTGAGAGGCTGCTAAAGAACACAGGCAGGTGCCAGAGAGCTCTCCCTGGCATTGCAAGGCAGAGGAAAGTGCTGCAAAACATTTCTTCTACATATCCAGCACCTCCCTCAATGACAGCAGAGTGACCTGCTTGTGGTTACCAGTGGAAATCAGTGGAAACCCAAGGGAAATCCCACCCTTTGGTACCATCGTAGCAGAATGAACATCTCTGCCCCTCAGCAGCCATCCCATCACACCCTGTGGCTACTGAGGGCACGGTGAAAGCACAAGACTTGTTCAAGGACTCGCAGTGTCCATGGACAAGGCAACCCTTGCCCTGCCCTCTGCCTACCATGGACCACAGAGCCTCCTGCCACAGCCCCCATATCTTCATGGGAGCAGAGCAGGGCAGATGCTTGGGCATGCCCAACCAACCCAGCTCGCCTGTTGCTCATGAAAAGAGTGAGGGGCTCCCTGGCCCTTCCAGGTGTGCCTTCAGGTGCTACAGTGGTCAATGGTCCCAAAACACCTCTGTCCTCGCAGAAGCAGAGCTCTCACGGGCCACAGCAAAGCTTGGAAAGGAGCAGCAGGGGCAGGTCTCTAGAGCCACAAAGAGCTTATGGACTCGGTTCAGCTCATGTCCATATGAATGAAGAAATGCTTCACTGTAAACAAAACATCCCTTTCTTCTTCCCTCACTCCTTCTCTCCTCTTTCAACAGCAATGCTGAAACTCCACCACTTGGATGTACCTCGCTAGCTAATTCCACCCGTTCACCAGTCCTGTTCAGGCAGGAAAATAAGTGTGGTTGATTGTACAGTTAAAAACAAAGCCCATCTCTGCAGCAGGTCATGGCATCAGCCCCTGCAGTGCCATCACCCAGAGACGGTGGCACAGCTGGCCGCAGCAGCAAGTTGAGGTTGGAGGAGCCTGACAGCAGCCATGCTCTTAATGGGGGAAACACACAAAGTCAGGAATTTCTATTTTAGTAAAACCAGGCCAGGTGGAACCTAATTTCCTAATTACTTTATTTTGGAGTATTTGGCAATGGTAGTCTACTTGGGCAAGTGTGGGTTTGTCAGAATTCGAATTTTTCCCTGCAACGTGCTGCATTTTCTGAAATATGGGTTGAAAAAGATTTCTCTAGTCTGGGAAGAACAGGTAGTTAAATTCAGAGATGAAACAAAACCATCAGTGCTTAGGGGCTCCCAGTAAGGAGGGTGATGACCAAGTTTGAGCTGGATGCTCCAGTAAACGAGCATTTACCCCCTCTAGCTATTCAAATGGAGAGCGGTGAGTGGAGAGACTGGGAGACCCTCACCGCAGCGTGGGCTGGATGTGAGTGAGTCTCCCGGGGGATGTGGGGAAGGACCACACGAGTAGCATCTGCTCCCAGGTGGGTCTGGAAGGAGGCAGGAGACAGCTTGGGTGTGAAGGTGAGATCCAGCCTGGCTACTGGCTGTGCAGAGGACTGGAAGGGGCAAGTCTCACTTCTCATGAGAAACATCAGAAAGTCACGTTTCCATCGCAGCCCATAGCAGGAACGTGTTTGCAATCACAACCAGCGCTGCAGAGCAGAGTAACCACTCCTCACCCACCTCTCGTGGCGCACAGCATGGAGCACAAGCCTCTGATCTCTATCACTGCGCCGCTTCATTTCCCAAAGCCGCGCTGCAATGACAGCAGTTATGAGATGAGCTGGCCGGTTCACCTCCACAACACCTGAAGCGGCTCTGGCGGTGGCACGGGTAGAGAGCCACAGGGCAGGTGACACCAGCAGACACCCAAAAAGTCACCACTTCAGCCCCCATGGGGGTGGCCAGCCCCACAGACATGGTGAGACCCCAGGCTGGGCTGCTGCACCGCTCAGCTGGTGTTCCCTGCCTGCAATGCTGCTCCACATCCAGCCCAGCGAGCCCCAGCTGGCACGCAGGCAGTGCAGGCAGCACTCGTGCCAACAATACTCAGGTTTCAGCCCAACCACAACCAAACGTGTCCGAAATCTCAAGAAGAGCCAAGCGCCGCACATGGCAGTGCCTGGGGAAGGATGTGACGTACCCTGAATTTCCACTGCTTTGGCCAAGCACCAGCGGCTCCCAGGAGATTTGCTTCGTTTCCTAAAGTCTCAGCCTGAAACAACGCAGTTCAGTTAAAAAACTCAGTAAGAAGATGTCAGTAAGAAAAATGTTATGTTTTTAACACCGAGGGTAGCAAGGGGAATTTTGAAAAGGTCTTTGACCCTTGAAGTCTCTGAAACCAGGAGGCAAACAGGAGGAGCTCACACATTTTAAAGACTCATAATTTTGCAGCCCATATTCTGATTGCAGAGTCCTGCTGAGTCCTCAGACCTAATACAGGGATCATTTATCATCTGCTGTAGGGACTGCTGAGGACTCTTGCAGAAGACAGTTTGAGCTTCCCTTGACTGTAGGTTAAAAGACCCCTCTCTACTCTGCAAAAGAAATCTCTCAGAGTGTTTTTCATTGGAATTTTTTCTATTTTCAGAGACCAGGGGGAAGTTTCAGAATTTCAGAAAGGTCATATTTTCCCCTTCCAGCTATGAAAACAGCTCTTTCACCTGTGTACATGTATACAAATTCAGAGGTATGCATTGGTATAAGGTATTACCCACAAAGACCTGTTAGACTAAAATCTAGATAAGCTTAGTCATCTGAATTTTAACTACTTCTTATTTGGTTCACTAGATTCTTTGAGTGAATGGTGCAAGAAGGTGTTCTCCAAAATGCCTTGAAATCATCCAAGCATGGTTCGGTAAAGTTCTAAGCCATTTCTAATCGTAAGCTTCACAGAGTTTTGTCACACCACAAAAAAAATAAAAACAAGAAAGGGGAGAAGACAGGAAACGAGCCCCAACAACTAGGTCTCACAATGAGCAAAATTCAGCTCAGGTCAGCTGGCAGAATCCTGTCAAATCGGGTCCCAAAACTGCCGTGTATTTTTGCGGTAGGGTGGTACCTTCTTGTCCTTATTTGCTTGTTGGTACTCATCCAATTTTTGAGCAATCACAACTGAAAACTTGAGATGCACAAGCCACAGCACTAACACTTTTGACACTGAAAAGCAGATGTGACACGGGCTGAAATGGGGACTCATGAAGGCAATAACCAATCAGTTATAAACGCATTGCACCCTCAAAACGCTGTAGGAAAGGTCCAAGAGAAGGTCCGGTGCACCCACTGAACGTGGCATCATCTACCCCCTCAGAGATGCATACAACCATGCCATGACAGATGAGTGGCTGGGGTGTCCCTTTGTACCACTGCTGGTTTCTTCTTTGCACACCAGTAAACAGAATGGTTGGGTTCACCAAGGACAGGAAGTTCAGAGGCAGGAGATGATTTTGTCCTCTGCTTGATCACTCCCAGAGTGGAGGTCCACCTCTGGAGCTCAGGGATCTCCTGCCCTGCTGACATCAATGGGAACCTGCATCTGTTTTGGCGGAGCTGGAGGGTCATTGCAGGGGGTTTTGCACTGCCAGCCTGTCATCTTCCCATCTGGAAGCCTGTCCTTTCAGAGTCCTTTGCCATCATGTCACCTCATTGCCTCAAAGGAGCTTCAAAACTGGAGCAGTGAAGAACGTCTCAACACATGCGTTTTGTCCCACACGAAAGCAGAGCCGGCACTTGTCTTTGAGGCTCTCTAGCAGGCTCTAAAAAACATTAACAGGGGAGAAAGAAATATCTTCTTCAAATAAGAGAGGAAGGAGCCCTCCAGCCCACTGACATTTGAGCATCCAGACAGCAGCAGCAGAACTGCCATGAAAACAGTCCTCTTGTGACACAGACACTGTTTGACCACTCCTAATAATTGTTAACAGAAAGGGCACACAGATTTCTTTAAAAATAATTTCCATGTTGGCAGCTTTGTCAGCCGCCTGACTTCTCTGCAATGCTGCAGTCGTTCATCTGCCTACAGCCTCGTCCCTGGGAGGAGGCCAGAGCATCGCAAGGGCCCAGCAAGAGCAGGAGCCCTCCCAGGGGCTCGCATGGCCCCCGGCCCCAGGAGCCGCCCTGGGGGGCTGACAGCAGAGGGGCACAGGGAGCAATGGGGCGGTTGTCTAAGCCCAGTTTGGACAGCAAGGTGTTTTCCCCAGTGCTGCTGTAGGGACTCCAGTGAGAAGCTCCACGCCCTTTCTTGATGGAAAGGAGCAGCTGAACAGATGAGAAGCTGAGGAATGAAAGAAGACGTGAAGCTTTGGGAACCCAGAGGGTGGGTTCCTGGGGACCTGGCTGGACAGCCCCATCCCTGAAGAGGTCCAGAGCAGCAGCAGACGGAAAGCCATGGCATCCCTTCCTGTGCCAGACACAGACCAACGTCTGTGACGCTGCCGTGGTGGCACGGCTGTGTCTCACAGCACTGTCCAGAGGGGCAGGAGCTCTCTTGGGACACAGACCAGGCACTCAGGGGTGCAAAACTGCATTCAAAACAGTTCTGGGTGACCGCGGAGGGAGCGGGTGGTTAGCCACCAAACCCTGCTCTGAAAAGTCACTGCCAGTGAAAACATGCTTGATTTTTATCAATAATCCCAAACTAACAACTGAAAGCTGAAAGTTTTGTTTTTAAAGCAAAGTTTTCACTCTTTCAGTTCTCTACAAACCACCAATGTTTGCCAGAGAGGTTTCAACACAACCGTCTTCGTCAGCACCTCGCTTGCTGGCTGGCACCTCTGTCCAGGCTGCCGCAGAAGTGGCCAGCTCTGGGCTGGTTCTCCCCCCTGAAAGCTGTCCTTGCCCACGGCTTCACCAGGTAGCACAGCAGGGCCGTCAGAATGTCCCTATGGTCCTGCTGGGAGCTGCGCCGCCGAGGCCTTAGGGGAGTCCTTCAGGTGACAGCCCGTGGATGCAGAAGCAGTGCCCAGACGCAGCAGGGTGCTGGGATGGGCGATGCCACCCTGCCAGCTCACTCCCACCCATGGGTCACAATCCCTCCGGGCTCTCCATGTCACTGGAGGGTATGGGAGCACCCTGCAGCGATGCAGCACAGTGCTGCCCCATACCAGGCCTGGGCAGGGCAACAGCCCTCACTTACTGGAGACCTTTGGGCACTGGGTTTCTTTTCTCCTTAAAAACCCATTCTTTGAATCTGCAGGACTCCAAGAATCTCAGCCTGCTTACAAACACATTGCAATTCCTGAGCTTACAGGGTTGCACAGAAAAGTCAGGAGATGCAACGTGAGCGGGACCAGAAAGAAAGATGGTCCTTCCTAAGGAAACCCACCCTGTACACGCCCCTCTCCCTTTCCTGTCTGGGGAAGGAGGAATGGAGCGGGCATGGCTTAATGGGTGAGTCTGTGGATGGAGGATGGAGGCTGAAGCTTGCAGGAAGCTGATCTGCTACCACAAGGTCCTGCTGAAGCCATGAGTGCACCAAGGGAGACCCCAATCTGCTGTGTACAGCAGCTGGGGATCGAGGTGGGTGTCCCGCTGCAAGACCCATAACCTTCTGGCCATCATAGCTGGAGCCTGGTGGGTGGGATGTGGACAGCAGAGCAAGGAGGTCCCCTCCACCTCCTTCCACATTGCAGTAGATGATAATGGCTCTGTAGGAAGAAGGACCAGGAGGGATGAGGTCAAAGCGGGGCCACAGCATGGTGACAAGGCCACCAGATCAGGCTTCAGAAGATCAGGCCAGCCCCTTCCATGGATGACAGCTATACACGCACACAGATGACAGCCCTCATCAAGAAAAGTTTTGCAGAGCACGGCCAGCAAGCCCTTCGCACCTTCTACTGCCACTGGAATAACGAAGCCGAGATTAATTCAGGGACCTTCATATTTTGTTTTCACTTTTCAAATTGCATGTGTTCAGCTTCCAAGGCGTGGGCCAGCCCTGCGAACGGGCCAACGCATTGATGGCAATGGTCCCCACACCTCGTTGTGTTGCAGGCTCTGCTCTGACCTTCAGCCATGCTAGAGGGAGTTCCCACAACGCTCTTCTCAGCTGCTCTTCAGGATGGTGGTGGCATGCAAAGATTCCCTTCCAGCTCTGCTAATGAACTCACCTCTTCTTCAGAGGTGTTTGCCTAGCAGGAAGGAGAGAGCTTTTAACGGAATCTTGCTGCTGGAATCCGTCTCATCAGACATGGATGAGACACTGAAAATGCCATTGTTGTGGATCCCCAGGAAAGGAGGCCAGGACCTCACAAGGAGGAGGTCACCCCATTCAGTGTGTGAGTGCAGAAAGGGAGATGTTAAGTTTTGAAGGCATCAATGGCATGGGCAAAAAAAGCAGGTATATATTCCAGAAAAATCAGCTGCGATTTCTCTCCCAGCCAGTTCATGGGATCCCTGAAGGATGGAGAGGCAGCAAAGTCTGAGCTGCGTTTGGGCTGTATTTAGTTGCCCAGATCATAATTTCTCTTGCAGGGAGGAGCGAGGTGAGGCTGGCACATGGGTCTCATGCAAATCCTGCCAGGACCGGGCACTAGTGCTCTTCGGGTGGCTCTGGCTCCTGTGCAGAGCTCCTGTGAGCCAGCCCTGCTAAGCAGGCATCGCCATGGGAGAGGAAATGCAGCTCCACTGAAACCAGTAGCCAAGCCCTACAGATCCCAGCAGCAATGGGGCTTCCCTCTGCTCTGGCTTCCCGCTGCAAACCATCCATGGAACAGGCTGCCCAGGGCAGTGGTGGAGTCCCCATCCCTGGAGGGGTTCAAAAAACGTGTGGATGTGGCACTTCAGGACATGATTTATCAGGCATGGTGGTGATGGGTTGACAGTTGGACTCGATGATCTTAGAGGTCTTTTCCAACCTTAATGATTCTATGATCCCCTTCCCAAGCACTGCAGCGCAGTCGCTTCTGTTGGTGACCATTTATGGAGACTGATTGTGCTGTTCTCATGGTAAATTCTATGTCATAAAATTGGCAATTATTAAATATCAAAGGCATTTTCACAGAGAACTATGTCTTTCAGGGTTTGATACCCCGAGCAGACAGAAACACTACCAGTGAGGAGCTTACTGTTCATGCTGGTCGAAAAATAAGTCTAAGGACAGAAGGCAGCCAATCATGGTTGTCACCCAACTGGCCTTAATATATGTCATATATACGACATACCTGACTGGCCTTTATATATGTTACATATATGATATACTTTGTGTAGCAGCAATAAAGTAATTTTAGGTTGAAAGCAAAAATAGTAAGGCGAAAAGAAGCTGAATGCTGGAGGGAAGTGAATCCTCCATACCTCTTCGGGCACATCTCCACGCGGTTCACGCCGGGAGCAGGCTGCAGCCTCTGCCCCTTGGGCTCCTGTGCAAGCCCCAGACCAAGACTGGACCGTCCCAGCGTGGCTGCTGGTGGTGTCTCCCTCCCTCCCCTGTTCCCCCCCCAAACCTCCAGACAAAACACCATTTTCCCAAATACAAGGGAAACCGCCCCAGCAGCTCCAAACCGGCCTCCCCCCAGTCCCGCACCCCCTTTGGCAGCCGTTACCAGCGCAGTGACACGCTCCTGCACACAGCCCTTGTCTCCTGCCTTGAGAAACAAACTCACCTCTGTTCTGACCTTTACCTAACAGCAGGAGATCCTTGTTCTGTGACAAGTTTCAGTGAATTTGTTTTACATGGTCATAAACTAGGGAATAAAATGTCTCTGCCGTTTCTCTGTGTTTCCAGAGCCACAGGAGGGTTTTCTCATTGCTTCTCTCCAGCTGTAAATTCAGTCCTTTCTACCCCATTCGCCGTGCGAATGTGAAAGATGGGGGATTCTCCCCAGTTTTTTGAACTTCGAGGTCAAAATCCTGGCTGCGCTGGAGCTGATAACCAAACTGGACTTCCCACCCCTTTCCCACCACACATGGAGTAAGGCTGAATAACCCCTCTAGTCCCATTTTTTTTTTTCTATCTTTGCAAGCCCACCAAGAAAAACAGAAGATGCAGCAGACAGTCCCCCTGCAGATGCCTCTGCCTCCCCTGGTGTCAGGGCTGGCAGCAGACCAGCCCACGCCTCTCCCCTGCCCGCCCCCGAAGGCTGCGTACCTGCTCCTTGGCCCTGGGGGACATGATCAATTTATGCAAAGGGAAACGCTGCCTGGCCCCTGCTCATCTGTCTGTATTCTACAGGCACCAATCATCCCAACACCTCCAAATCTTGCTGGTAAAAGAATATCAAAGCCACAATCCCCACTGGAAAATCCTAGCTCTGATAAAGAAAAAGAAAGCTCACTTACACAAGCGTGGCAGCTTTAGACTTTATCAATGTCACTTAACGTGGGTGCCATAAATCCCCACACTAAAAACCAAGACACACTGATGCTAACTCGGTTTTATTTTTGCTTTCTCACTTGTCAAAATCCCAACAGTAAGGCAGACTTGCATAAAATATTCAAATTCTATATAGAGCCACAATTCTTTGTGAACACAGTGCAAAGAGCTCCTGCATGACCCTGTTTGGAAGAGACCTGTTTGGAGCGGGAGCCCTCGCTGCATGAATTCTCTGGCAGCTGCCTACCAGCAGTTTCTGCAGATACATTTGTTAGTTAAGTTTGTCAGTGAAAGAAAAATTAAGAGGTTTAAAGAAAACAAGTTGAAGCCGAGGTAGCTGTGCGGTGGAGTGGTGCCACACCAGCTCTCCCTTTCCCAGCTTTAGTTCTCGTTTCTGCTTGCTGGGTGCCATCTCGGGGGGACGCATCTGTTCGTACTCCCTGCCCGGGAGAGCAGGGCTGCGGCGCACTGGGACACCTCCCCAGTCACAGCTAGGCAGCTGCGAGTCCAGCTCTTTCGTTTTTAAATTGCAGCGTGGCTTAATATTCTGACACCTAAATGAAGACCAGAAACCAGGTGGCCCGTGAGTTTTCCATGTGTTACATTCGCTCTATTTCTTTTCTCTTTTATTATGTTAGTCAGGTGCTGAACAAATAAAATCAATTCTGAACTTATAAAAAGCAATTGGAAATGTCTAGTCTTTTATAGTGAAATCTCGACTACAGCAGCCCACAGCACTTGGAGAAAAATCAATCATCGTTTCCATCCTGCTATGTGTGCTACTAAAATTAAGAATTGATGTTTGGCTGCAAAGGAAAATTATTTCAAGAGAACCACTTTAGCAACAGTTTTCGGTGTTCATAAAACTCCTGTTTACGGTTCTTCTCATAACAGACGAACTCACACATTCCACCATGAATTATAAATATTAATGGGCGATCCTGATTTACATGCAGTTTCTATCTTAATGGGCATCAAGATTGCAAGCAGGGCAACAGCACCACTTATGGTAATAGCAAGTAGTAAACAAGTCCTCAGCCTAAAGCTGTCATAAAGCAAAGTGTTAAAGGCCCCTACGATTACAGCCTCCCCCACATCCAAATGAAACTTCGCCTGATTTTCCCAGTGGACGTTTCACAAAGACAGCCTGACGAGCTGGAGTGAGGCCCCTGAAGAAGCACTTAACTCTGATGCGGCCTAAACATTTTAGTAACGTGCTCTGCCCGTTTGGAAGCACTGCTCCCCATGTCTTCTTTGATTTATTGCGTCAAAGCCCATATAACTTGTATGATGTTATGCACACACCACATTAACATTCCTCTACTATGTGCCACAGCCCCACTGAAATCCGCCCTTTCCCCCAAACCATTTCCATCCCACCAGCTGTATTTACTAACAAGCATGCAGGTGACGGCCACAGGACCACCTGGAAGCCGCTGCTTATGCTGCGCGCAGGGGCTGTGCCGGATCAG
>Ga0065711_1037459_pt1 | contig 19812 bp, 10 predicted proteins | sample Hoacrofraction12_FD_59098 | JGI IMG/M metagenome (GOLD analysis project Ga0065711, IMG submission 59098) | Hoatzin crop microbial communities from Cojedes, Venezuela - Epithelial fraction 12 v2 (version 2) | ecosystem: Host-associated > Birds > Digestive system > Esophagus > Crop | place... | reverse complement strand
AAAAAAAAAAAAAAAAAAAGAGATAAAATGGCTTAAGAATGGGACATTAAGCAGATGATGACTCATTCTTGCTGATACTGCTTGTTTGTCAGTGCAGGATTCCAAAGTAAAAAGAAACTTAAAGATATTTAAATATTTCATTATTTTTTAAATTAGAAACTCAAGGGTATAACCAGATCTTTTCTGAAAACTGTTGTAATCCTCACTCTTTCTTCTGTCTAGCAAGCAACCTTTGTTTTTTCTTCCTATCAATTAATATGACCTCTCAACTTCTTCTCTAAAAATAAGGGAAAATATGATGCAATGTGAAGATCTCATAAGAAGGTAAGCGGTGACTATACTCAAAGACAACCAATGCCAAGTAGAATAAAAAAGTGGTCATTACTTTTTATTCAAAGGGAACAGATGCTCAACCTACATCATTGCCATGGAGACCCTGGAATTCCTGAATATCCTGTTGTTGAAACTTTAGAGATGTAAATGGGACATGCAGAGCACCTAGCTCTTATTAAGTTTTGAATATGCATAAATATAAAAATGAAGTATCATCTACATACAGCCTATAATTTTCTTCAGATTGATTTGTGAGTATTAGTGCTATTTTTAGTCTTTTTGTTAGTACACGTTATGTTTGCTATGAACTAAATGGCAGAGATTGCCCTTTTAAAGTACTTTGAATTTTCAAATCTCTACCCAGAAGCTGGAGTAATACACAAAGTTATCTTCTGTAAAATCAGTGTACTTTTGCCAAGTGATCTTTTATTCTGATCTTTTTATGTGGAGGTTTACAAAGGTACTGAAATATCTGTCAATATATTTGATGTATCTGAGGTATTATTACAGATCTGTTACTGTGTGTCTTGATCAGATAGCCGGTTATGTAATCACCGTGATTATCACAAATTAATGTGTTGAAAATTATAATCTATTGCACACTTATTTACATTATTTAGTCTTACTGGATTAACTCAGATGAGTAATGCATGTTCTCTCCTGTATTTGTGAAATATTTCACTTTTGCGTATACTGTTAGACATTAACCAAGTAATCCATGATTCAAGATGCATATTGACACAAAAGCCCAAAATATTCCTTATACATAAGTGTTAACTGAACTGTATAAGAACTAATAATAGATCTGAGCAAGTAAGTTGAATTCCAGACTTCTCCAAGTAGTTATTTTGTAATGACACATTATTGTATGTCTAGAATTTTTGACAACTTCTATTGCTACTCTAAGTCAAAGAGGGATCTTGATCTTACTCCAAGAGCTAACTTCGTTAGTATTCTTATATGATTCTTCACAAGTCTAGTTGTTGAGTTGTGTGTAGTTTAAATCACACAGGCAATGCTGGAGATGACGTACAGCTGGCAGAAGATAAGCAATATTAGACTGATTTGGAGTTCTTTTGTGTGAGTTTCACTCGGAGTGCAGAAGAAAGAATGAAATATGAGTACATCTACTATGGTAGATACTGAGAAAGCATAAGGTAGCATAGGAGGCTTGTACTTAATTCTGTGCTTTTTTCAGACTACTGGGTACATAGAATGGGTTAAGCAAGTCTAAAGATTTTTATGGTATTAACCATTTTTAAGTTAGGACTGTAGTCCATATTAATTGTCCTCTAGTGCTTAAGTTCAAATCTTGCCTAAGATCCTTCTACCCATTCAATATTAAAAATGCAGGCACCAACAAAAATTTCTAATGTAACCCAAGCAAAACCTTAATAAAACCACTTCCTTACCCCACTCACCTCACTTTGAGATGAGTTTTGGATTCGAACTTGGTTTTAATGCAAAACGAAATTGAATGTTCAAGTTCAGAACGTGCTCACTTTTGATACTGTACTTGTTCACTACATATTTTTCAGTGTATTCATTTCTTCCTGCAGTCCATCTCAGAGCCAGTTATTCATCAGCTGACTGCCTTAGTAGCATTTCAGATAAAACAATAGCATATTTCTTCCAGTAACGCAATATCGTTCTTTAATTTCTCATTGCATTGTGCTTCAGTGTCAGTTTTCAGTTAGATGAAATGAAAATTATATCCTTAAGCAAACAATGGGGGATTCTGCCAGTATGACCTTTAGGGTCAATCATCTCATTAGCAGTCAGCTTTTACAACAATAATATATAGTTATAGGAGAGGGATTTACTAGCTGTTACACTAAACAACAAACTAAATTGTCCATGAGCCATCTTCATCCGATACAGAAGTTTCCCTTTGGTAACAGGCTGCTGCTTTTTCAAAGGGAAGTTTTGGAAAAATAGGAAACAGTCCCTTTTTTATTATGATGGAAAACTGTGCCATCAGTGTAAACAGCTCCAGATGCACAGTGAAATTCAGCAGCCACAATCCACAAGCCTCATTTTAATGAATGTCCACAGCCATCTCTTTCATTTGCTAATTGTTTTCAATCAAATTTAAAACACCACAAATAGACAGTAGCTCAGTAGTGCATTTACAGTCTCCGTTAACTAATGTTTTTTATTAAATATCTTTAAAAAGCAATAATCTGAGAAGATAAGTTTTAGGAAAAATTTCCATCTCTGCATTTTGAAAATAGTAGTATTGCTTCAAATGACCTGTTGGCCTGAGCACTATGTGATGCAATAAAGAAATAAATTGTGACATCACATGTGCAATGTTCTTAAAGAACAGGTAGACCAGATTTCTAATGATGCTGTTTTGCACTAACTTCAGTGTACGAGCACTTCAGTTACTATCACAGAGACTCTTCATTTCACATGTTTTGCTGTTTCTGCCTTAATCTTTTCAAGTATTTCAGTCTTGAGCATTAGTCTTCACATACTAAGTCTATTAGGTTTTTTGTTTTGAGTCAAATTGCTTATTGCTTTCAGAAGTCTAAGTCATTGCTCCATTGTGTGTTTGAGCAGACCTAACTTTTGTGCATTGTTTTTTATATCGTCCTTTATGAAAGAAACATAGTCCAGTCCTAATTTATCATTTTCCCTTACCCACCTCATTTTTGCCTGAGAAACATTTGTATCAAAACAACTCCAAAGAAAAGCTTATTCTGTTACTCACTGTGCTCTGTGCTTGCTCTGGCCTCTTTTTACAGTGCATATGGATAGGCAGAGAAACAGAAAACTGCTTTCAGGATTTCTGAACTCCTTATAGTCAACTGTTTCTGGAAAAGAAACAGAAAGAAACAGAATCCAGAGTCAGGTGCTTACTTAAAAACAAAATAAAAAAACCCCAAACCCCACAAACTTTTCTACACTTTAATATTTAGTCTATACTGCTAGACATTGGCGAGTGGGGAGAGCCAACCCTGATTGTGTAAGCTCAAGTGAAACAATACTCACTTTTCATAAGAAGTAAATGCAACTTGTGAAATCTGCATTAAACTATTTGTGTCATAGTTCAGTCAAGTCAGCAAACCTCAGATAACTTACTTCTTTATGACCTTAATCAATGACAGAATAACTTCACAAATCTAATCAAAGTCAAAAATTTGCGACAAGTCTGGTGACCCTGTAACTAGTAACACTACCAACATCAGGCCTATATGCAGACCTTATACTTAAATTCATGGTAAACATACAAAAAATGCCCTCCAGGATATACCATGTTACATAAAACTATTCTAATTCATCACACAGCATGAAAGTAAGCCCACTTATTTTTAGAGAGCTTTTGTCAGGGTAGTGATTCAACAAAGGTTACGACTGTTTTTCTGAGCTTCCATGAAAAGGTGAATGTAAGTTCAGACTGGTAAGAAGTCAAGGAAGACACGGACTTTTCACTGCAAGAAGGGTATGGTCTGTACCTACCTTCTGATATATTTAGCATGGGCTAGACAATTAAAAAACTTACTGTGTTCCCAATTGTGTGTTACAGTTTCTCACAGAATGGATAGGTCTAGCTCTTTAATACACTGACGTGCAAGGGAAACTTTGGGAGGTAACATAGGGCCCCTAAGACCTACAGAAGAGAAATATAATTTTGCCAAGGGTTGAACAGTAGCTGTGGATGGCTGCTTGCAGCTTTCACACTGGTAGAAAGATTATGCAAACACCTGTGTCCCGTACTGTGGGATTGAATTCTGGATAGCTCTCGAATGGATTAAATTAAACAAACTGTTAGTTAAAACTCACAATTAGCTTCTCTTTTTTTTTTTTTTTTCCCACTCACGTCGGAAGAACATTTTCTAAAACCCACAGTAAGAGTCCACGTTAAAGAAGAAACTACATTTAATGACAGTTTAGAACTTTCAGAAAACAATTCAATAGCAAAATATGAATCACTACTTTAAACCTGTGAAAATGTTTTAGGATTGTGTACTCCACATTCTAGAATGACAATATTTTGTACACAATGCTAAGCTCCAGAAATTACACCTAAATGAAAGACTTCTGCTAGATATTGGGCATAAGGTACTGACACCACTCTGTGACGGGTGATTCATGCAAGTCACTCACAGTCACTTGAGTTTTTACTTCTGTTATGACTGTCAAGCAAACGATACTATGAGCTGGCGTATATTTTGTTTCTTGCGTCATCAGCAGAATTGCAGCTGGGTCTCACTGTAGAACTTTTATTAGAAAGATGATGTATGAAGCAGAAGGAACACAGCTTGACTTTCAGGTCCCAGACTGAGTTTGCTGCTCTAGCAGTTGGAGAAGTGGGAGAAAGGCTTTTGACATGCAAATTTTCTATCATTTTGGTACAAAGGCAAATGATGAATGTTAAATACCATATTCCATTATATATACTTTACACTTTGCAGACAGAACCACACTTCGATATGCACAACCAGGAGAAAAGGAGTCAAAGGGAGACTATGATAGGGACATAAATGTCTACAAATAATTGAGCAGCAAGAATCCCTGTTGTATTATTGACAGTGACTGAAAATGGCATAATAAGGAGCAATAGCGTGAAATTACTGCATAAAAGAAAACATTTAAATCAGACATTTGGGAAAAAAATTCCTTCACAATGAGAAAAATCAGGCAATGGAAGTACTTATTTGTAGAGATATTTAAAACATCATTATGAGTGTTCCAAAGTGTCACTTCACTTGAAAAGTAGTTATAAAAATTGCAGTTTCTTTACCCGCTGTATCTGTTTGTTTAGTCACATTTACTGATGTTCAGTGACAACAACTTGTTTTTATACCATGCGGTTCTTGTCATGGGCACTGACAAGCAACAAAGTGAGAGGACAAGGTGAAGTTTACTGGGCTTCAGTTATAATCAAGAAAATGAGTGTTTAGAATAAGTTGACAGTGTCTTTTGGATTCCTGAAAGAAGCGCTTGATTTTAGCACTAATTTTGAAGTAATAGAAGTAAGCATGTCACTTTACTTAAAGTGGAAATTTCAGCCATATGGCTATGCTAAGCAGAACCGTAACTTTTTAAAGTGTGCAGTAGCCATACTGAGAGTCGGTGTAAAAATGTGAGTGAATCAAGGTCTGCTGGGAAAAATAATATCTTTAATTAAACTGCTGATAGTGCTATTGAGCCTCTTTTTATAATCCCGCATAGTAGTAGGCTTTAGGTCTCAGTCTCATTTTGCAGGCCACAATGAACAAAGGAATGAATACCAAAGTTTGGAGTAGTATGAACATGCTGAAATGTACGAAAAATGGTGAAAGTTAACACCAGTTCATTTCTGCAAGAAACAATGAAGTTTGTATTCAGAGTTTCTTTTGTGAGATGAACAGTGGTAGTACTATTTTTAACAAAAATATCCTGTGGCATAGGGAATAACTTGGTTGTATTGCTAAGTTTTCGTGTGAGTGAGTAGGAGATGTTTGGTTTTGGTTTTGAGTTTTAGTATTTGGTTGCTATAGAAACAGTTTGTTTCATATTTGGTGAGTATAAGGGCAAATTAAGGATAGGTGGCAAGCTCTCTTACTTTCAGCTGTAGGACAGAAGCCATCTGTAAGGCCTTCTCCTGGTAAATGTGCATCTCAAAATGCAAACATTAAGCAAGTTCTTATACCAGGCATATTTTGCAAAGGATTACATGTGACTTTCTGCAGTAGTAAGTGTGGCAGCATGAGGGAAAAAATAATCTAGGTCACATTCCTGTTTCCTGGTATTTGCTAGAAACAATATTCTTACACGAAGTGGGAAGATACCTTCCAGAATTGGGTGGTTCAGTCTTCTGCTTAGTAATGATGTATTAGTCATTATACAAAAATCTACCAGAAAGCACTGTCTAATGTATTTCTCCCTGTTTTTTATTTCATGCTTTTGTAAGGAAGTTTCCTGTTTACTTTTTGGAAATTCATGGTATTTTAGTATCTGGAGTCAGCTGAGACTCCTGTCCATCCCTAATTTGTGCAAGGTTCTATTATGAGCAGTCAATACTTGATGCTTACTCATGAACCACAAGAAATCCATTATATGTGGTATGCTACAGCTTTTAATGTTGTAGTATATTCTGTGTGTTTAGCTTAGACTATTTTATTATTTAGCTTAGTTTATTTTAAGACAAATCAATACCACCTGCTGAATTTGGTACTGTTTCCAAGACATTCACTAGCATTGTGGCTAAGAAAACAAGCACCCAATCACAATGTATATTCTTTTTTATCACTTAAGATAATTCCAGTTAAAGCAGCTTATATACACTTTAAGAAATTGAATGTTAAAACATTTGAAGAGAATTCAAGGTTAGAATTACTGAAACTCTGAAATTATGCTTAAAGACCAATTTTATCTACTATGTATTAAACTTGTCAAGGATTTTTAACTTTCCTTTTATGTCATCATTTTGCATTTGTTCATTAGCTCTGGGGATGAACTCCCATAGCTTGCCACTTTTAAATCGCAAACAAGCTCGCAATTTCTGTTCACTGTGAAAAGTTTCTTGGTAAATTCAGCATTACGGGGATCCATGGCTGTTCCACCTTGATGAGTCTGTACTGCATGTACTTGTCCCTCAAGCCAGAGGGATCTGGTTGCCACTCTGGAAAACTCCACCTATGTTCAGAGTCAGACAGGCATTGGTTTGGGGATCTTTTTCACCATTTTAAGCATTACTACTGGTAATAAAGAGTCCATTTCCTGAGTTAAGCTGCTAGTGGTACCTCTGTAACCCCTATAGTATAGCTATAACTGACTGGAACCTACCAAACTATTTTGATGCTCTACTGGCAGTGATACTCTTCAGTTTAGACTATTTTGGCTCTGCAGGAATAATAGGAATAAACTTTTGTCACTAATTAGATATGACTGGATACATATATGGATCAGATTTGTTGAGAAAGAAGGTGCCATTTTATCTTGTCACTTTCCAGAGCAGAGTAATGCTTTAAATAAGACCTGACAGAACACTGCTCTTTCTGATGTCTGAGCGGACAACTTGATACATTACTGTGTAACATTACCATTTGTTTGCAGTTCTTCAGCCAGTTTCCAGTCCAGCTGGCTTGTTTCCAAGTCTTTTTGAATTGCTTTTGGAAGATTGTGTAAGACATTCTGTCCAATAGTTTATTACTATAGAGATCCTGAGCCAGATCATCCTTTTGGAAGCTTTTTCCACCCGTATATTTCTATATTTCTGTAAGTGGGAGCAGCACTGAAGCCAATTTATAAAACCTTTAGAGTTCTTCCAACAGAGGGAATACTCTTGTGGCAGACAGAGGCTGTAGAGTCCCTATCCCTTAGCCATGTTTGTTGTCTCCTCCCTCTCTTACACCTTCTAGAAATATCAGTTTACTTACTTATTTGTTACAGTCTTCTTTTTTAATACTATCAAAATTATTAAAAATAATGAGGACAATGAAGTGCATTGTGAAGAGCCTCTTCTCTTTTTAAGCCTGCCCAGTTTCTAGATGGTAGTGAGAGCTGGTGTTTAGGCTTTTGGGATTCAGACTTCAATTCTGTTCTTTGCTTGGAACTCATTGCCAAGACTCTTCTCCTTGTGCCCCAGTATTCTCTCCCTCAAAACAAGGATAATGAAACTGACCTTTATAAATTACTTGGACATCTCTGATAAAAAGCATAAACTGAAATGATTATCCTTTGTTTTGATAATCTTTTTCTATTTTTTTAAAGCAGAAAGTAGTACTGAAGTATTTGGGGAGGGTGGGAGTGGTGTGACATTTACAACTATTCTTCCTGTGCAAGATGCCCTAAAATGTGCCTGCCAAAATTGTCCTTTGGGGGCTGCTTTTACCATAGATGTTGATTAATATTAAAATGAAATAAAAAAGAGGTCTTGTTTCTTTCCTAGCAGAGCTACATCTTTATTCATTTCCTTGTTCCTTTAGAAGAGTAGCAAAAAGAACCTATGGATGTACGCAGCATTGAGCAAGTTCTTGTGTTGGGGTTTTTTTTTTAGTGCTTCAGTGGGTCATTGTTCAGTAAGATGACAATGTTTCTTGCATTGCTGAGAAAAGAAATAATAGAATGGATAATTTTTAGCTTTCACTTTTTCTAAAAATGTAATGTCATAACTCTTTCATTGCCATGTTTTCTATTTCCTGTTATTTATAAAAGAATGAGTCAGAGAAATGGAAACATAGCTGCTGTGAATAATTTAAAAGTGGTCTGAGAATAGATAACCATTACTTCTGATGATGCTGCTTGTGATAGTTACACAATGATAAGATTATCAAAAGAATTTGGGGAGACAGAAAAATGGAAAGGATGCATTAAGTCATGTAGTTATTTTTGCAATTGCAGGATTATGCCTTACATTAGTTTTACAAATGTATTGTCTGGCTGCCTTTAAAAAGTTTGAGAAAATGCATTTCCAGTATTTCAACATTTTCCCTATCCTTTCTGCTTCCAGCAAAAGATTTCTTTTTTTTTTTTTTAACTTCATCTTATTTTTTCTAGAGACTGTTCTTGCTGCTAAAAACTCTACAGGTTAAAACAGTGATCACTCCCTTTCCCCATCATACAAGTGATAAAGAAATCATAACAAAAATGGATGACAACATGTTTTCAAAAAACCCACAGCATTTCATAAAAATGGGTGAACTAACTAAATACGTTTCCTTACTTTTTTGCTTTCTCATCTACTCTGTCTTTGCTGCATCTTTCACATTAGTGGGGGCGAGCAGGATGCACAGCCCAGAGGTTGGAGCTGTTGTCCAGCCAAATCATTTCTGGTTTTCTATGAAAGTAGGATGCAGCATACTTGTCCCAAATATTCTTTAAGCAGCAAAAAGATAGGATAAATTTACCTTTTTTTTCCCCCCATCTTTAGCAATCCTCAACAAATTTTGTAGCCTTGATTCAGTAAACGTTTGATGCTCAGTCTGAAGATGGGACAGAATCCTCTTTATTCCTCCAGACTTGGTTTAGAAGGCTAATACCGTAAAAAGCAATTAAATATTAATTTATTCTAATTTGGTTTCCGATTTTACTATTTGGTGAAAAGAAACTTTGGCTTTGCCATAAACAAGCATGTGCTGAAGAACTATACAGATCAAATTTTATCAGGACGGGAGGATACCACTTTCCAGACTGCAATTTCAGTATGTAACTACCATCTCAAAACTAAGCTTTCCTGTTTGCTTTTCTCCTGTTAACACTGTTTTCATAAGAGATTTTAATCCTTAACTCAGACAGAGAAAAGGTCTGGAATTAGAGATATAAATGGCTCAGGGATACACACAAGCAGTGGGTAATTTTTTTCTGTGTTGCCTGCCAAAACAGTGGATATTTCCCATTTGGCATCACTTTAATTAGCTGATTCCATTGTAACTACACAATTACCTATCTATTAGTATTGCTTAAGCCCTGTTAATTTTCAGGAAAACTCTACCTGTGAAATTGAGCCCCTTCTTACGGGTCTACACTGAGCCCTTTTCTACAGCTCTAAACTATTCAACTACAGGGATATAAATATGAAGGGACAGGCCAGAGTGAACCCCCAGAGCTGTACGTTTGCAGAATGATGGAAATAGGATTTCACGTTTGTCTGAAGGCTGACTTAACTCAGAGTTGCTGTCTACCTTCTGGTCCTTGGAGTACTGAGTAGCAGCCAAGAAGTGGCCTAGCCTTTTCCTCACTTGTGAGCTGCACATTGCCTGACCAAGCCCTACCTTGTAGTATCTTCTCCACTGGCATATTTGACAAAAATCATTCACTTCACTTGAGGGCTGAAATTCCTCCAGCTTCACTAATTCCATGTTTCCACCCAAAGATGTAATGATCTTTTATCACCACTGTTCCTGTTCTGACAGAAAAAGCAGTTGGGCAGCCTCTCTGCTTCCTTTCTTCACAGTCTATTGAGCTTATGTCTAACGGGCAAATACAAAACTGGGACCAATGCCTTGGAAATCCCTTTTAGTTTCACTTAGAGGCCAAGTAGTCACAATGCCCTCGAGTGATCTGTACTTTAACCCTAGCAACCGCTGGTTTTCCTCTAGCTTCTCTATTTGTCCTCCTCTCAACATATTTCATCATGGATATAAGTGATACTTTTAAGTCTTTGACAGACTTGGTTACTTGCCATTGCTACTAGATCTTTCAGCAGGATGAAGTCTACTTCAGGGAAAGAATTAGTCACCTATCACTAAAGTTTTCTGACCTTGTTCTCTAAAAACAAGACAGGACAAAAGGTTTGTCAAGCATCTCCTAAAGTGGGCTCTTGCCTTTGCCTGCGTTGAGGGATCAAAGGCAATCTTTTCCTTTGAAAGTTTCTTATACATGGACTGGGTATTTTCTGCTTTCTTGTTTAGGACATACCATTGGAATCTTCGTATTTGTATGAATTCTCCTAAATCAAAAATTCTTAAGCCCAAATACGCTATAGAGAAAAGCCAGAGGAGAAGTAGCAAAAGCAATCCACGGCACCTGGGCGTGTGCACATTCCCCCAGCGCCTTTCCCACACAATGGGCAGACAGGAAAGGGAAAGGGCTGAGCCACAAAGGCTGTCCCAGCTCCACACTCCGCTTTTCCTGCAGAACAGCACTGCCGGGGGCTTACATCCCTCCATCCCCCAAACACCCACAGCCCCTTCCTCCGTCTCACCTTCAGGGGTGCAGGGCAGCGGAGAGGGAGCAGCCGGGGCTCACTCCCTGCTGCCGCTCCCCTCACCAGCGGCCGCGAAGGCGGGAACAGCTCGCGCCACCCCACACGACGAAGGATGAACAGGAGCAGCCCGGGCTGGGGGGGTGCAGCGGTTGAGAGGCAGGAGGAAGGGGGGGGCCAGAATGCACCAATCGAAAAAAAAAGGCGCTCCCCCAGCGCGAGGGGGATTGGCTGAGTACTGCGGGCGCTGTGAGCAGTGTGCATCACTAAGACGAAGTCTGGCTAGCAACACAGAATGTTCTGGAAACTCTGAGGCAGGAGAGGGAGCTGCCGGTGGCGGTTCTTGCTGTGTGGGCCGTGAATGCTCTGGTTTCTTGAGGGCCTTGAGGTGAGAATTGCTGTTCCCACAGTTTTAGTTTCCTCAGTGTGACAGTGCTCTGCTGTCGGAAGGTCTACTACCTCTGCTTCTAAAAGCCATTGTGCGCCGGCGGCAGCCTCCAGCTGGCGTTGGCCAGTGCACAAGCGGGTGCCTGGGCTGCAGCTTTATCTGTACCTGCTTGGTTGCTCATCGCCATGCAAGTCACAGAACGGTGAAACTGTTGAGAAACTGATGGGGTTTGGTCTCTTCCTGAGGGAAAAATACCTCAAAGTTTATAAATTCCTTTTTAAGATTACAAAACAAACTGCTTAGCAATGAAGAGTGCTAGTGTGTAACTCCCAAGCGCCTCACTGTGTGGTCACCAACCCGTTGTAGGTTGGTTTCCTGAAGAAATGAGGTCCTCCTTGGCTCTAGCAATGTGGTTGAGTGCATGAGGGAGATGTTTTCTCAAATTGATTTTTTGCATTGTACCAGCCTAAAAGAAATAAGAGCTGTTTTCTCAAGGTGATTTTCACATTTTACTAGACTAAAGGAAGTTCAACTTGATCACATTGATGCAAGTGCTATTTGTTTCCATGCATGCAGGTTGACTAAATTAAGGTGCATGGGGCCACCTTAATTTGTATGTTTTTTCTAACTGGTGTTTGATCTTTCAGTTTTAAGAATATTTTAACAAACTTTTCATATGAGCTCCAGGATACCCAAAGTCTATGGATTTGTACAGAACTACAAACCACGTTCAGAGGGTTCAGTGGATGCCATCCCTATTGCACAGCGTATTAGATAGCATAGGGCTATTTGGCAGCTCTATACTGGACTTCAGGTCTGCCTCTGCTGAATTCATGTTTATGGATGGATTTACTGTAGGATGAAGTGGAGCGCTCTGTTGGAATGACTTACAGAGGCTTCGGTGCTCCTTGTTGTGGGCTGGGCTGACTTTATCTTCAGCTACCAGAATGTGTGGATCAGCCACTATTCTGGTAAATTCCTTAAAGTTTACACAGGTTTTTACACAGTGAGATGCTCTGTCCAGACAATAATTTGTAATTAAAATTCTGCCCATACCAAAATTTCCATAGTTGATTCTATCAAGCATGTAGCCTGTTGTCCTCATTTGAGATCTATGAGGTCAAAGTTTTACTGCTTTCAATGACTCATTTTCCGTGCTGTGCTGTCAGTTTGTTTAAAGCAGGGTAAACTGATAAAACCACAGATGGAGGGATCACAGCAAAAATTAAGTCAATAGCTTCAATATTCAAATAGGTTTTCATAACTCCCTACAGTCTTTGTTTTCTACTTCTTTCTGCTTGCTTCTTTCTTCTAAAGGATAACAGATTGCTTCTTATTTTAGTTAGTGTTACAGCTGGCAATTTAAGGGATGTAGAGATTGACCAAAACTGGTTGGTTTTCAGATCATTCACTAGCAGAGAAAAAGGGTTCATGGCTGTTCATAAAAGTAGCCTGCCTGTTTCATAGGGGATGTTAATTTAAGTAACCACTGAGTGGTGGAACCAAGACATTTGGACTTTTGCCTCTTGTTAGTGAACATTACAGAGTAATTACATTGTTAATACACATCGCGTCTGGTTTTTATTTTGACACACTTTCAAATGTAGTTTAAAATACTTGTATTTTAGCTGGAAGGGGTAGGGAGGAATATATTTTTGTTTCATATCCATGGCAACTCCTCTTTTTTTATTACTCCTTTAAAAATAAAATTTCCTACTCTTTAACCTCTTTCTAAAAATGTTATTGAAACATAAACTCTTTTCTGTTAACAAATATTTTCTGCTTATTAAAGCGTTGAAGTAGCTCTTTCTTTTTGAAATAAAATAAAAAGAAAAATTATTGTAGAAGATTAAATACTTTAAAGTAGTATCTTTCTCATTTCAATTCAACAGCATTAAATATTTCAGTGATGTGTAACTCCCAATATACTTTTTTTTTATACTAGGGAAGTGAGGCCTAGCCCTTTTTGGAGAATCAGTTGTGAATTTTGGTTCATTCTGAACTTGTCATAAAGTCCTTCTTCTCCCCCACCCTGAGATACATGCCCCAGATATTAACTGCTCTGTATATATCTTCTTCATGTTTAACAGGTGAAACTGATAGAGTGGCTCAGCCCTAGCATTTATTTTATGGAAGGAAAGGAAGACTTCATTACATCTTATCTTTTTTTTTTTTTAAGGGGAAGGAAGGGCATTATTATGCATTAGAAAAATTAATAGATCAAAGGTTATATTATATACAAGTGTGAAGGTTCTTTTCCATGTAGGTTCAAGATCATGAAATATTGAATTAATCATAGTAAAGCTTTTCAAGTAAGATTAGATTTTCATGAAATTTAAAAAGAACGGTAAATGGAATGGACAATGATAGTTGTAGTTTATATTATTACTAGGAATCAATTGCAGTGATATTTATGTGAATTGGAAATAACCTGGGGCTACATGTAGGTATGCACTTCAGCAATGTCCTTAGGCTAACAAAGCTGCTCTAAGCTTGCAAGTTTTACTGGTGAGCAGTCTTCAAGTTGGCCTCAGAGGTTTAATTTTCATCAGCCTTGCCACATTTTCCATGAAGAGTGAATCTAAAGATATTGTTCACGCTTGCACTGCTCCATCTGTGAAAAAATGCAAATGACGTCAGCTTAGGACCTGCCGAAGTAAATGACTGAACTCTAAAGAGTGACCTTTTATGTGCTACACTATTTTTTTCTGAAGGGAAGGGATAGCTGTGGAGTCAAACAGATGATACAGAAGTTGTGCATGGAGAAGAGAAAAAACAAAAGAACTTTGGTTCTTTTTTAATAGCTTATACCCATCTATCAGACAGGGAGTCGCTGGGGTGAACTCATACATAGAATCACAGAATCATGGAAAGTTTTGGATCGGAAGGGACCCCTAGAGGTCATCTTGTCCAAGCCCCCTGCAGCGAGCAGGGACACCGCTAACTAGATCAGGTTGCTCAGAGCCCTGTCCAACCTGGTCTTGAATGTTTCCAGGGATGGGGTCTCCACTACCTCTCTGGGCAGCCCATTCCAGTGTTTCACAACCCTCTCTTACCTGGGATTCTTTCGTATGTTCAGTAATGTTCCCAGCTTACATGAATCTGATAAGCAATCCAAGTGGTATGCTACAAAGCCTTACCACTTGAGTAATCTTAAATGTTTAAACTGCAGGAAATTTTTTTATATGTTCTGAAGAAATATTATTGGAGCCGATTTTTTTTTTTCACTTGGGGGGAAAGCTCATTCCTTCTTTTCCTTTGTGTTTTCCTATTTCCTTTGTGTTATTCCCAACAAAATTTTTGTAAGATGTTGTAAGCAACAAAATAATTTTGATTTTTCAAAGCTATTAGAAAAAGTACTTAAAAAAAGTGAAATATTGTGACAGAAATATTTGGATTTTGTTTAATTTTTCTTTTGCTCTGTGTTAGACTCTGTTCTTTTGAACTGACTGCTGACAGGAACCTCCTGGAGGAAATGAGAGATTGTCTGCCAAGGGAGCTGCTGGGCAGGTGCTCTGAAGAAATGGAAGCTTCACAAAGCTGCAGGATGTGGTAGAACAGTGCCACTAGAGCTTGTCGCGCAGAGAGGGAGACTAGCCAGCCAGGCCAAAGCCAGTTCACAAGGAACTGCCTGTGGACCCAGAGGGTAATGGGCAAACCTTACTGCAGTTGAGGAAGTCATTGAATCAGCATCACCAGCCAAGGAAGTGGGGACCTGCCTGGAGGGCTGCAGTAGGTAAGGAAACACTAATAATATTCATGTATGAGCTTGAATAAGGTACAGTGACAGTTGCTTTACAATGTTGTGAAACTATTCTTGAAGGTTCCCCCATCCCCTCTTAATGAACTGTGTAGTGTAATAGCTGTTTATTTTTACCTGAGGGCATTTGGCAGGCTAAATGAAGTATATTAAGCTCTAGAAAGAAGGATCTGAAAAAGGATCTGTGCTGATCGGTTGGCTTTTTGAAAAATGTGTGCTGATTGTAGAGAGGAGAATCCTTGTTGGCAGAAGTAATCCTTTTTATGTTATTGAGGAGTAATGAACTGTCCTCTGAGTAAATGCAGTGGAATTTGAGGACTTGACTGTTATCAATGGAATTTTTGCAGTGTTTTCATTGTTTCTGAATTAGTAAGGTAGATGTGTTGATATATATAATTTCTAAGGAAGTCTAGTATTGGCTAGGAGATACTGCCTAGTTGGACCTAATCTCAGTTTCAAAATGGATTTCAGTACTTAAAATTGTAAATTCCATGTTGCATTAACACATCATAGTTCAAGCTCCTAGCAATGAAAAAACATGATATGCAAGCTTGTTTTTTTGAAAGTCGTGTACATGTTTGTATACTTTGTGCCTACCTTTGCCATTACGAAAGTGAATGGAATAAAAGAGTTGATGGCTTTCCATGTGTTAAAATTGACTTATAAGAAAATGTTAGTTATCGTTGTTTTGTTATGGAAATGTCCTAATCTGAGAAACAAAGGTTTGCTTTACTGTCTTCAGTATGGCTACTTTTCAGAATTCTTTTCAGTCAAGCAACTGGATCTTAGTGTGTTCCTTGTGAATGAAGTTTACTTTAATTTTGCTTAGTAACTTTGTGACTGACATTGTTTGGGAAAAAGGAATGACACTGATGAGGTGATATGGCAAGAGAATCTGATTTAGTAGCTATTTACATATTACTTAAATTATGATTTTTTTATTTTTTAGTGCTCTCTTGAGACTGCACTTTACTGCAGTACTATCTTACATAAAATGCAGGGAAGGTGTGTTGTGTAAAGTTCATTGGCGTTTTTGGTCCCTTCTTGTCTAGTTTATGGACCTGTCATGACTCATTCTGGCCCATGTGTTCAATCTTCTACCTCAGATCCCTGAGGACCAGATTATAAAGCAAATACTCTGGCACATAAAGTCAGCCAGCTGTGCACATTCACTGAAGAACAGGGAAGTGCTGTCAGACTTGTAGGTTAGAGGTAACTGAAAATAGGGTAGAATCTACTGGGTACGTAATTATTTCTTAGGCTGAGAAATAATGAGTTACGGAGTATTTCAGGTTGTTCAGAAGTAGCAGGGAATTTCTAAACATTTTCATGGATTACTTTGGGTTTGGTTTGATAATGTATAGTAGCAGTTATTTGCAACAATAAACTTTCAGTGTTATTAATAATTTAAAATAGCATAAGTAGGCAAAAGACATCTCAGTGAAAAAGCAGTTAATGGCTTCTATAATTGTTAGTGATAGGCACTAAGATGTGTTTGTCAGTTTACCTTTCTATTCAATGAAAATGTCTTCTGTTTAGTGAGATACAAAGATTTTCCGAATAGACTGAGAGAATTAAAACTACTACCCAAACTGAGCAAGGTGATGCAGTTAAAAAAAGTAGCAGAGCCAGATGCCTGAATGATGCAGATTTCAGCATCAGATCTAGAATTTGCAGTGTGAACTACATTCTCTTTCCAAATTCATCTGACTATTGTGATGCTTTCAGATTGAGGTCTGGATATCTGTTTTATGAATTATACCCGTTGTTGCAAGAAAAACGGTTTGGTTAAAGATTATGTTTCTCAGGAAAAAGGTCTAGAATTCAGACTTCAAACATGGAGGCAGATCTGTCTCGATGTGTTTTGTTATCAGTACGGAGGGAGCTGACATATTTTTCTGGAAATAGATTAAAAAACCTCCCTAATTCTCTGGTGTCTTCAAATTAAAATGGGACTTTTCTATAATATGTCTGTCACCACAATGCCATTTGAAGAAGTCTCTTTCATAATGCCAAACCTGAGCTAGCTAAAAATATCTACTAGTGACTCTTGATAGTGTGATATCTGATGTGTGCCAATGTGAATAATTGCTGTGTTGAAACAGATGTGTTGGGAGAAAAAGTACTGTTAAGATTTCAGAAGGAGAAAACCCACCCAAACAAGTCCTTGCTTTCCTGCTCTTTATTGAAGGCCCCTTCTGAACACTGTGTATGGGTTCCCCTCTTTCTGGGTAATTAGTATAAAATCCATTATTGTAGTGCAAGTGCAGAAATTTAGGAGTGATATAATGTATTACAAACATTCTTTTTATTTGTTTTTAAATTTTTATTTCATGAGACACAGAAATTTTTTAGGCAGATAGACATATTCTCATTTATAGACAGGTGGGGAAAATTGTGCTTTTAGGAATGCATTGCTTTCAAAGAATTCCTGTAGAATCAATATACAGTATGTTTCTTACAGCAGTGAATAACTTGCATGAAGAAATAGAGAAGCCATTTAAAAAAAACAACTTTGAGTAACAGTTACTTCGAGCTTGGGCTTTTTGCTATAGATTTTGTGGACCATATTCATTAGAGAAGAATTTTGTTCATTTAGGGAATAGTCAAGACTGTTAAGATTTAAGTAATTTAAAGATTTAAAAAATGACCACACCATGTAGTATTTTAAACATTCTTGGCCTCATCAATATGGTGAATGAATTCCACAAGCAGCTGATCTTTTCCTTCCAGACGTGTTGTTCAAGGGGTGTCTTGACTTTTCAAGTATTTGTATAGTGAGCAGTATTTCCAGCTAAACTGATAGCCATTCAGGAATCCAGTTCACATCTTTAGACTGAGCACGAGAACTCTATTCTTTCTGAATGTGCAAGATCTATTATGCACATGCTGCAAAATAAAATGCATGAGATGCATTGGACTTAATGCTTATGTGCAGGTAAATTTTTGTGTAGGAAATCATTTACATCAAGCAAAGTGCATATGAACATGTTTCTGTCCAGCAGATGTTCTGCTGCAGAAGTATAGGAGTCTGGACCAAGAGAGAAATCTTGCTTTTATTTAAAGTGTTTTCCTGTTTTTTGCTGGTATTCCAACTAAATGTGGTCATACTGTGAGGTATCAAGGGTGGTAGCATAAAGGTTTATACACTTGTTCAATTTTTGACACCTGAGAACTGTAGACTAGAATTTACAGTTTACATTAAATTTTACAGATCTAGCCATATTAAATGCTGTTTGCATATTACTTAAGGAGAGACTGTGTGATCTATACTTTATATCTGCATTTGGTTGTGTGATGCATTTGAATCATTAGGATTCAAAGAGCCCGTTCTTCACAAATATCTATATTTGGTGAAGGGGAGGAGGAGGAGAACTCTCTTTTCAAAACCTCTGAAATTCTTGAAGTGCAAAATGTTATCTTTAGGTCAATTGATTATTGACATCAGATATTCCCATTTCTCAGGTGGTGAACTGAAACAAGGCCTGCCTGGTGAGAACAAAGGCTGTTCTATTACAGTAGATGATTAGACTTGCAAACCTAATTATTCCCTTTGAGACTCAGCACAGACCTAATGCCGGTTGGATTATGGAGGCAGGTTCTTACTTTCAACTTTGTTCAATAGATTTCTGACAAGTCGGGTCTTACAGATGATTAAATTTCAGTACAAAGATTAGACAACTTTCTGTGAAGGAATCACTAGATGTTTGGGGGGTTGGAATGGAACAAATCTTCTGTTTCACTTTGAGGTTTTTTACCCTGATTATTTTTATTCAGGGGAAAAAAGTAGGAGTGTTTTCAAGTAGAGCTATCCTTCAGATCTGATGTATGAGAAGTGATTGATGCACGGAGAATCTACCATTTGTATAAGGTTTATGTTTGCAAAATGAATTTGTCATAAATAAGCAGTAACTGTGGTCGCTGGGCAATTTTATTGCCATATCTAGTTTTAGCTTGGTGAGCTGATGAATGGCATAGGAGGCAAGGTAATTTGGGTAGTCGCTTACAGTGCCTGTAGTGCGTAGACAGACTGCCTGACCTGCAGACAAATTCATGCCTACTTAGTGTCTCCCCAAGGCTGTCAGTGAAGATATAACAGTTTGTAGGTAGGCTCTGGAGCTTCAGTGATAAAGTCAGTCGATCCATCTTTAGGTGTTTGCATTAGTTGATTGTTACTGAAGCATCTAAGACATGAAAGCATATTTAATTTCCAAGAGGAGGACGATAAAAAGAGAATTTTATTGAAATCTAAATCCTAAGCCTCAAAAACTTATTCTTGGAGTACTACCAGTATAAACATCAGTCTTTTTTCCAGGCTGTACTTACCACTAAATTTATGTTTTTATAGCCCCAAGTCCAGCTACATATCAAAACACATCTATCCATCTTTTTTAATATACTTGGTATTTCTGTTACTGCATTCTTGTAATGAAAATAAGAATACTTGCAAATAATCTTGCAAACACTAATACTAGAAGTGTTTTAAGGATTTGTCTTGCAGAATTGCCAGGTACTTAATTATGAGCAGCTTTGTACAGAAGCCTTTCCTATGGGGTGTCTTAGGTAGATTTTCTTGTATCCTTTTGTCCCTTATGAAGGTTTTTAATAATCTGTCAGCCTATCCTATTTTCTGCGAAACTTCAATGACTGTCATTTATTTGAGACTGCCATCTTAAAAAAAAAAAAAAAAAAGAA
>Ga0065711_1005573_pt1 | contig 19812 bp, 22 predicted proteins | sample Hoacrofraction12_FD_59098 | JGI IMG/M metagenome (GOLD analysis project Ga0065711, IMG submission 59098) | Hoatzin crop microbial communities from Cojedes, Venezuela - Epithelial fraction 12 v2 (version 2) | ecosystem: Host-associated > Birds > Digestive system > Esophagus > Crop | place... | reverse complement strand
TGGTGCAAATTTGCTGGCTTCACGTGTAAATGATCGCGCAGAGTCGGTCGTCCTCTTCCATTGCTGTCTTTGGAGTAGGTGGTGTTCCTCGGGTGGGTGGTCGGTGGTCGCGATCTCCGCCTGTCGGAATGACCTTTTACCTGTTGGGCTCTTAATCTTGGCAGTCGTAGCTAGTTTTATCAGTTTGCTACACGGAAACACGCTCCATCATTCTCTTTCGACAGAAACACCTTGTCTATGATTTTTATTAGCATTAGTGGTTACCCAGAGACTAGAATACAGATTAAAACACCACAAGAATTGGTATCAATCCCCCACCCCCTTGTTGTTCGTTGCTGTGGTGAGCAGACTCTGTCACTGGTTACACTGTGGTTAGCAGATTCTATCACCCTGGTTACAAAGGGGAATTTCTGATGGGATGGAGGAAGAGTAAGGTCAGCCTTCCTCCTTGGGTCATCTTGCCAGCATGTGAGAGGATGGCACAGGGGAGTCACAGTAACCTTGTGATGCTTCTCTCCCTCATCTGCAAACCGTGTTCTTGTCTTGTGGAAAGCGTTCTTGTGTGGTGCTGTGTGGGGAGAGGAGGTGGCACCAACCCTTTTCCATCTTGGAAGAAGCAGCACTGTGGTGGAAGGCGAACAGATATGACAGGGTGAAACTGCATCAAAAGGTTTTAGAAAGTGAAAAGAATAACCGGCTAAAAAGTAGTGTGGCTGGAGAGGGTTACAGGCGGGGGGTGGTGCTGGAGTAAGGTGAGCGTGGAGCAGTTGGGCTTTCAGATTTTCTGTGCGCCTTAGCCGCATGACGTGCTCCATCAAAGCAGACTGGCTTTGCGTGGTAGCTCTCTGCGCTGGCCAGTGCCAGGTTTAGGGGAAGTTGCTTCATGAGGAGCGGACTGGTAGGACTATAGGAGAATCGGTGGTGTTTGGTAGTTCGGCTGTGCGGCTCCAGCATGGCTGGAACGGAACAAATGGTGCACCTGCTGGATGGCTCCGGGTGCAAGTGGCAGATGAGCGGCAGGGACTGTTCCTGAAGTATCCAGTCGTGCCGGGTGGATGGAGAGAGGTAGTGGAGAGCTCAGATAGCTATAAGGGTATTTGAACAAGGATCTTCCCTTGCACCCAGGAAGCTGCTGTTTCCTTTCCCTTTGCTGGCTTGCTGTTGAAGTGGGAGATTAGGAGATACACCGTAGAGCTGCCACTGTGCTACCTGGGCAAGTCAGCTGATCTTCGTTTAAAGATTTGCTGGAGTTTGAAACGCTGTTCAGAGTCAGGCTGTGGCTCACTTTGGCCATGGTCAGGCACAGAGCAGATCCTCTGGTGTCAGCTCCAGCTCCTTCTGGAGTCTGCAGCAGTTGGTGGAGTCTGTAGATGTGGGGAGGGTTGGGTATTTGCAGAGTGGAGACCAGTGAAAGTGTTTGTAATGAAGGGGGTAGTGCCAAAATAAAATCGTGTCATAGTCAAGGGCTTTGTCTGTATGCAGATTTCTCTTCAAATGGAACGTTTGCACTGCGAGCTAGCTGGAAGCTTCCGTTGGAGATAACTTTACAAATGTCTCTTAGGTGCTTGTCACAGAGCGGGAGAAGGAAGCGCAGCCTGGGCTGAGAGCCCCTTCCAGCAGTACTGAAACACGCTTCCATGGCATGAAATACTGCGAGTACACTTGGCTCTTGAATTTTCATTCGGCTGAACGTCAAGTCTCTCTTAACTGACTGTCTCTTGTCTGGAGAGGCTGGTACAGTGGTTTTTGACAGTCTTCAGAGGAGCATTTTAAAGTACAGTCTAATACAGCCTCGTGGTGTTTCCTAAAATAGTGCAGTACGTTGCTTCATCGTTAAACTGTAGGTGACTTCTGAGCTGTTCAAGTTTAGGCTGTGAATTTGGGACAGGTTTTATAAATGCTTTTGTATCCACAGCTTAATCTCGTCTTGGCCTGCGTTGAGACTGCGGAAAGTTAGATCCTCTTTCCTGGGCAGTGTTTACAGAGAGAGAGAGATTCCAGACCAATATCAGTTTTTACCGGCCAGTTACTTTGAGTAGGATTTTTAAAGCCATAAAGAGGATTTTTTCTCTCAGGTGCTATCAGGTCGTAGAGGAGTCGGTTTAGTGACGAAGCTGGCAGAGTAGAGCAAGGAGCTGGGCTTTCCCCATCAGGAGCAGCCAGTGGTCATACGGGGAAAACTTACACTGCGATGGCGTTAAAACCTTCAGAAGCTGGGAGCAGCCTGGAGCAGCAGTACCGTGATCCCACTGTGCCCAGCCCTCTGTGCTGAGCTTGGCAGGGCTGTATGTGCGTAGCTTTTTTAACAGATCCCAGTTCTGAAGACTGCTGCTTTCAAAAGCAAAACCAAACGGTTTTATTAATCTTTGAACTCTGTTACAGTTGCCTGCCCCAGGCTGTGTGATGCCTAAGGCCGGGCTCTGCCCTTGACTTTTGTGCAGACCTTCCCTTTTGACTCAAGTCCTGTGGAATTCGGTGTTTTACAGCAGGAGCTGCACAAACAGTCCCCGCGTTAATAGCCTTGACTGAATCAAGGTTTTATCAGACTCCTTCGCTGGCTGAAGTCGCTGGCTGAAGTCTCGGCTTAGGCAGAGCCTCCAGAAAGGGATTTGGTGCAAGGTGTGCCCCTCGGGTAAACACACCTGGAGTGCTTTGGTGGAGCTGCCCGAGGTCCGGCTGCCCTGCCTGCAGCTGGCAGGGCTGCAGAGTGCTGCAGGTGGGGGTTGATGTCTGACTTTATGGGCAGTTTTCTCTCATATCCGTCCCCTTGCTGCCCCTCTTGTTTACTTGCAGTCGGCAGTTGGAGCAGAGATGGGATTTATTGTCTGACCAGAGCAGTCTACTGCTGCTCATTCCTTGAAGTTGGCACCTGCTTACTTACTGTCTCTGCTGCTGCTGTCTGCACCCGGGTTTGACAAGCTGCGCTCTTTAGTGTCCCTGCTTCCACCGGGGAGCAAACTTCGCTTTCTGATTTCTTGTTTCAGCAGCACAGAAACTGCGTTGCTGCTGTACGGCCTGAGCGGGGGAGCACTGGGCTCTGGTTTCTTCTTGCCGGCTACATCCTCGCAGAGTGTCACAAACCTCAACTGTGTTTGCCACTGCTTAGTGTTGAAAGTGCCACCTTCCAAGGGGTGGTTTGCTGAGATGTGTCTTGCTGGCCTGTTTTCGAAGCTTTCCTTCCTGCCATGAGGTACAGGGTTGAGTAAGGGCGCTTGCACAGTCTCGTTAATGGAGGCTTTATCCACAGTAGTGAGGTAGGAATGTGCTGCTGGCAGTGGAGTCAAGGGCGCACGTGCCCTGGAGATATACTCCTTCTCTGGAGATATTCCAGCCCCGCCTGGCCGTGGTGCTGTGCAGCCTGCTCTGGGTGACCCTGCTTGGGCAGGGGGCTGGACTAGATGATCCCCAGAGGGCCCTGCCAGCGCCTGCCATGCTGGGATTCTGTGCCTCCGAAGGGAGCTTGCAAGACTGGCTGTGCATTTGTGGAGGAGGGAGTGTGAGTTGTTAAACATTCCGCTCGCCCTGGTTTGATTTTTGTGTTGTGTGTTTGTGTAATTCTTGAGCTTGTTTCTGCTCGGGTGCCTTGGCCGCGGTCAGGCCAAAGCTCAGTGTTTGCAAATGCCCGACGGTTGTCGGAAAGGCAGTGCGATTGCAGTGGGAAAGGGCTTGATCGACCCATCTGCAAAACACCCCTTTACTGTGCGCCCACCCATGGGGTCCCTGACGTGCCTTTGCTGGACCAGCTGCCTGCTCTTCTCTGAACATACTGAGGATGCCTTTGTATCGCAGCTGCAAGGTTTAGCTCAGCAGGGCTGATGAGAGAAGCTGAATTAGAGGTTTGGGTGGACTGCCTGCTGCAGACTGCACAGTCCCCAGGTGATACCGTGGTCGGTGCCTGAGCCAGGCTGGTTACAGTCTCGCATGTGCAATTCTCAATGTTGGAGTTTATGCGCCAGCCTCAGCCATGGCAAAACATGCTGCCAGACACACGATTGGGAACGTGTGTGTTGCCAAAGGCGTGCTTTGAAGCCAATTAGGCAAATATATTGCATTGCATTCGAGTGTCTGTTATCGCAGCTGTCCTGGCTACACTTTCCAGGCTGGCTTCTAGCTGAGACCTCCAGCTTGTGGGCTTGTAGCTGAGTCCAGTAGTTGCTGTTGAGCGAGCAGCGTGCTGGTGTCAGGCTTTCTTGCTCATCGACTTGTGAAAAAACATATCTTTGTGGCATTTTAAGTATGAGGTTGAGTCTGTGGCTAAGGAGAAGGAAAGAGACCAAGTGCTGAAGGCAGTGGACTAGGTGAAAACCAGCAACAGATGTGGGCTCTTTATTTAGTGTTAGTCCCAATTCACATAATTTTGCCATGTGTCTAGGTAAATCATGGAATCCTAGGTTGGAAGAGACCGCTAAGATAATCAAGTGCAACCATCCACCCAACACCAACCAGCATTCTTACTAAACCGTATCCCAAAGCGCCACATCCACATGTTTTCTAAACACCTCCAGGGATGGGGACTCAACTGCCTCCCTGGGGAGCCTGCTCCAGTGCCTGACCACTCTTTCAGCAGAAAGACACATTCATACTGCAATACAGTATATGTGCAGACAGGGAGCTACTGCTGTAATCAACACGCTGAACAAAGGTATTTTTTAGGCATAAACTGTTTCCCAGTCCAGGGTGTGGGCACAGCCACTGACCAGACCCTAGCAGAGAGGAGGGCCTCGCCCTGTGCTCCAGCCAGCTGCGCTGCAGCAGCACGCCTGTTCCAAGCATCTCCCTGGTGTTGGGTCTCTCGGCTGAGGCTCACAGTTAAAGCACACATTCCCCTAATTACTTACTAATGGATTACTTGTCAGTATAGTTAAATACCGAAGTGTCACCTCAGGGAACAGTCTGCCTTTTGGAGCCTTTTAAAATGCTCTTTGAAATTAATTTTTCTTATAGAAGAAAGACATTAAAAAAAAAAGGCAGCGACTGTAATCTTTGTGATGAATGTTGTAGGTTTGACATTTGAGAAGAGGATGGTGTAATTTGAAAAAATCAGAAAATTTTTTTTCAAGTTAAAATCTCTTCCATCTGCAGAGTTATTTCAGAAGGATGGTTTGGGGGGCGGTGGGGGAATATAAAGAAAAGACATGTGAGTCGAAAAAGTGACTCAGTTGCCATCGATCAGGTCTGAGTAAAACACTAATCTAAGCCGATCTGCGTAAGGTGGCATTGCACAGGCTAGCTAGATGTCCTTTGCCATCAGGAGACACAGCCTCTGGTCAGTCATGCAAGGACTGGCCCCGAGCATGGTGTCGACCTGCTGCAGAGCAACGTGGCCCAGGGCCCTCCCAAGGGACGTCGGGGGGAAGGAGACCCCCAGGGAACGGGAGGACGTGTAGCTCTGTAGCCTGGTGCGCGCACTCAGGCTCCCTGTTAGACGATGCTGTGTTTTGTCAGTGTGTGATGTTTGGTCCAGTCTCTGCTTTGGATCACAAATTGCCGGGTTCGTTCATTTTTAATTTGCTTTTTTCTCTCCAGGCGGCTCGGTGCTGAGCTGGGGAAGTCTGTGGTGTACCAGGAAACCAATGGAGGTAAGAGAAATCTTTACTCTTTGCAACTGGTTTGAGGTAACCTTAGAAATACTGGGTCACTCCATCTGCCAGACCTGTCTAATGAGTGCTGTGATTCAGCTGTGATGTTACTGCTCCTGCTCCTCCCGGCAGTGCTAAAAATCCGTGTCTGACCGTGGACAAAGTAGTTAAATGTGTTCCTTGTTTTTGCCTGTTACCTCGTTTGTCTGCCCATCGGCTAACTCTAATCTGAAGGAGAGTCCTACATTAGATGTTACCTGCTACAAAATCCTACACGCTCTTGTGTTTAGCAAAACATCTCCCAGCTTTAAAAGTAATGGCCTGTTTTTCAAGTGTCTGCCTTGCAAAATTTTGAACTACCCCCTGCTTCCCGTTCTCCCCTGCCACAGGCAGTTTGCAGCTGCCCCAGCAATGACCTGTCCTCTTGCTTGAAAGAGTGCAAATTCAGGGCCATGCTGGGAAGCGTGCCTCTTGGAGCTTGCTTTCATCTCTTTAAACATAGCAAGTGTCCGTTTTCAGATGCTGGGCTAAAACACAAGGATATTGGCTAACAGAGTTCAGTGGCTACGAGTCATTTACTGTTTCAAGACCTCCGTTACCTTATTTTCAAGAGAGACTAGAACCAGAGGGTGATGCAGGTGAGAGGAAGGGATGGAAGCAGTGCTGGCTTGGCGCGAGGAGTTATAGTGCTGCTGCTCTCACAGCCAGAATGGGCCGCGCGGTGTGTACGCTGCTGTGGTTGTGGTTGGGTTGGCTGTTGCGTTCGTGCTGCTGAGAGCTCGCTGCCAGTTGGGGTTAGTTTTAAAGCAGGTCACTTGCTACAAGGTCTGAAGTTGTTGTTCATCACTGTGCAGCAAACCAGTCTGCTTTCAGCAGAGTGCCTTAAGGTTACTGCCAGTGCCCAGGCAGTTAGACTGTTAGTTCGGTAGCTGGGTAGATATTTCTCTCCCTTCACTGATCCCTGCCCCCTGGTTCATGACTGTGTGGGAAATGAGTGGCCAAGACAGGCACCTCGAGAAACCTGGTATCATTGCTTTGGCTTCGCAGAGCTGCTTCGGGGCTCAGCTTTTGCATTTGAATCTGGGGCTGTAGGAATTGTGTTCAGCAAAGACCCTAGTTTCCCGCTTGTGTCACTGTTAAAATGTCTTGACCTTGATAGTGAAATTGGAGAGTGCTCCCTCTGAACTCTGTGCTGCTTGTGTTGCCTTGGGCTTTCCAGCCTGTGTGGAGCTGACCCCATGGTAAGCTGCAAAAGAGCCTTCGTTACCTTCCTGGTAAGTAATGAAGGTTGTTCTGCTTTGGTGGTTCATTATTTACTAATGATTGTGGTGTTGACAGCTTTCAGCACTCATCGTGGAGAAGTGAAAAGGATCTTTCACTGAGAGTTGGGTAGTTGTCTTCTGCATGTAAGAGAACAGCTGTTCAGCCTGGTTTTGCATTGTGAATACAACTAACTCGCTGGTATGTCTTGCCAGCTCTTTACTTCCCAGGACCAGCCTCTGGAAAATCCACTTTGCTCATCTGCGTGTGTGCATATATGCGAAGGGCAAAGGAGCAAGTCCTCCTCAGCCCTGACCACTGGGCAAAGTTGCTGCTAAAACATGGTGTGTTATCAGTGTAAATTTGATGTGTGGAAACAAAACTGTCTGTCTTTTCAATCCTCTTCAGAGACAAGAGTTGAAATAAAAGAATCAGTCCGGGGACAGGACATCTTCATTATACAGACAATCCCCAGGTAAGGAACTTGTGGCTCAGTGTTACAGTTGTCATATGCTTTGCATTTCTGGTTCAGCAGATAGTTCGGTAGGTTTGCTCACTGTTAGCCAGCATGATAACCAGTCTCTTTCCAGTTTTGTCATTCATTTGACTTATATTTAAGACACCACATAGTGTTAATCTGTTAAAATTCCCAGGGGATCACTTGTGCCACAGCAAACTGAGAAGCTGAGGCAAGAACAAGCATGACCGACGGCTTCAGGTGAAACAGCCATGGTCTATGTGTTGGTGTCCTTGCAGGCTCAGTTACTTGGTGATTTCTGACTGGCGTCACCATTTCAGGCTGTGTAATTTCCTCTGCCTTCTGATTACAAAGCAGGAGAGCCGGCAACAAACAGCAGCTGTTGCTTTCATTACAGACTGGAGTGCTCTTCCCCTTTTGCTGTAGGGATGAGAAACAGCTCAGGTGGAAGCCTGTAGCCTGTACTCCCCTGTGTTCCCTCCTGTACTTTTACGGTTCCTAAAGATGTTGGGCCTTTTCTTAAGTAGGCCTTTTTGGTTTTGTTTTTGGGCTGTTCTAGCCTTGGAGTAAGAGCAAAAAGAAGTGCTGCAGGTAACCAGGGGGCTAGAAAACCAGCTGCTAGCCCCAGGAACCTTCCTGCTCACTGACTGAGGAAGAGTGTCGTGAGACGGCACTAGTATGATGGGAAGGAAGCATATATACAAGTGATGACTGCAAAATGACCAATTATGAGTAGAGGACATGCTGTTTGCAGAGATGAGGTATTGATAAGGATGCCTTTTGCACACTTAGCAAAGCACATGTATTCCTGCTCTGGTAGCTTTTTCCAGGTTACCAAATTCTGCTCAGTTTTTGGAGATCACAAGAACTAATAACTACCAGAGCTCAAGCAGGTAGCACAGTACCCCTGAAACGGAATTTTTCCTTGCTTGCCAAAGAAATAGAGCCCAGTGAGAATTGAAGTTCATTTCGTCTTTGTAATGCTTGGCCTTTTAAAGAAATCAGTAGGACTACAAGATCAGCTTGCTCTCTTTTGGAGTTCCTCTTGCAGGTGAAGACATTTTCCTAGAGCTCATCTCTCTCCGGAGAGATGCTCAAAGTGTTTCATCCCTCAAGAAGTAACTGAATCTCCACAAGATGAAAATCCACTGATGCAGGATTATGTTTCAGGTGAATAGTGCCATTGTCCTGTCCATCAGGAGAGAGTTCTCTGAAATAACTTGTGAGAGCTGTGTAAACAGGAAACAGATGAGGTGTTCAGAGAGAGTTGACTCAGAGCATTAGGGACAGCAGTGGTTTTGGGAGGTGAAAACCTCCCCTGTTTTTAACTTGTTGATGCCCTTGTTTTTCCGTAAACTGAATTCAGTGTTGTCGGCCAAGAAATGGATCCTTTTTAGCCAAAATTTTCAAGGCCCTCTGGGTGAGGAGCCACTGTTGTGCAGCCAAGTCATCTTTTGCTCTGAAGATGCAGCTGTGCCTTGCTGCATTGCTTGAGAGCCACAGGTTCAAGGGCATCTCAGTTTTGCAGTGGGTTTCAGGGAGCTTTTTGGGAGAGTGAAAACCAACAACTGTATTGAATAATCTAAGAACAGGATTTCTACACTCAGCAGTGGTTTGAAAAGCAAACAAAATATTAGGACTTGGTAGGAAAGGAGTAGAGAGGGAAACGACCTTGTTATGCTGCAGTGTGAATTTACAGTCTGCATCTGACATGCACAGAGAAAGAACGGAAAGACCTGAATGTTTGATACAGACTGCCTGTCCTAAAAGCATGTCGCAGAACTGAAGAAGTTACAAAGACAGCTATCATCCCAAGACAGTTGGTGTGTGGGTTTTCCCTCATTCATATGAGGGAAAACCAAATAGCTCAGGTTTAGACTGTAGAAAAATGAAAGAGTTGGTGGTTTAGTGATACACTAAAAGCGAAAGGAGTCTGTTAGTGCGGGGTGTTGGTTATGGCACAGTCAATTGGCTGCTTCACATAAGCCATTTGCTCAGCCCCAGGAACAGGGGTCTGCAGGGATGGGGAACAGCGAGGGCGGCTCCAGGCTGCTGGAGAGGGGTGGTAAGTAGGGAGTGGGGGATAGCTGAGCTGGCTCTAAAGGTCCTGGTAATGAGCTGACAATCGCCCTGTGTGGTCTTGACCCAGGCTTTCCAGCAGTAACTGTGAGCAGGGCTTCAGGGCAGGCAGCAGGGAGAGAGCGAGGAGGCTGGGATGCTCTCCTTGGTACCCGCTTTGGAGATGCTGTGGCTGGGGTCCCACCGTAGATGCTATTTCCCCCAATTAGTCCCCACCCCGAACTGGGCCCGTGGTTGCAGTCAGTGCCCCTTGCAGAGGAGCGGAGCAGTGTGACAGCTGACTCAGCATGAAGCATCCAGGAGGGTGCTTGGTGCCTCGATGAGCCCCCCGGGCCCTGTGGAGGGACAGACGTGTCCGCCTCTGCCTGGTCGCTGTGCCGGCTGCTCTGCCGGAGCTCCCTGGAGTCCCGCGTGGGGTCCTGCTTTGAACACTGAGAGGTGCTCCTCCTCAAGGACGTCCTCCATTGATGCGGCTACCGGTGTCCCACAGCAGCAGCAGGACTGCTGGTGCCTTTTGAAATCAGTGGTAACCCTTTCTCCCAGGAGCAGTCTTGTTCTCTGTCTGCTTGCCATGTGAATATATGTATTTTTTAAAAAAGTAGTTTGAAAAATAATGATGGAAAATATTTAATTTCTTGGATGACCTTTAAGTAGGCTTAAACGTGGCCGCTTTGTTTTTATACAACACTGACAGTAGCATCTTTCTCTCTTCTCATGGCCCCACTGGCACAGCTAAAACACCAACGGGAAGAAACAGTTCTTTGTTCGCTTGTTGTCTGATGTGGCAGGGGGCTGCATTTTATGTAATCCTTGGCTGGCTGCTTCAGAGCTAACAGACTGTCTTGTGTGTAAGCGGCGTTGTGCGTGAGGGTTAGTGGGGCCAGCGGGAGAACAGAGACTTGGAGCGCTCACAGATGAAGAGGCACAAGCAGAGGTTAACGTCTGAAGGAAGGTGGAGCGGTGGAGAAATGGAAATGCTTAGAAGTTTGTTACACATCACACAGATGGAGGCTTGGAAAACGGTGTCCCTGAGCTTTTGGGGAAGCCATCCCTGGTGGTCAGGAGGAAAACGGGTCGTCAAGCACTGTCTGGGTAATGTCCAAAAAGCTCTGCAGAGCTTTAAGCTGCTCTGTGTTCTTTGTTCCTCTGCTGCTGTATGGAAAGATGGCCTGGTCAGCCCCTGCTCTGACACCATGGGCTCCACAGCTGAGCTGCTACCAGTGTTGCCCTCCTGGAGACCAGTCTGGGGAAGTGGGGTGTCATTTGAGGCTGTCCATGATGAAGATCGCCAAGCAAGGGTGTCTTTACTGTAGGAGGATCGCCTGTCCCTCCCGTCTTCTCTGAAGTGCATGTTCCTCAGTTCCCAAAGGGTCTCGAGTCAGTTGGTGACGATGCAGACAGTGACTCTTGGTGTTGGTTTTAAGGAACTAAAAGGTCTTGTCTTTTTTTTTTCCCCCTTCCCAAAATGAATTAATATGCAGATTAATACACTCGTGCTGGGCCGTGCCAGTCATCATGGTGAAGCTAACTGAAGATGGGGTTTTACGTGTATTCCTTGCTGTGGTCCACAGATACGTTCTGTGTATGTTGCTTTTTTAGCGTTGACTGTGCTGTTGTTCCTTCCATTCCAGATAAGCTAGATAGTGTGGAGATGCTGACCTCCATCAAAGTGATGTGTCTGGACTTTGTGCTGCTCCAAAATACAGTATTTCTTAAGCAGGAAAAATAACCTACCTTACATTGTTGAAACTAAAAATACCCTAATAAATCTGGTGTGAATGAAGTTGCGTTAGCTGCATATGTGCTGCTTCTTTAAAAGACTGTTTTATTTCAAAGTACACTGTATGTACTGACATTTGTTCCAGTGTAAGTGAAAAAATGCCTTTCTTTGTTTTGATGGTGGAGGGAAATTGGCACATGCCTCGTTAGAATACAAAATCGAATTGCAGTCCACAGCTCTTGAGTGCTGGAGTGGTGTCCTGTGGATTGTAATGTGCTGTGGCATGATGGAAGGAGCTGCACGATTACAGTCCGGGTCTTGCATACGTTAGCATAAGATGTAGCGTTATTTGCTTGGAAGTTTGGTGAGGAGAGGTATGGGTATAAAAGGAAAAGGAGTTGCACTGGAAAAGCACCTACTGATACTTGGAATGGTTTTGAAATCTCCTAGAGATGTAAATACTGCTGTCATGGAGCTGCTGATAATGGCGTACGCCCTGAAGACTTCCTGTGCCAGGAACATCATTGGGGTCATCCCTTACTTCCCTTACAGCAAACAGAGCAAAATGAGGAAGAGGGGCTCTATAGTCTGCAAGCTGCTGGCTTCGATGCTGGCCAAGGCAGGTGAGTGTCACAGGGAGCAGCGTGGCAGGCTTGGACGCTGCAGGGCATCCAGCTGCAGGGCATCCCGGAGGGCGTCTGTCCTTCTGCTCTTCTCCTGTTCAGTGTGGGGACGTGCTGCTGAGCCCTTGTACCGCTTTGGGGGAATTCATTTTCTTCAGCTTAGTTTTATTTTTTTGTAACTTGCACCTGGGGAAGTGGCCTAGAAGTGTTGCATTGAAATACCTTGTCAGCCTAGTGCTGTGATTTATTGCATGCCTATTCCTTATTATGGCTTTGGAACTTTTTACGTTAATCTGTTTATGCTCATTTTATCATACATGGCATAATAGTCTGAGTAATGGCTAAAATAGCCTGGAAAATTGAGATATTTGAGAAACTCCAGGCATGTGGGAGTGGTCTCCATGAATTACTTTTTTTTTTTTCCTTAGGTTTAACACACATTATCACGATGGACCTTCATCAAAAGGAAATTCAAGGCTTCTTCAGCTTCCCAGTGGACAACCTGAGAGCATCCCCTTTCTTGCTTCAGTATATACAGGAAGAAGTGAGGTTACTCTAACTCTATACATATCAACTTGTCTCGTCTTAATGTGATAGCAGCGTTGGGCCTCTGCTTATGCCGAGGTTGTGTTGTCAGTCAGTCGTTCTGTTCTTGAATTCCTTCTTAGGAGATACCTATTGCATGTTTCTCATTAAAGTGGGAGAATGTTATATTCTGTGGTTGTACCTGGATAGAAGTTGAACTCTTGACCGTAAGCAGATGATGAGATCACTCTCTGTAGAGTTAGTGCCATTTGAGAGATGCAATTTATGCTCCTGCCTCTAATCACCTTTTAAATCCTGTTCAACTGTCTCCCCTCGCCCTTTGTTCTGTGGTGGATGTCTGACTGCTCTGAAATATTGATAGACTTTGTCCCGGGCTGAGCACAGGAATGCTGAGCACAGCGGGGCTGGGGGCAGCGCATGGAGGTTTAATTTTCCAAGTGCAAAATTAGATGATTTACGCACATGTGGGGAGAGCGGGCCCTGGCTTTGGACCTTCCCCTGCAGACAGAAGTAGCTGCAGCCACTCCATGCAGGGTAGGTTAAACCCAGTGACTCTTCTCACCTTTGCATGTTTTGAACGCAGGGCCAGCTCCTGCTCTGTGGGCACTGGGGCTCCGTGTTGTGCGGAGAGCCAGGGTTTGGTACGTCTGGCTCCCAGGGCCCATCCCTGCACCTTCCCCTCCCTTCCCCGTGGCGTGCCCGGTGCCCTGTGTCTCGGACGGCTGTGGTCGGCGCTGCTGGCCAGGCCATTGCTTGCGGGCAGCAGCGAGGAAGGAGGCACAGAGCTGCAGTTGTGTGCAGAGCAGGACCTACAGCATTGCCTGTGCTAAACTTAGCTGTGTTGCATTTGGGGCAAAATACACAAATACTGGTGTTGAAAATGAGTGCAATTGCCTCTCTGGTTTCTTGCCACAGAATGAAGATTTGCTTCTGGGGAAGGGGAGTGGGTGCGATTCCTCAGCCATGTATCAAATCAGTTATGCACTAGCAAGGTCTTTTCTGACATAACTTTTTGTCACATCCAGATTCCAGATTACAGGAACGCAGTTATTGTAGCCAAATCTCCCGACGCAGCTAAAAGGTAAATAGATTCTTTACTAGCTGGTTAAAAGCAAATTGGAAAAGATGTGGGCTGATGGACAATACACCAGGAAAAGAACGTGAGGGTGACAAATGGATCAGCAATCTCATCCATATGTTCTTTGTGCCTGGAAATGGGATGGGTATCTGTAGTGGTGCAGATGAGCAGCTGAATTTTACAGTCCCAACCCTGTGGGAGTAACCTCTGGATTTCCCTGCTGCTGCAGAGCTAGATGCTTCACCTGGGGCAAGGATCAGACTGGCTGCATGAGTTTTAGCAGTGCCTGACCATCTTGGAAAGCATTTAGCATACAGAGGTACACCAGGAGACCCCTGCGGTGGAGCCCAGGGGTAGAGTGGGCTTTAGAACGTTAAGGAGGAATTGAAGGTCTCTTCCAGTGAAGTTTCTGGCTGGGAAACGGCCCCAGAGGTGCAGCCTTTGCTTGCCCTGTTGGGTTTGACAGAGGCCTGCTGTACTGGGCTGTGAAGTTGCATCAACCCAACATCTTCCTGACGTGCTGCGGTTGTCCTGCAGGGCTCAGTCTTATGCTGAGAGACTGCGGCTGGGACTGGCAGTGATCCATGGAGAGGCTCAGTGCACAGAGCAGGACATGGATGATGGACGTCACTCCCCTCCGATGGTCAAAAACGCAACTGTGCATCCTGGTCTGGAGCTGCCATGTAAGATTAAGCTTCTCTGCTTATCTTTGTGTGAAGAACCAAAAAAAAGTTGGGTGGGAAATTGCTGTTGGTTTAGCTGTGTAGGTGTAACCAACCTAATGGCAGTTGGACCGGTGGAATTTTTCTCATGGAAGGTGGAATTTTTCTCATGGAAAGGCTGATATCAGCGAGTTGTAGGAGACAGTACAGGGGAAGGTGTTTGTTGAACTTGTTCTGGCAGTGCTGTTCCACTTGGCTGTGCCCACTCCTCAGTGTGGGACTGACAAACGTCTGCTAGAGGTGGTGCTGTTAAAATGCTCAGCAGCAAAGCTCGTTGAGCTAATAAAGCAGAAAAGAAATGCAGAAGTGTAACTAATGTGGGAACAGCCACGGAGACAGGCTGCTGTCCCCAGCATGGAGGGGAAGGCTGGGCTTTGTCTTCCGCTCCTGCTGCAGCCGTTGTTACTGCTGGAAAATCTCTTGGGGAGCCAGGAGATTGTGTTCCAGTGTCTGTTTTGACAAAGTTTTGAGGCTTGTGTGGCTCAGGTGAACAGGTTCTCTGAGAGCATTGCTGAGTTTCTTCCTGCATTCTTGCCAGCAATTGGTGAGCTGCTGATTTGGGAGCACAGAGCAAAGGAGAAAAAAGAGGGAACCTGTATTTTGGGAAATGCCATCCTCTTAGGATTGATTGTATTCCTGCAACAGCAGCAGTCAAGCTACAACAGTACAAGCAAAATCCGGCTTCCTTTTGGGAGGATTTTAGCTTGCTAGGTAGATGGTGGTCGAACAGAAATCAGGAGTGCAGTGAATGTGGCTGAGAACTGCCCATGGGAAAGAATGTGTGCTGCTATGTGTGGTAAGGAGCTAGCCATCATGCACCCAAACTTAATTACACTGTCATAGGCTAGGGTGGCTGAGAAGTGTCTCTTCTTGTCCTTTGAAGTTTAGAGAGAACATCCAACCAGCATGTGGGCAAGTTGTGGTGGGCAGGCAAGTAAGAACGGCAGGCATTTTACATTGCCCCAGTTATTGCTCGCTATAATACAGTCAGTTAAACAATGCTTATGTTGCTGGTGAAACTCCTCTTGGGCCTTGGAGGACAGGTGGGATTTGGCAGTGAAGTTTGGGACTTCATCTTGATTGTCCCCCTTCTGATAAGGGGATTTTCTCATGCACTTCCAACAAAAGAGGGATTTGCATGGTTACGCTTGGCCTCTTCCTTTCCCTCCTACTCTGAAGAGGATGCTGTCCTCCACAAGATCACCAGCTGACGTTTGTCTGCTACCAGGGCACTCATGTGACTATGTTTATTTCCAGCCATGTCACTTCAGGGACGCTCAGCTGGGGGAGCTTATGCTGCTGGAGAGCCCTGTAAATGGTAGCTCATACAGAAATGTGCCCTTGTCCAGTTTAGTTGTGAGTCCAGTGGAGAATTGTTTTCAGTCCTAAGCTAACCAAACACAAACTAATTTGCTGTGTATCACCACTTCCTTATTTTATCTCCTGCTGAAACTTAGCACTTGACTAGTGACCTTACATCCCTGCACACCTAAGGCACAAATGTAAAACAAGCTGTGGCTTGGTAGCTGTCTGTTGGGGGTGAGATGTGGGGTGGATTATGGGGTGAGCCTGTCCAGAACTCTCAGCAGAAAGTTGCTTTTCTCTCCAGTTTTCTAATCTTAATAGATACCTGGTTTTGCACGAGCTGGGCTCTGTTACCCGAGGTGCAGAATACTGAGGTAATATCTGTCTAAAAGCAGTCTGTAAGCTTCCAGTGCATCCTGGTTGTGTCGCAGTCTCTGCCGTGGAGCTGCGCTCTGCCAGACAGAGGAGAAACTGCAGCTAGGGTTAGGGACGGCAACACTGTGGGTGTCTGTGCTGACCCTCACTGCTATGCCTCCTGTCTTGTCCGGTTCAGTCATTTGGAAAATGTCTTCCCACCTCAAGCAGCACATCAGACAAAACCCTTGATCAGCTCTTCCTGCCGTGCGTAGCATCGCCAGCAGTCCCGGTGTTGTAAGGTCTGATGGCAGAGCGAAGCAGGGTTCTGTATTGTTGTTTGTGAAAGGTAGGACACGCGCTGCTCGCCCAGAGCTCTGTGCTTCCTTACAATAAAACTGGCCAGAAGAACCTCTGGGTGTCGAAACAGAACCGGTCTCCAGGTCTGCCTGGCTCAGCTACCACAAACCTGGGTCTGGGCACTTAAAAGGTGGGGGCACTCCTAGGGGTGGCTGAGACAAGCCACGGAGCATCGTGCTCTGGGCTACCACCAGACCGGTGTGGAGCATCCTCTCCTGCCTCTCTTTAGGGATCCCAGCAGCTGAGTTACAGCCAGAAGAGAGGCGAACAGCCCCAGAACCCTCCAGTGATGACTTACGCTTTATGCCATTCTTCATGGGCTTCCTGATGAATTGACTGGGGTCCTGCGTCCTGGCGTGCCCCTTTTCTCCCTGTTCTAGCAGAGATCATGTGCCTTTAATTAACGAGTGTTGTGCAGTGTAAAGGCTTATTTGGTCCTGAGAGTGTAGCTTGATGTGATACTCTGATTTGGTGGCATATGGAGCTGTAACAAAAAAATGCCAAAGTTGCTTCCAGTTGCACTTCTTGAAGTGCTGCGCTAAAGCAGCTGCAACGGCTCATGTCACTGAAAACCCAGAAATCAGAGCCTTTGAGACAGGATCTTACTCCGAGGTTATTCCCTTTGATGGTGTGCTCTTTGTGTCTCAGAGCTTGCAGCTGGCTTGGGGCTGTGCTTTAACAAATGTGTGTAGACCTTTTGCATGTTTCCTTATCCTGGAGAAAAGGAGTGGATCACCGTCTGTTAAATCATTTCAGTGGCTGTGCCATTCAGTGCTTTATACAGATAGCAAATGGTCTGCTTCAAACCCAGAGCCCAGCAAACTGCCATGAAGGAAGAGAGTTTGGGTGAGAATGTGGAGTGACTGTAGGTCTGTTCCTACTTCCCTACTCCTATCTTTTTCCCGGGTTTAGGCTGTGCACAGGTATGGTTTTTTTGTCCTTCCAAGTCTATGTCTTCACAAAACAGTCCATTGTTGAGCAGCCTTTTGCTCATAGGCTCTGTTGTAAATGCAGCGTTATTTTACTTGGTGATTATTGCTTTAATGCACAGTCAGCTCCAAACGAATTTGTTTTAGCACTTTTTAACCTATTTTTGACCGCTTGATTAAAGCAACAGGTTTATGCACCTGGGAATGTTGTTTCTTTGTGCCAGTGATCATCTCGCCTTTAACGCACGGTGCTTTGGTGTATATCACTCACATCAGAATGAAAGTGCAGGTTAGAGTGTTTGGCTGATTAACTTATTTCCCCACCACCTCTCAATGTTCTTTCATATTCTTGTTTTATAAAACCGGTGGTTGGTTTGTGTTTTTCTCTTTTCTTTATCCCGCTCCCCCCCCCCCCGCCCCTGGAAGCTACAGATAGCACAAGCATCTTTTCTGACTCTCCAGAAAAAAACAACAGGTCTTTTAACGTGAACTTGTACATAATCCAAGAGGTTATGCCAGGCAGAAGTATGGCTGTGGCTTGCTTCTGTTGCCCTCTTTTTGTCTACATACAAGTAGAGGTTTTGTGTGTGGGAGGAAAATGTTCTTTATTGTTTGAATCTTTTTTCAAGTCGCCTTCTTGTAGCAGTTCCGACTTGCACATCTTGATAGATCCAAAGATTTTGAAGAAAAAGCAGCTAGTCACAATAACCCTTGCATAAGCTCTCATCCCATTGGAGCAATCAAAGTTCTCTTGCGATTTGATGTGGTTGTGGGTAGATCTTTGTCTTGCAATTTTTTTCTTTTCTTTGCAGAGAAAATTGAACAAGAAAAAGGGAGAACAGCTCTTTAGGATCCGGGTAGGTCGACATGTTGCCTACCGCACTGTAAAAATAATGCGAACTTGAAGTACAGCACTTAAAACCAGATAAGATATGTAAAGCACTGCTAATGTTGCTAGCTGCTGTGTTAGCCTTTGAGCACAGTGAAGAATGCGTCTGCTTCCTGATGGAATGGGAGGATACTGATTTGCTGAAATGTGTTTGTCAGTAAAATAGTGCTGAATTTCAGCTCCCTAAGGTCGGTTCAGCATTGCGTAGAAGAGTTTTCCCTAGCCTGGCTGTTGTGAACAGAAATCCGTGCTCATCTGTGGATGGCTCAGCCAGGTGTAATCCTTTTGGCATTTCACAGGTCCCACCAGGAGTTTTGTTACTGTCCAAACTAGAGAATAACCTAATAACTAATGTAAGCAGGTAGGTAGTACCTGTAATTGAAATTTGTGATCTGCTTGTCTCTTGTGGTGCTTAAGCTGAGTTCATTACAAGTACTCTTCCTTTGCATAAGAGTATTTTCCCTTCAGGATTGAGATGTGACTTTGTATTCGATAGGAGACTCGGAAATACCAGTGCAAGGGAGGCTGGGGAATCTGTGCTCCAAAGAGCAGTTAACTCTTAAGTCCAAGGTAGCTGTGACTTTGACTGCAAAACCTAGCAAGGAGTAATGTAACTTTGGTAAAAAAGGAGCTATTGAACACCTTTTATACAATTTTGGTAGGCTTATGGAAAACCAGTCTATGAGGTAGGTTGTGTATGTGAAGAACAGCTCTACACAAGAATCTTGGGAGCTGTGGTCCTTCTAATTGCTTTCATCGCCATCCCTCAGCGTGACTCACCCAGCTGTGCTTGCGCTCAGAGCATTCCCAGGCACTGATGAGTTGTCAGAACAGTGCTGGATCAGCCTGCTGTGCAGGATGGGGAGCTTCGTGCAGGACTCTTTTGACGCAGGAGGGAGAAGATGTTCAGACAGACTTTTTGATGGGCATGGCTTGTGTTCACATGCTGTGCTCAAGTATTGTATTGAAGTAGGTTATCCTAAAGGAGGAATATCTTGTTACCTAGAGCATCCAAAACTCCTTGGCACTTGAGAAACCTCTGTGGCCAGAATCCTGGCAAGACCTGAGCTTAAACAGAGGAGGGGTGCAGGGTGCGTTGGTAGGACACTTTGCACTCCCCATAGAGAGTGTAAAATCTTGGGGGGCGCAGGTGGATCAGCGAAGTGTTGCAAAATGCTGGAGGTTCCTCTTTACTTCAGTGGTTAGCTCAGCCCAGCTTATCCCCTAACGACATGTCCATGCCCACCACCTGTGCTTTCTGTGCTGGGAGTTCTTGTGCTGCGTTCGCTGTGTAAACCAGCACTCTCTCACAAGTGAGAGGTCTGGCCTATGGACTGCAAGTCCCTCGCCAGTGTCAGAGGTTCATTGCTGTTTAGTGGAGTCTGAGGACTCTGTTACACCTGGACACTCTCAGTGCATCCTAACTCATATCTCGGTTACTGCTGCTGGAAGTTTTTCAGGATAAAGAATGAAGCCTGTTACACATGTAGTTTTTGCATTAATCATGTCAGTGCAAAAGTAGAGTCAGGAGGGAGTGGAACCTTATTTTCCGGTACATCTCTTCACCATGATGATAACACAGCTCATCAGTGTATTCACAGAATCACAGAATAGTAGGGGTTGGAAGGGACCTCTGTGGGTCATCTAGTCCAATCCTCCTGCCGAAGCAGGGTCACCCAAAGCAGGCTGCACAGGACCTTGTCCAGGTGGGGCTGGAATATCTCCAGAGAAGGAGACTCCATAACCTCCCTGGGCAGCCTGGGCCAGGGCTCCGGCACCCTCAGAGGGAAGAAGTTCTTCCTCATGTTCGGATGGAACTTCCTGTGCTTCAGTTTGTGCCCATTGCCCCTTGTCCTGTCACTGGGCACCACTGAAAAGAGCTTGGCCCCA